>Ga0210407_10002154_pt1 | contig 17198 bp, 15 predicted proteins | sample IncBWC27MmetaG_FD_150860 | JGI IMG/M metagenome (GOLD analysis project Ga0210407, IMG submission 150860) | Forest soil microbial communities from Barre Woods Harvard Forest LTER site, Petersham, Massachusetts, United States - Inc-BW-C-27-M | ecosystem: Environmental > Terrestrial > Soil >...
GTGTCTAACGCACACCAGCACATTGTCCCTGCAGGAATCCTCGCGCCAGCAAGCAAAGGGAAAGCCGGCCGACCAGCAGCCCGCTTCTGCACCGGCGGTTGTAAAGCAACCGCTGGCTTTCGGGCTGGAGGACGGGACGCCGATTAAGTTGCGATTGAATCGCACGATTTCGTCGGCAGACGCTCACGTTAACGACACCGTTGATTTTGACGTGCTTGAAGAGGTCAAGGTGCACGATGACATCGTGGTGCCGCGAGGCAGCATGGCTTGGGGTACGGTGACAGAAGCGGAGCCGAAGCGGCGCATGGCTCGGGGCGGAAAGCTCAACGTCAATATCGACGATGTTCGGCTCGCTTCGGGTGAAAAGGTGCCCTTGCGCGCCGTTCAGGATGCCAAGGGTGGCGGCCACACTGGGGCGATGGTAGGCGCGATGGTCGCTACGGCGATCGTCTTTTTTCCGGCCGCGCCTCTGTTTCTCTTCATGAAAGGCAAAGACATCACGATACCAAAGGGAACCGAAATTACGGCTTACATCAACGGAGATATTCCGTTGGATCCGGCAAAATTCGCAGCGGCGAATGTGACAGACGCGGCGACCAGCGGATCCGCCACTCAACCCTCCACAAGCGCATCTCGGTCCGTCAGTGGATCTGAGCCCGCACTTTCTTCTGTCGAGATCAAATCCGCGCCGGATGCGGCCGAGATTACCGTAGACGAGAAATATAGGGGCAGCACACCCTCGACGTTGCGCCTTGCGGCCGGAGACCACAAGATTCGGTTAGAGAAGCGAGGATTCAAGACTTGGGAAAAAACGCTGACGGTAAACACCGACGAAAACGCGACAGTGAATGCTTCCCTTGAAGAACAATCTAATCCTTCGCAGTAGAAGTTCACATCGACTACGGTTCGGGGCGGTTTGTGTAGGGTACTGCATCGGGTGGCAACCTGTTTTTATATCCGCCACGGCGAAGAAATGCGGATTCGTGCACCAGCGATTTTGGAGGAATGGTCCTGCGCTGATACAGATTCATTCGTCTCACATTCTTTGCAGTTTTCCAATCGTAGCGTTTCTTCCAGACAAATTCCGCCATATTCCATGCTCCCGTTAACGATTCGTGGAGCACCGCGTTTGGATCGGGTGGCGCAAAATTGCTGTTGCCAATCTTCCCCAGGATCGTGGCTTTCTTGTGGGGGTTGACCTTGAGGCCTGCCAGACTCGATTCTTGCAGCATCCACTCCAAGCTGATCTTTGAAAGCCCGCTTTCCAGTTCAGGATATCCACCACCAACGTCACAATGAACACCTGGGAACCAAACCTGCTTGAGATCCTTTGGGCCGTGCGGCGCGTCTGGATCCGTCGGCCTAATCCAGAGGTGATTGCGGAAAAACGCCCGTCGTTCGTCAATAGCCACCGCATGGCGACCAATCTGAATGTCCGGGTTGTTGGTGACGTAGGGCAATTTTAGTGGATTCTCGATCCAGCCTACCGAGCTTACCGTGTCCCAAACGCCGACAAATAATGGTAGGCAGTCTGAAGAAGACATGGTCGACTTAAATTCTCTCGCGAGTTCGAAATAGAGGCTCTTGGCTCGCTGATCCTTGGGAATATTGTCTCTTACGCGACTGATGCCCGTCATCATGCGGATCGCATACGGAACTAACGTTTCGTTGCCACGATCTATAAGACCGTACATATGGAGCAAGGATGCAACAGCACGTACGGTGTACGCTCCCCGGCTGAAACCGAAGAGAAATACGCTGTCTCGCTTTTCGAAGTTTTGCATTAGAAAGATATAAGCATCGCGGACATCACTGCTTAGGCCATACCCGAGCGCCATTCCGAGTAGTTTCGTTACTTTTCTAGAAAAGTTGGTCAGAGTCCCCTGCGGCTCCATTGTGCCCAAGCCCGGATGGTAAAAGGTGACCTGTGTCGCTGTATCGTGTTCAAGAGTCGAATACAGCTTGACGACGTTAGTATTGTTCTGAGTGAATTCGTTCGCGGTGCCATCGCAGCAAAGTACTATGTTTTTTGGCATCTATTTGAATGGCCTCGCCCCGAGCTTCAATTCAAATGATTTTCAGCGCACGCCCTATTCAGATCGATTTCAGCGTCGAATTTGTTGACTAAGCGATAATACTTATACTATACGTATCCAAGAAGGTCCACGTGGCTTACTTAGAACTTAATTTATGAGCTACGAGAGGCAATAACGCCTGCCTCACGGAGAAGAGAATGCAAAAATCGATGTTGTGCGGCAGTCGATCGTTTATGCCCATCCTTGTTTTTCTCGTTGGCTCGGCTCCTGCGCTTTTCGCCCAGGACTTCAAACTCGCTCCTGGCTGCACCCTTCCTTTTGCTGACATAGCTCCTAGTGATGATCCTTTTCAGAGTTGTGGCAATTGTGGTGTGGCCTCTGTTAAGGCAAGCCCAGCTCAAGTGAGTGCCAAAGCATATGAGAGCCAAGCCAAAAACAATTTCTGTGCGGATGCATCGGTTGTAACAGTCGTCGATTTTTCTGTGCTACGAGCGATGCAGGCACAACGCGTAGACAAGAGCCAGTTAAGTGATCGCCATGTACTACACGGTCTGTTTCAAATGCCTAATGGAAAGACCATCGGAGAAGGAGATGTTGTGCGTTTGAAAGCGTGGATTTTGGACGCGCACGTATCTGATTGTCCAGCCGGAGAAAGCGTGAACTGTTCCAAGTCGGGTTTTGCGAATAACGATCTTCACATTCCGCTATTGGATCCGACAGTGGGCGACGGGCGAAACCAAGACGAATGCACCAGCGTTACAGCCGAGATAAGTCCCCACTTTCGTCCTGCCGCTTGGTCAGACCTTGACATGAAAACGCCAGTTAAGAATGTTGTGCGCGTGACAGGGCCTCTGTTTTTTGATAACAGTCATCAACCGTGTAAGACCACGAACCACACAGAGCCAGGAAACGCGGCGCCATTTCGAAGTTCTCTCTGGGAGATACACCCTGTTTACGGGCTAGAGGTTTGCGCAAACGCAGAGCCGGGCGAATGCGATGTGAACAGCAAGAGCGCGGAAGAATGGATTCCATACGATAAGTGGGTGACCCGGCCAGACAGTCTTACGCAACCAACCGGCAAGAAGCAAAGGTCCGGTTGTCATCCGAGCGCGGGCGGAGCGACGAAACCGATCAAATGTCCAGCGAGTTTGACATCGGACTAAGGAGGATATCGGTGAACCGAGTTGGAGCCTTGTGCTTTCAATTATCCATTGGGGCGTGTTTTCTTTTGGCGGGTGGGAATGCTATACGGGCACAGGACCAATCTGCCTGCGAAATAACGAATGGCAACACGTGGACTCCGACGACACCCTACGCAACCCTCGATTCAGACGTAACATTGACTTTAGAAGATCTGGACAAGTGTCTCAAGGAAGGCAAGGACGGACATCGCGCGTCTGATTTGCGTGTCTTTCTCGATGGCAGAATGCTATCGAACCTGAAGCCGACACCTTCTCCGAGTGGGCAGAACTACGTGAAATTTCGCCTACACATTGATACGTCCGATAAGGAAGATCGTAACCGATGGGCTGACATAATTAATGACGTTCGGCGTTCACACGGCCCTGTCACTTTTTCGCTGGGCGACGTAAGGACCGGGCAGCCGTTCGCTTCACGGCAAGTAATCACGTTGGAAATATATCCACATTACGCTCCGTTTGTAGTTGTTGGACTCGTGATTCTTCTTGCTTCGCTCATCGTGTTGGGCGCGAGATCGAATCTTTTGCGAGACAGTCCAAGTGGCGAGGCAAGTGCAAGCGGAAAGTATCCGGTGAGCCTAGGGCGCTTCCAGATGGCGTGGTGGTTCTATCTCGTAGTCGCGGCATATTTGTATCTCTGGCTGATTACTGGGGAACCCGTAACGCTTACAGAGTCCGTGCTGGCGCTTATTGGCATCAGCGCAGCAACGGGGTTTGCCGGAGCGGTAGTTGACCGACAAAAAGTATCCGACGTCGTAAACAAGCGGGCCGATTTACAAGTGCAGCAGATCACGCTTGAGGCTCGAATCGGAGACATCAGTCGCGCGCATCCATCCGATGGTTCTGATCTCGCAAGAGAATTGAGCGAAAAGCAAGATCAACTAACTGAAGTCAACGCGAGGATTGCTACTACGCCCGCCATTAAACCAGCGACGACTAAAGGGCTGCTGAAGGACCTTTTTTGCGACGGGGACGGCGTGAGCTTTCACCGTTTCCAAATCATTGTCTGGTCCATCGTTCTTGGTATCGTTTTCGTAAACGCTGTACACCGGGACTTGGGAATGCCGGATTTCGATGCCACCTTGCTCGGCCTAATGGGCTTAAGTTCCGGAACATACGTTGGCTTTAAGTTTCCAGAAAAAGCCAAATGAACTGGACCACGATCAAAATTCGTGTCGAGGCGAGCAGCAACTGCGCCGTAGCGTTATCTTGGTGGGATCACAAAACACTACACAACGACTGCCCGAAGCAGCGGGTGACAGAAGGGTGGAACCGGGTGGGATTGTGAGACCGAACTTTTTTCATTGGAGGATCACAAGTGCCTCAAACCGCAAATAAGGCCTCAACATGGAAAATCGGTGTCATCGCTGCCATATTGTGCGGAATCGGTTACGCAAGCATCGTTGCATACTACTATTTTACCACTGACCCTTCGGCGGTCGTGGTGTCATGCGATAAGTTTCCGACTGGAGTAAGCGCTCGATTCACTGAGGACGCCGCAATCGATCGAGTCGTCGCACACTTAGAGGATATGCTGACAACCGCGGACTCGGCGGTTCTCACTTCGATGGCCCGACAGGAGGGATTGGGCCCCATGGCGATTCGAGAGAAAGTCGTTCCTCCAACCGGATCGGGGATCCCTTCGCCGGTGTTCAATCAGGAATGGAAGGGATTAACATTGAATCTAGCTCGCAAGATGGGAATGAGTCTGCGAGCGAATGAGTTTTTGGAAATCGAGCTGATCGGTATGCCCAAAGAGGGCTGGCGATTAGTTGCGTACATCAAGAAACGCCCAGCGTTCACACCTGTTCCGGCCGGAATCGCACCTCGATCAGGCGGTCCATGCACCGATCTTGAATCCTGCGCAAATGATTTAAGCGAACAAGTCTTGCGGAGCTTAGAATCGCGGAGCCTTCTCAGTTACTATATTCATCTCGATACAGTCGATGCGAACCAAAACATTCTAGACCTCTATGAAAACACGATTAAGCAGAATACTGTCACTCCGGATGACTTAGTTGCCTGGGGAAACGCATTTTACAGTCTTCAAAGGTATGACGACGCTCTTGGGAAGTATCAGGAAGCATTGCGTAGAGGTACCAATTCATTTCCTGCGCACATCGCACGCGGACTCGTTTATTATTCAAGACCTCATGACAATCATGTCGTTGATGATCTTCGCGTGGCAGAGGAAGAATTTCGCTGGGGAGTTAGGGAACGTCAGGACAACCTCGTCGCGGAGGCTAATCTGTGCAACACCCTTATTCGCGAGTGGGCAAACACTCCCGGTCATTCGCCCGAATCGCTAACTGAGGCCCGTCAGCACTGCGAGCAAGCTCTCAAGATTGACCCGCACTTTGTAATTGCTGCTGTTGACATCGGATATATAAAGTATCGCATCGGCCAGCACGACGAAGCCCTGCGCTACTTCGACCAGATCAGTCAGGAGTATCCGAATAGCAGCATAGTATTTGTCAATCAAGGGTATTTCTTATATTGCGAGTATTTGGCAGGAAACGGGGACGCTCTAGACCGGGCGATTGAAAAGACGCTTAAGGCATGGAGTCTCAACTCTCACAGTTATGTCGCCGCGAATAATCTCGGATATTTTTATTACGAACGCGGCGATTTCTCTGAAGCTACAGAGTTCTGGAGAAGAGCAAATGTTCTGAATGGAAATGATGCGGATTGTTTAGCAGGACTGGCGCTCGGAAGCTACAAACTTGGTCAGAAACAGGAAGCTTCGTCCTACCTTCAGAGAGCAATTCGCCTCGACCCACATTACCGCACTCCTGACTATCTTAAGAAGAATGTTGATTGGAGCGCGCAAGCGGCGTCGGATCTGGCTGAACTCATCAAGATGCTGCCGGCGAGTGGTCCAGGGTGACCTGACTAGCGCATTCGGCAGTTTGTGCTGAGTAGTCGAGGGTAGAGATTCATCTGGCCGGGATCGGCGTGGGTGAGTGTTCCGATCTTCAAATCGACAATGACCAGGCAGCGCAGCCGGCGATGAAAGAAAAGCAAGTCGATGCGCTACCAATTCAATGCCCAGCGCCGAATGCTCGCTTGAGGAGGGTCAACAGAGATGATGCTAATTTCAGGACTTCTGTCGCAGTGGCCCAAAACGGCACAAGGGCTGTGCTTGCCGCTTGGTATGTGCGAAAGCGCATTCATAGTCCACATCGTTACAGCCGCGCGGACTAACCTGGTTATATCGGTTACTTAAGTAAATAGAAAGGATTGGGGAGCTTGAAGACGCGCTCTGCACAACAGCCTGCCAGATCACTCGCTTGATCGCCAATGCTAAGTATGATGCGGTAGCCCTCATCTTCGATCCTTTTTCGGGAGCGCGGCTTGATTAAACTTGCTGGCGGTGGGGGAATTTTGCCGCATTCTGCGTCAACCTGTGGATTGCACATGCGTAGCTCCTTCCAATCGGAATATCCGACAGCCCTGAGGTTTTGTTCAGTGAGATTGCGCTGGCTTTCAGGCCTGCCGGTAACAAAGAACACGGTCATTCCTAGACTTTTCGCTCGGTTGAAAAGTTCAAGCGTCGGCAATATTGCCGGGTCGTGCTCGTTGGAATACACTGGATCGTGCGCTTTGGAGTACAGTTCCTGTTGGGCACTATAGGAGCAGAAGCCACAAGCAGCCATCGCGTCCCAGTTCGAAAGGGCAGTCTCATCGATATCAAAGACGACAGCTAACTTTTCTCTTTGGGAGTCCTTACTGGCTACAGTCTCCAGGTAGTCCCTCGCCGCGTTCGTAACATCACGAATTTCACGATCGTATTCTCCAAAATCGTGATAGCGCATCAGCCGCTCTACTTCAATAGCGTGGTTTTCTGGTTCCTGCCATGCGTGGTTTGGAGGAGCGATCAAGGCCCCACTGCTTCCGGCGAGCAATGTGATGCTACACGCAAACCCGAGAACGGACAGCTCGACGAATCGTTTCATGTATGCCCCCTTCGAACAGGTCATTTCAAAACGCCGACGGAAGCGTTGCGAGACAAAGAAAATACGCTTAGAGTCGCATGGCGTTTGGATTACGATTTTATTTTTCGCAGTGAAGTCAGCAAGTAAAAATCGTTGCTCACCCTAAGTCTTTCTTGATTGTCTGGGCCGCCCAGAGTGCTAAAGCTGCAATAGTGAGACTGGGATTCCCCGTGGCTACCGTCGGGAACACACCGCTGCCAACCAGGAATAGATTGGGGTGGTCCCACGATCGCTGTTCGGAATTAACCACTGAATTCGCCTTGGCGGTTCCCATGCAGTATGTTCCCACAATGTGCCCGGAGCCGAAAAACTTGATCCGCTTGGGCTTGCCGTTAACCGGCACCTCGAGGGCGCTGGGATCGCCTGCCGCCGGATCCGTCGTAAATTGTCGAGCTCCTAATTGATTAAAGATTTGGTCCGAAGCCTCAACAGCCGCGCCAAGTCCCGCTCGAGTATAAGGAGAGATATCATAGTGAATCTTTGGCCGGGGCAAGCCCAGATGGTCCTTTTCTCCCGCCAGCGTGACACGATTGCTTGAATCCGGAGATTGCTCCACCAGGAATCCCAGGCGAAATTGCCGCGTGAGCCTGTCGTTTAGTGAGCTCACGAGGTCGGTCCCGAACAAGGTCTTTGGCTTGCCTCCGCCGATGGGATTCAATCCGCTCTGGTTAAGACCGTTAACGAAGTCGACAGTAGTCGTCCAGGGGTCATTAATGGGGAAATTCCATCCTTCATTGCCGATCTCTATGCGGAACGCCGCACGCTTTTTGCGGAAGTCACCGTCACGTGCGGACTCAATGCCCGAGGTTGACAGTGGTCCACGATAGGGAAACACGGGCTTGGGCATTAAAGCCCACGCCAGGTAGAGTGGATGGTCCATAAGGTTTCTGCCCAATTGGCCGCTGGAGTTAGCTACGCCATTGGGAGTTCGACCCTGATTCGTGGACATCAGGAGGAGCTTGGGAGTTTCAACGGCGTGAGCGGCGCCGACGAACAGTTTCGCTGTGACACTACCCGAACCCGTCGGCTGCCCGCCGGGGTCCCGATACTGCACGTACTTAATCTCACTGACGCGCCCGCTTCCCTCCACAACAATCTCGCTGGCCACACTCTGCGGCCAGATTTGAACGTTGCCCGTGTTCAGCGCCTGTTCCAGAGTGACGCTTGGATCATATTTGGCCTGAATGGGGCAAATAGGGATGCAGTTCGTGTTGCCGGCGCAGACGCGGCGGTTCTGATAAGGTTGAGAGTTGCGTCCGGCGGGAGTCCCTGTAACAGTTAGAGGAATACCCTCGAATTTCAGTCCGGTAACACCCTGCATGACCGCTTGGTCGACGAGGGAAGGAACAATCGGGTTCATGGGGTACTTGTAACCCGGAGCGAAGGTGATTCCCAAGTAGGCCTGCTCGGCAGCATCTGCGGACACGCCGATCTCTTTCTCGGCTTCTCTATACCAGGGCTCTAGCTCAGAATAACCGAGTGGCCAATTAACAAGCTGTCTGTACTCGGTTTGCATGCGAAAGTCATTGGGCACAAAACGCAAGGTGGTTCCCAGCCAATGGCGCATCGTGCCACCCGCCACTCGCTCGTAGGTGCTTCCGAACGCTAGTGGTCCCTCTTGAATCAGATAGCTTTGTTTCGGATCTTGCCAGTTTTTGCCAAGCGCGAGCACCGAAGGGCGGGGGGCGTTGATCAATGTGGGGTTTTCGAGATCCGCGCTTCCCGGAGGGTTGAAGAGTTCTGGTGTATATGGAATCTCTGGAACCTTAGCCCCTGCGGTGTAAAACCGTTCCAGGAAGTCGTTGATATTCGGTGGGAGTCCCGCACCGGATTCAAGAATCAGTACCTTCTTGCCGGCGAGGCCGAGTTGCTTGGCGATCAGAGCGCCAGCGACTCCCGCGCCCACAATCACCACGTCAAAAGTATTGTTCTGCGCAGCGCTCACGATCCACCCCCAATGAAGTCTTGCAATGACGGTGGAAGTGTGGACCAGTATCCGTGCTGAAGGTTGCTGTACCCCATCGGGTGCGCTTGGGCCACGCTCCAGGTCCAGCCGCGTGTGTAGGCGTCGGAAGAGATTACCGCGAATGCGGGCACTGGGTCAGAAGGTGGATGCTGCCCGTTGTACTTTTTTAGCTCTGTCGGGTCATACCAGCTCCCTAGGTACCACATCAGCATGACACTGCGCGCCAAGTAACAGATATCGTCACCGGATTGGTTGAGAATTATGTCTCCGACTTGTGCGGCTGGCAGGCTTTGATTCCGCTGATAAATGTCCAGCAACTTTGGAAATTCATTGACAGCCTTGTTTTGGGCATATTCGAGGTACGTTTTCTTTATGTTGACCGGATCGAGGCTCGGAGCCAGCTTGCTTTTGTCGATTCCGGTTAGCACCGCGGACAATGCAACAAATAAATCCATTGGTGTATCGCTCATAATGCGCACTCTCCGTTTTTCTCGCCGGTCTTATGGGCTGCGGGTGAAAGTTAGTGTGACGACTGCGCTCTTTCCAGCACGAAAGTAAAGTTAGAGGGCCTTCCGTTTGTGTCGGTTGCGTTTCCGTGACAAGCCATGCAGCTCGACGAAGATTGCGGGACGATCCCTTGGATATAAGTCTCCAAAGTCGAGTTCCCTAGGAACGTCGGCGCCGGTACGCCGTTCGGGTCGGTCTTACTCTGGGCATCGGTAGGCCATTGAGTGCTTACCAACATGTAGTGCTGCCACACACTTCCTGGCAGGATTCCTTGAAATGACGTGTTCAATTTCTTGGCTTCGTCCGTCAAATCGATCAATCTCACGATTTGGCTCGCGTATCCCTTGGGGAAAGGCACAATATTGGGATTCCAAGGACGTGGGGGCTGATGGTTAACGTCGCAATCGGCGCACTTCGGATTAAAAAAGTTATAGTGCCCCTTGAGTTGGTTCGCCTTCACGTCGGATAGCGTCGGGTCATTATCAACGTGTTCAAAAGTGGACCAGATCCACTGCGGCTCACCTTGCGTCCGGTGCACAATGTGCAAACCAACCAGCCCAACCGTAGCCGCATAACACTTTTCCTGGATCTTAGGGTTCTCCTGGGGTGCTATATAAATGAGGACATTGGCGGAATGGAAATCGCTCGCTTTCTCCTTACTCAGATCTAGCACTTTCCAGGAAGCTTTCACAACAATCGCGCCGATAGTTCCGGTTCGTCCTTGGTTGAGCGAGCCTTGAGGGAAATCCGTGGGGCCCGGAAAGTTGGCTTGCCCTTCCTGACTATAAAGATGGTTTTGCAAAATGTATTCAAACATCGGCTGGTTAATTACGATTTCGTAGTGTACATACTGTCCGTTCTGATCAATCAACGGTCCGGTATTGAAGGGCTGGATAACCGTGCTCAAAACGTCGGGCGTCTTGCCAACCATGCGGAGGATGGGCAGGGAGGTTCCGGCCGGACAAATCGCCGGACGAATCGGAGGAGCGCCCCAGGGCTGCGGCGGCCGGCCATGGGGCAGAAAAACGTCCTCAACTTCAGCCCAATTCTGCCAGATGGTTGGAGCGTCCTTGCCGATGGTGCCTCCCAAGGCGGGTGAGTTCAAAGCAAGAAAAGTCAGCCAGGAGTTGAAGTCAAAAGCATGCTGCAGATTGTCGAGGTTAAATGGTGGTACCGCGCTTAGAGTGCAGGGAAGACCGCTGGCCAGTACGCTGGGATCGATAGGAACGTTAGGTGGAGTTACGTTGCAGTTGGTCACTTCCGGGTTAATGGATGATGTTGGTTTGGAGGCCCCTTGCTGTGTCTGTGTTTGTGCCTCTCGTGTTTGCTGACCGCCAACCACTGGCGCCAACAGCGCCACAACGCCGAGAACCGTCATGACTGGAATCAATCGGATTTTCACAGTTCATTCTCCTTCCGTATAAGCGGTAGTTCTATCTAGGATCCGCGCGCAGGCTGTGTCATTAGGATCACGGATGCGCAACTATGTGCTGCTACTAGTATTCTGGCTCTTTCAGATTCATCCATCGTTTACGAATCGGAAGAAAAGTGGGCTACTGGCCATGGAGAGAGCCATTCAGAACTCCAGCCAAACGGTAACCTGCTAGCAGCACCTGGACTTGGGCGATCTCCTTAGCATGGTCTCGGTAACGTTTATCAGGAATCCCAGCGGGGCTACCCGGTTCATCTTCGCTGATGGGCGGCTGATATACATCGCTCTTGGCAAGTTGGAAGCCTTCCTGCACCCACATATGCACGTCACCGATATCGGCTCCGGTCGGCTTCGAACGCGTGTCGAGCTGTGCCCCCTCCGTAAGGGCTGTATTGAGGTTTGCGGCTCCGAGGATGTCATCCCAATATGCATGCAGTTCCGCTTTACAATTCGCCGTATTACATATCGAAACTAGGTTTCCACCTTGATCGCCGTTGGGATGCTGCCTGGTAAAACGGCTTGTATCATGGAGCGGTTGGTGCACATCGCCGACGAGATGCTCAATCCAAACCAGATCGTACGATTTCAGGTCCTCCGACTCATTCGAGGCTAGACCGGCGGTTAGCGCGATGATTTCATCTAAGGCATTGGGATGCGGCGCCGGTTTCGTCGGAGTTCCGTCCGTCGAGAATGGTGTATCGACAAAGTGCCAATACTTGTGTCGGTGTGAATCGCTGTACCCGATGTTTTGGCTAGACTCGGGACCTTCGGGAGCAATATCGCCTCCGGCTGCGCCGTCAGGTCCGAAATCGGGACTCGGTTTACAGTCATAGCCGGCCAACTTGATCGCATCCGGCCACGTCGCCGCCAGCATGAAGATGGCGACGGACTGCTGTTGGGGGGGCAGGGAACTTACCTGTGATTTCCAATTGTTATAGCACGGGTTCTTCGCAACAAGGCTATCAACCTCCGCGCGTGTCGCTGAGTCCAAGTGCTGGTAGGCAATATAGGCGACGACCTCGTGGCCTTCGCCGTTCCAGGCCAGTACGGCATTGCCTATGGAGAGCATAAAAAAAACCGGTAAAAGTATCTTCCTCCTCACATTCGACCTCCTTTACTTTCGGAGAGACACTCGAGACCAACTCGCGTAAGGTCAACGAAGTCCACGTACATCATAATTGGGATGACACCTCGGTCAGAACGACCGCCCTTTGCAAGGATGACATTTCGTCAAACTACAGGTGCCCGTAAGAAGTTTGTAGAGCCTCCTACCGCTCTTGCTTCTTGGCAGCGAGATCGTTCACAGTGCAAGAGGATGAAGAACCTCTACTCTTATTTCACGGGCGCCCGGAATAAAATCCACTCTGGCCGCACGTCTTGCTCTGACAGTTCCCACCGGTAAGCTAGCCAAATTCATTCGCATGGTTTATTTTGGTCTTTCATGCTGAGGTAGCAGGCGTCCCAGTCTTTCGAGAGTATCTCTTGACCACGCCGCAGCGAAATGGACACGGTCGGAGGAAACTTCCGGCGCAGCGAACTCATCTTCGCGTTGGGAACGTCAAGGCAGATTTCGTCATGCACATGGCTCTCGACCATGTCTTTTTCGAGCGCACCAGGGCGAACTTCGTCAGAATCCGGATTGTTTCTGTTCCAGGCGGCCCGCTGGTTCTGCGTCATGGGATGGTCCGTATCTCCGTAAGCTTCAGGCCAGAGATTTTCGACGCAATCCGGACAGCCGCCATTTTGAAGAGAAATGAGATGATCGAGTTCATAGTGAGTGCGCACATCAGTAAAACCGTACGCTTCCATGGTCTCGGTCTTGATACGGTTCGTTACGCTGGTTGAGGGCCGCACCTCTGACGTCGTCCAATCCTTATCACAAATGTTCGTCGCAATATTATCCTGAGTAACGTCCGGATTCACGGCGCCGGGCGTTCTCTGGGCGATCGGGTAGATTTCTTCAGGTCCCGCCTTTTCCTGAGGCTGTGATGGATTAGTGCCCACATTTGCCGGGTCGGATTGTTGCCGAGACGCGAGGAGCCCTTCATTATTGGCGTTAAGGAGCAATGGGCCGTATCTAACCAAAATCAATTCGCAAAACAAGAGCCAGATGGCAACTGGAGGTAGGCGCATGTCGCGAGATTCTATTCGATATTAAGTACCTGTCAAGTTATTCTTACGTATCGTACGTAACGTAGGTTGCCATGGTCCAGACAAGAACGGCAGGAAGCAACGCCCGAGTTGGCGGCAATTCGGAAGTGTGGCCCGAAACGGCGCTACTACGGAACGTTATCCCGTCGCCAGAAGCAAAGCAAAACGCCGTCGACAAGTTGCGTTCGTCTTTGCTGGAAACGCGATTAAGGGGATCGAGCGAAACCCCAAGACCAAATCACGCTGGGCGGCGACGGCGCGAGCAGGAAAGAAGGTGATGCAGTTTATTCAGGATGGCGCGTACGTCGCGGATGTCGGCGATGGAAAAGTAACTGTATAAGGAAAGTCGAGAACGAACTAGGACGCAACCTGTAGCTGCTTCCAAGGTGCTTAAGTTCAAGGCGCACGTTTTTTCCCCTTTCCCAAGCACTCCTCACAGCGTGTTTGCTTTTCAACGCCGTAGAAATCACCGCCGCATTTGTTGCACTCTTTCAGGAACAAATGTTTTCCGTGAACGATCACCGACTGCGCGCGTTGCACCTTTGCAAAGACGGGCAACTTTTTCAGGGTATGCATGACGGGAAGTGTATCACTACCACTCTCGGTGTAAAATCTGCGGACATGACCAATCTCCATATAGGAACGTCGGCATTTACGGCGGCGGGCTGGGAAAATGCGTTCTATCCCGAAGGCATGAAGCCCGCGGACTACTTGACGTACTACTCCAAGAAATTCAATACCGTTGAAGTGGATTCGACATTCTACCGAACTCCCTCCGCGGCAACAGTGAACGGGTGGGAGCGCAAGACCCCCGCGGGGTTTATTCTCGCCGCCAAGGTTCCGCAGATCATCACTCACGAAAAGATCTTGCAGGACTGTGACGACGATCTAAAACATTTTCTCGAAACAATGGATTTGATGGGCGACAAGTTGGGACCGCTGCTTTTCCAGTTTGGCTATTTCAACAAATCGGCCTTCAAGTCCGGGAAGGAATTTCTCGCACGACTTGAACCATTCCTGAAAAAACTCCCCAAGGGTTATCGCTTCGCGGTTGAGATCCGCAACAAACAATGGCTCACCGCGGAATTTTTCGACCTGTTGCGCGTTCACAAAGTGGCGTACGCACTGATTGACCAAGCTTGGATGCCGCGCGTAAACGAGATCTTCGAGAAGCTTGATCCCATCACCGCGGACTTCACATACATTCGACTGTTAGGTGATCGGAAGGGAATCGAGCAGAAAACGAAGATCTGGGACAAAGTGATCGTGGACCGTTCCAGGGAACTAATGAGTTGGGTGAATGTATGTCAGCGGACGGTCCGACGTGGAATCTCGACGTACGTCTACATAAACAACCATTACGCGGGATTTGCTCCGGCGACGGTTGAACAGTTTCAGAAATTGTGGAAAGCCGCTGGCTGAAGGCAAAAATTTATAGGCGAAGATAAAGCGAAGATGATATCTTGTCTCCGTGACGGACGAAGGCCGAAAGAAATTGATCTATCTCGTAGCTGGAATGTTCTTAGTTCGGCGATTGGCGGGGTTGGATCGCCGGCCATCGCCCGCACGGGAAAACGCGTTCCGGGACGCGATTGATAATGCCGTGGAATTGATGAGGCGGATCGACGCGCGGTTTCCGCCTACCGCGAAATCGTAATCAGAGTTAATCTTGCCCTGTGAAACGAGAACGTTCTGCCGAACGCGTGTTGCCTTTCGAACAAACTGAATTGGCTATCACGTTTTACGATGTAGCCTGCGATCATCCGCGCGCAATTTTCGAACAGGTTGCCGCGCGCGTCTTGCCCCGTGGGTTCGGAAGATCTGGGACGGCCTCGATATTCAAACGCGAAGCGCGGAGAATGTTTAACCTCGCTCGTTGACCCACCGCTCCTTCATCGCGCCACCGGCGCCATTCCTCTCACTGAAAGTCTTCGATAGCTATCTAGCCTATAAGCGAGTACGGTCGAAGTGTCTCACTAGCATCCTGCCGCAACTCCCTACCATCCTACGGCTCCTTGCAAGTTCAGACGGCGTAGCTGACTGCGGATATTCCCTCGAAAGAAGATGTAACGCCGGAGGAGTCGAACATGGCCGAAACACCAGAGTGTCCAAATTGCGGAAGCGTTGAGAATTCCCGCTCGCAGCGGAATGGCCCACTCGAAAAATATCTCCTCGGGGCCATCGGTGTACGCCCCTATCGTTGCCTCAATTGCGGCGTCCGCTTTTATGGTTACTCGCGCTTCGATGAAAATACTTCGGTGAACAACAAGGCTGCGTGAGCAGTCTTCTCTCAGGAGTCCGATATGATCGAGCATAACTGGTGGGAGCTATATCGTGCCGCAGTTCTTGAGCTTGACCGCAACAAACGTCAGGCACGCATGAAAGAGGCCGAAGACGCGATTCGCGCACGAGCATCGGCTGATTTTGATGTTTCAGGTGGCGAGCGAACCGCGATACAGGATGCCATGGACGCATTGAGTGTCTTGAAAAAGGGCCGAGCCTGAAGGCCGCTCGATGAACCTCCGTAGCGCGAACTGCGAAGGTTGAAAGGAGCGAAAAGGACACCGATCTTTGCGGAAAATGTGAGGCTGAAATAGATCCAACCCGACCAGTCGATTGCACGCTCAAAGACGGGACGAGCGTATGTGAATCGTGCTTTGTGAAAGAAACTCCACGGTCCTCGCAACTTCGCAGGGATTGGTCGAATTGAGATTGCAATTGCGGGTCGAGAGGATAGCGATGCCCACACTCGATGAACTTCTACTTATCAGCCCGAACGAGCTCGTAGCCCTTTGCCAACGGGTCGCGGATAATCCTGCCGCCTACCTCTTGGCCGAAGCAGAGGAAGCTGCCACACTGAAGTTGGAATGGGAAAATCTACAAACACCGCCAAACTTTAGCCACGCCCTACAAACGAGAATCGAAGCGCAGAAAGATAGTCTCAGGAGACGCATGATTGGATTTCTTGCCCGGGTTCTATAGTTTGCGTCAGGCCCGGTTTGCCATCTTCGCCGCCATGTGAATCAGGAGTCCGCGGCTCTTATCATCCATACGCGAAAATAGTTTGGCGAAAGCACGATGCTCGCGCTCTTGTTTTGAGTTGAGCATCCGAGTGCGCATGGATTCCGCCGGCAGATTCGGTTTCTTTACGTTAGCTTCATCCGTGAAAAGCCGGTACATCGGCACTTCCAGAGCGCGCGCCATCTTTTCGAGCGTATCCACAGATGGAACCGTGTGGTCGTTCTCCACCCGTGAAATGTAACAACGGAGGAGCCCGGACCGCTTTTCGATGTCGCCTTGAGACATCTTTTTCTCCTCTCGCAAAGCCTTCAATCGACCGCCGATAACCATATGAATCCTCCGGGCGAAATCATACGTCGCTGGCGGCTCGGCATCAATCATTCGGTGGGTCGTCTTGTAGTCGTCGGTTCAATCTGGCTTAGAAATGAGACTCGCCCGGGCGAACTGGCAGATCAATATTTACGGTGATGCGAAACACAGTTTTACCGGCGAAGGAGCTGCCGGCGATCGAACACGCGAAGCTGGGCTCCATCCACAAACGGAAGCGAGGGCGTGGCAAACAACGATCGAATTCTTGCGAGAAGTATTCAAGTAAGGGTCACTCTCGTATTGTTGATTGCACAATTGCGTCTCAACTGGCCGAGATCGGCTCAAGACGGTGCCAACTGTGAGCGACGGGACTCGGACCGCGGTCTCCTGCGCGACAGTCGCGTTTGAATCTTGAAAGTCGTCTACTCGCGAAGGAAGTGCGCTCAGTTGTCGGCGAGCGATTGGATGTGCTCGTGTCCAACGCCGGCATTTCCAAGGCTGCAACCATCAAGGATCATACGGTCGAGGACTTTGACAATCTCTTTGCAACGAATGTGCGCAGTCCGTTTTTTCTGGTGCAGC
>Ga0210407_10002156_pt1 | contig 17190 bp, 17 predicted proteins | sample IncBWC27MmetaG_FD_150860 | JGI IMG/M metagenome (GOLD analysis project Ga0210407, IMG submission 150860) | Forest soil microbial communities from Barre Woods Harvard Forest LTER site, Petersham, Massachusetts, United States - Inc-BW-C-27-M | ecosystem: Environmental > Terrestrial > Soil >...
GGTTCGCAACAAGAATTTCCGTGCATACTTCAAAACTGCAATCTTTTCATTTACCTACCCCCTAGGGAGATCGTGGCGCGTGGTTTTGAAGTATGCACGGAAATTCTTGTTGCGAACCCTGGTCGTGAACCTGTGTTGCCAACTCTCACTGCGGTCAAAACTCTTACACTCGCATCAACCGAAAACACATCAGTAGGGTGCCGCATCACCTGCTACTGTGAAGCGCGCAGAATTCTGCGCCACGAACGACTGTTTTGTCAACCATGTTGCTGATTCCGTTGAGCGAACCGGGTGAAAGTGTCGAAAAAACCGTCGCTCGCCACCGAAAGCAACAACGGCTAAGTGCTTCTGGGAGGAATCGCACTTCTTGAACCAAACGACAGTGTCCAATATTTCAAACACTTACGGGCACAATGGGCACTATTCCTATGAGTAACTGAAGATCAAAATACGTCAGGCTACCAAATTCCGTAGATCATCGCCCTCTGAATGACTTGTAACGGGCCTGCTTCTGTCGGTTGCTCCCGAAGCTTCGGATTCTCTGGTCAGCGCTTGGCGCCCACCGCCGGGCGGCTTTCAGAATTTCTTCCCGGGATTTCTTCCAATAACGCCACTTCCTTCTTTGACGACGAGTTCCTGATCCGCCGCTTCCGGTCCCAATTTGTCGACCTGCCCGCTCGGCCAGCGAATGACGATCGCATCGACTCTTGTCGCCGCGCCCAGGCCGAAATGAACGCGCGGGTCGCTCGAACTCTCAAAGCTGCTTCCGGCGCGCACCTCTGCATAGCGAGTTGAGCCCTCGACCGCGATCTCGACCTTTGCACCGTAGCCGTCGCGGTTCGATTTGCTGCCGATGGTCTTGATCCGCAGCCAGTGGCCGGGTGACGGGACTTCGTTGCGCAGCAGAACCGGAGAAGCGTCGAGGTTGGTAATCAGCAGATCCTGACGGCCGCGATTCCAGAAGTCCGCTGTCAGGGCGGCACGACCCACATATTTCTTCGTCAGCGCGCCACCCGCCTTCTCGCCGACTTCCTCGAACTTTCCATTGTGCAGGTTGTGAAACAGGAACGGCCGCTCGGCATAGCCCACACCGAAGGACTGCCCTTCAACCTGCGGATCGACGTGACCATTGGCAATGAAAATATCGGGCCATCCGTCGTTGTCGTAGTCGAGAAACTTCGCGCCGAAACCCAGGTAGGGAATGCTGACGGCTCCAATCCCCGCAGCGCCTGCCAAGTCAGTGAACTCGCCATTGTGATCGTTGCGATAGAGGTTGTTGGCATCGTCAGAAAAATTAGTCTTCACAATGTCGGGCCATCCGTCGCGATCGTAATCGGCCGCATCAATGCCCATGCCAGCCTGTTCGCGGCCGTCGGAGCTGTAGGCCACGCCGGCCTCGGCGCCGACTTCGGTGAATCCACCGTGACAGTTGTTGTGATAAAGCAGGCTCGGCGAAGAATCGTTCGCTACGTAGAGATCGAGGCATCCGTCTTTGTCGTAATCCAGCCACAAGACGCCGAGGCCGTAGTAGCTGTCGGTATCGATGCCAAGTTTCTCCGTGACATCGGTGAACGTGCCGTCACCGTTGTTGTGGTAGAGACGATCCCGCGAGCCTTTCAACCCGCGCGGCCCGCAGTTCACCGGGATGCCCCGATACTGGCAGAACACACCGTTACCGAACTGCGGCAGGTTATTGAAATCCAGGTCGACGTAGTTCGCGACATAGAGATCGAGGTTGCCATCGTTGTCGTAGTCTCCAAAGGCCGCGCTGGTTCCCCAGCGCTCGGCATTGGCGACGCCGGCTTTCGCGGTGACGTCGGTAAACGTGCCGTCGTGGTTGTTGCGGTAGAGAACGGAACCATGGAAGCCGGTGATGTAAACGTCTTCCCATCCGTCGTTGTCGAAGTCACCGACGGCGACGCCGTAACCCCAACCGCAGATATTCAGTCCTGACTTCGCCGACACGTCGGTAAACGTTCCGTCATGATTGTTGTGATAGAGCCGCGGTGGATGGCACTTGCCCGCGCGATAGTCTGCCGGCGTCGAACCATCGACCAGCAGGAGGTCCATCCATCCGTCGTTGTCGTAGTCGAGCGCGGCAGCACCTCCGCATTGGGTTTCAACGATGTAGAGCTTCTCTGTGCCGCCGCAAGTCAGGCGAAAATCAATTCCAGCGGCATGCGTGACGTCAACGAACAACGGTGGATTTGTTGTGGGAGTCTTCACACCGGGCTCTTGCGCGGCCTTCGCAGGCTTTGCCCCCGGACCTTTGTTTGTCGGTGCAGAGTTCTTCGGCGCAACGGTCTGCGCAATTCCCGACAAAATCCAACTGGCGCTCAGGGCCATCAGCAGGAGGACTGCCGGGACAATCACTTTCAGAGTTTTTACGCGCTGAATCACCATCATTGATCTCGTCCAGTAGCCATTCCTGCCGCGGCCGGTTGTGCCTTCTTGAGTTCCGCGAAGCGCTCTCGTTCACGTAGCGCTTCTTCGGCCTTGCCGAGTTTTTCCAGAACGCGCGCCAGTTGATAGTGCGGGCTCGGGTCCTTCGGATCCAGTTCCGACGCTTTCCGCAAAGAAGGCTCAGCTTTTGCCCACTGCCCCGCGAGTGCCTGCGCCTTGCCCAGGTCGTACCAGACGTCGGGGTTGCGAGAATCCACTTCCGCGCCACGCTGCAGATACGTTACGGCTGCATCATATTTTCCGCTCGCGAGCAGCGAGTGTCCTAACGCGCAGACCGCTGCCGGGCTCTCCCCCGACCGGCGCAACTCCTCCTTATATTCGCCGATGGCTTCGTCGTTGCGTCCGAGGCTGAAGTAGGCAAATCCCAGATGGTAGTGTCCGAGCTTGATGGCGGGATCGAGCTTCAGAGCGGTTTTGAACTCCTCGATCGACTGCAAGGTGCGATTCGAATTCAAATATGCTCGCCCGAGTAGAGTATGCCAGAGCGCGATTGAAGGGTTGAGCTTGATAGCCGCTTCGAGTTCGTCCGCGGCTCCCGCATAGTCCGGCTGACTCAATAGCACCAGCGCCAGGTCGAGATGAATCGCAGAGTCTTTCGGGTTCAACTCTCGGGCTCGCGTGAGCTGCTCTTGCCCCTGCTTGAGATCGCCGCTCTTGAAGTAGGCCACGCCCAGATAGTGACGGAATTGAGCATCACGCGGCCAACGTGAAACCGCTTGTTGACCAAGCAGGACCGCGTCTCGCAACTGGCCCGAATCGAGGTCTTGCAGCAACTGCTGACGCGTTTGGGCCTGGGTTTGATTTTGCGCCTGCGCTAGCACAGACAAGCTCAATAGGCAGAGTGAGGCAGCAATAACAAAAACAGGAACAGGATTTCGGGTGGCGCAGCGCCGGGGTCCCCGGCACGCCCGGTTTTGGCGTGATGGGGTGGAGCGCTTCAGCGCTGCGATTACGGGCTTAGCTTGAGGACCGGCTTTAGCCGCCGCGGTCAGACTGTGGCCTAGAAAATACTCAATCAGCATGCTGTTGAGCCGCTGGCGTGCAGTCGTGCCGGTCATCGCATCATTTATCATCGTGACGCTTGTCATCGTATCGTCTTAACGCAGCCAGTCGCAACGCGCCTGCTGCTCCGCGTTTGCAGGGCATCTCGAAGGAGGGAGACTCTAGGCACGCCAAAGATTCTCTTCGGATGTCTGCTTACGATCGCTAAAGTTAGAGTAGACCTCAGATACATTCATAACGATGGACCGTGGAACGATATTGCGTGTCTGGCTGCCGATGGTCGCGGGCTTGTTGGTTCTCGCCTGGATATTCCACTCCGTGCCCGAGCCCTACGGTCCGACGCGTTTGATCGGCCTATTGGTCGCTTTAATCGGTCTCGCGGGCGTGATTCTCTCCCGCTACACGCTCGGCCGGTCATTCTCGGTTGCTCCGAAGGCGACCGCGCTTGTCACCAGCGGCATCTATTAGCGGTCCGCAATCCGATTTACATTTCCGGAATGATCTTCCTGATCGGCGTCGTACTCATCGTGGAACGGCCTAAGCTGCTGGCCGTTTTGCTCGTGCTGATTCCGATGCAGATCATCCGGGCGCGCCGCGAAGCCGCCGTGCTGGAAGCAAAGTTCGGCGATGCCTATCGAGAGTACCGCAAGCACACTTGGTTCTGAGATCTCAGGTCTCCGGTCCCAGCAAAGATAGCCCTGTCAGACCTAAGGGCTGAGGCCTAAGACCTGACACCTGACACCTTCTATTCACTGCTATCATTTCACCGATGAAATCAGCATCGACCAAACTCCTCACGGCGTTGTCTTGTCTTCTCTTGGCGGTCCGCCTGCAAGCCGCCGACGAACCTAAACTCAGCCCACTTCCGGCGCCGCTCTCGAACAATGCAGTTGCCATTTCGCATGACGATTACGGATCCAGGATTTTTTCGTTCATGGGGATCGGCCCGAAAAAAAACTGGGATGCAATCACCGCCAGCGCCTATGAAATGGATCCGGGTACCGGCCAGTGGACGGAAAAGCGTCCCGTGCCGGGCGTGGCCGGACGTCTGGCGGCATCGGCCGTAGCGCTCCACGACCAGGTCTTCATCTTCGGAGGCTATGTCGTCGACGCCCAGGGTGGAGAGACCACGGTGTCGGACCTGAACGTCTTTGTCCCGGTGGAAAATCGCTACTATCGCGGCAAGGACATCCCCGTTCCCGTTGATGACGCAGTTGTGGCCCTCTATCGCGACCGGTACATTTTCCTCATCGGCGGATGGTCAACATTGAAAGGCGACGCAGTCCGCAACGTCCAGGTGTACGACACCGATAAAGACACTTGGCTGCAAGCCACACCGATTCCCGGTACGCCGGTGTTCGGTCACGCGGGCGCCATAGTCGGCGACACCATCGTTTACGTCGACGGTGCTTACAAGAATCCCAGCGGCCCCAATCCCAAGTACGTCGCGTCCAGCGAATGCTGGATGGGCAAGATTCCCAAGAAGGGTGACATCACGAAAATTGAATGGACGAAACTCCCAGCGCATCCCGGCAGCGCGCGCTATCGCATCGCGGCAGGCGCGGGGACCCTGGAAAAAAAAGCAGGCAGAATCTATTTCTCCGGAGGAACCGACAACCCGTACAACTACAACGGAATCGGCTATAACGGTCAACCTGCCGAACCCTCCCCCGTGACCTTCGCCTTTAACGTCCACATCGGCGCATGGGAAACGATCAGCGAAAACAATCCCGAGCCCACCATGGATCACCGTGGCCTGCTGGTTACGCACCGCGGCTTGGTCACCGTAGGAGGCATGGAAAAAGGCCAGCAGGTGACGGCCAAAGTGACGGTGGTAAAACCTGGCCCCAAGAAGTAACCCATGCTGGGGCGCCGTCAAATCTCTGTGTCGGAATTCTTCTTGTTCTTGCTGCCCTTGCCGAAGATCTTCTTGCCCAGCTTCCCTATTCCCTTGGCGCTTCCTTTGCCGATCTTGGCCGCGCCTTTTCCGGTGCCGACTCCGACGCCCTCGCCGGCACCTGCGGCGCCTTTGCCGAGATCGGCGGCGGCGTGGCCAGGGTGCAAGGTAACGAGATTGCCGGCAGCTCCGGCAGTGCCTTTGCCCAGGCTCTCCGCCCCTTTGCCTGCGCCTTTGCCAATGTCCTCACCGCCCTTTCCGACTTCCTTGCCGGGGCCGGGCTGAACCTTCTGGTTCTTGCCCTTTTGCACGGATTGCGTCTGCGTAGTCTCCTGATCCTGAGGTGAATTCGCGGGATGTGCAAGTACGGGCAGACTCAAGAACAACAGGGTGCCTGCTGCCACAAACATCTCGAATTCGGCTTTAATTTTCATTTTCCTTATCTCCTGCTAATCACACCCTCATGAATCAATGATGATTCCTACCGCGAGACGGTTGCAAGGTGGTTTAGAAAAGGTTCTTCAGCAGCTAAAGTAAGTCAGGTAAGGAAAGTGTGGTAAAGTAAGGAATGGGAACTCATTATGCAGAAGCAAGCTAAAATCACGAGCAAAGGCCAAATCACCGTGCCCATCGAAGTTCGCCGAATCCTTGGCGTTCGGGCCGGGGACCGGCTGCTGTTCGAGAGCGACAGCAACGGTGTGCATATCCGGCCCGTTCGCAGCCCAGGCGTATTCGAAAAATATCGCGGCATCGGCACTCCGGGAGTTGGATCCGGCAGAAAGGCGATCAACCGCTGGCTACGGGAAATGCGCGGAGAGTGATGACGACCGCTCTCGACACCAATGTGGTCGTCGCGTACTGGGGCCCAGACCCATCGCTGAACCTGGCCGTGCGGGCTGCCTTGGAATCAGCCTTCGGGCAGGGAAATGTAACCGTGGCTGCCCCGGTCTTTGCCGAACTGGTAGCGGGTCCCGGCCGAACTGAAAATTTCGTGAATGGGTTCTTTGAAGACACCGGAATCACGATCGACTGGCATCTGACCGAAGCGATATGGCGATCGGCCGGCGGGGCGTTCCGAGGTTATGCGGAGCGGCGGCGAAAGCATCGCGAATTGGGCGCGCGACGGATTCTTGCTGACTTCTTGATCGGAGCTCACGCCGCATCGCACGGCTATCGGCTATTGACCCTGGATGAGCGCTTGTATCGAGCGGCTTTTCCAACTCTGAAAATCGAGACTATCTAGAACCGAAACAGCTCTGTTACCTCACTTCGCCCTCGCCAGCACCAGCGTCACGTCGTCAGGCTGTTCGTTGTCGCCAATCCAGTCCTCGACGGCGACGGTGACAATTTCGGTGATGCGTTCCAGCGGCAAATGGCGATTCTCGCGCACCAGTTGGATCAGCCGCTCCTCGCCGAACTCGCCATAATCGTTTTCCGGCTCGGTCACCCCATCGCTGTAATCCACCAGCACATCGCCTCGGCGGAGTTGCACGGTCGCTTCCGGAAAACTCAAGTTGTCGAAGAGGCCAACCACAGTTCCGCCGCAGCTCAGCGACTGAGACGACCCGTCTTCGGAAATCAGGATCGGCGGCAGGTGGCCGCCATTGCTGTACGTGAGCCGGCGCGTCTCTCCGTCATAGATTCCCAAAAACAATGTCGCGTACTTTGCATCCGGAGTGCTCTCGTAAAGCTGATGGTTCAGCAGCGTCAGCAGCGCCGCCGGAGACGTTTCCGTCCATCTCAACTCAGAAGCCAGCATCAGCCCTGATCCCCCGCCGGCGCCGACCGCGGTTGTTTCGCGCAGAACGGATCTGTCTTCAATGCTGTAGGCCCGCACCGCCGAGTGGATCGTCGCCATCAGCAGCGCCGCCGAAATTCCTTTGCCGCTGATATCGCCGACCGCCAGCATCAGCTTGTCGGAATTCAACGCGAGAAAGTCATAGTAGTCCCCGCTCACCGTCCGCGCCGGACGGCAGAACCCGTGCACTTCCAGGGTTTCCAGTTGCGTGATCAACTTGGGGTAGAGCTGCGCCTGCACTTCCTGCGCAATCGCCAATTCGCCTTCCAGGCGCTGCTTTTCCTTCTGCTCCTGAACCAGTTTCTCGATCGACGTGGTCATCGAGTTAAAGGAGTTTGCCAGGGTCGCCAGTTGGTCGCTGTACTGCACCGGGATCCGGTGGCTGAAGTCAGCCCGATTAATGTGCTTAGTCGCTTCGTAGAGTTGGTCCACCGCCGACGTGATGCTGCGCGTCAGCTTGGTTCCAACGAACAGCGCCAGCAGCTCGATGATCGCGAACACAATCGCGATCGACAACAAAATATATTCCACTCCCTTGGCATAATCTCCAAGCGCCGCAAAAAGTCTTGCATAAAGCACCGAGGGCCGCGTCTCGACCTCGGCGAGCGCCCCCGCGCGCTGTCGTTCTCCCGTGGCCCAATCCACCACCTGCAGAGGAATCGGGAAAGTAATCATGTGATCGAGAGTACTGCTCGCCGGCGGAATTGTCCCCGCAGAGAAAGTTTGCTCGCGTTGCTTCCTGTCCGTGAATGCCGGGTAGGGTTTCGAGGCGTTCTGTTGCGCCGGTGCGTCCGCGCTGGCATTGGGGCTCGCAGCCGGGCTCTGGGCTCCGTATACTGCAATCAGCCCGAGATCGCCCGCGATCTTCTCGACAAAATCCTTGTCGAGCGGCTCACTCAGAATTACGCGTAAGGATTCAGGCTCAGCCGCCAGCACCGTCGCCGTCCGAAGATAGAGTTTGCCGTGGTCACGCACAATGTCGCGGAAATCCCCGGTGACAAATGACGGAGAGTCAAAGCCAGCCACGCCCTCGGGCCCCGCGCAATAAGGCTGCGACTGGTTCCGATACCACACGCACACTTGTCGCCGCGACCATTCCGGACGATGCGGCCTTGCGTGGCCGAGAACGTCCGCATCCAGCTTTCCACTCCCTGAAATATGCGCCGCCATGTGATGGGCAATGGCTCGGTTCGCGGCCTCCATGGTGCGCAAGTGAGTTGTGATGTCGGAAGTTACGACAAAGCTAGCGAATTGTCCGGCAAGAAGATAGAGGGTGATCAGGGAAATCACCACCAGCAGAAAAACCGGAATCACGCCAATAAAGACATACGTAACGATCAACCGATTCCGCAGCCGCCACAGTAGTTGCGACCGTAGCCAGCGGAATCCGGCAATCGCGAGCAAGACGATCGCCAGCACGCTGAGAAAAGTTACCCAGCCCCCCAAGCTCGCCGACATCGACGGACTCGCGCGACGCGTCAGCCACTGCACTGCGAACAGAAGCAGGTCGAGCGCCAGCACATAGAGCGCCGCCCACGCGATGCGACTCTGTGGCCAGAGTTTTCTGTCGCGCAACTTGCTCTCGAGTTCCAGAGAGATCAGTCTCATCGCATTGCCTGATTTGCCGTCTGGCTATAGAACTCCGCCTGCCATCATGTCGCAGGGGCTATATCTCAGGCGTTATATCTCAGGATAGATGTCGAAAAAGGCCGCGAGACTCGTCTTAAGTTGCTTCTCGATCTCGTCTTTACTGCCCTCTAGAGTGTGCATGGTGACGTGTGCCTCACGTCCATTTTTCAGTTTGACTGGCGCCTCGCCAACCGCCTCGACTTCATCTGACGGCAGCAGACGCAGACCGTAAACCAATGTCAGGTTTGCCATCCCACGATTGTAAGCCAGAGAATGTTGGCCAGAAGATATTAGCCGGAAAACGATCAAATCCCGCTAATGTAGCGCCGGGCGTTTCCGCACGGCTACCTCAGGCTGGACAAGCGAGACGCCCGTCCCTCCGCCGCACTAGTCGTCACGTGGTCGCGAAGCGGCGGATCTAGCCCGGCGGCCATTGCAGGGAGCGCCCGCCGATCAGGTGCACGTGCAGATGAAAAACCGATTGCCCCGCGCGCGGGCCGACATTCAACACCGTGCGGTAGCCGTCTTCAATCGACCGCTCCCGAGCAATCTGGGCGGCTGCCAGGTGACAGCGGCCCAGCAACTCCGCGTCTTCCGCCACGGCTTCCTTCAAACCAGAAATATGTTTTTTCGGGATGACCAGCACGTGGGTCGGACCTTGCGGGTTCAGATCTTCAAAGGCAAAAATGTGCTCGTCTTCATAGACTTTCTTGGACGGCACTTCGCCGCGAATGATCCGGCAGAATAGACAATCCGCCATAAGTTAGTCTCCCCTCGCCTGCGATTGCTATCACCAGCCGAGTCAACACGGAGTTAGGTTCTTTATATCTCGGAAAGAAACAATATCACTCAAGCTAACGGTATTATGTAAAGAATAGTATTTTCAGTCCAGCCGCACCAGAAACACCGACCCCTCCGCAGTCTCCGACTCGTGGGCCAGAGTTGTTGCGCGCTGGCGGTCGTCATCCAGCACTCGTGCACGCACCCACCAGACTCCCACCGGACTCACGAATTTTATGACTTTGGCCGTCTGGTAGCGCTTCTGCAGGCGTGCCGCTAATTCAGCGGCCGCTTTCTGCCCGTGGAACGAGCCGATCTGAACCGCCCAGCGTCCACCCGTATCGAGGGGGACAGGCGCCTGCATCACCTCCAGCCGAACTTTCGCAGTGCCGGGCAAGTACACGTCGAGAGCCTTCGCGGCGGCCAATGATAGATCGATCATGCGTCCCACAACGAATGGCCCGCGATCGGTGATCCGCACCACTGCTGAATGTCCAGTCTTCAAATTCGTGACGCGCACGATCGAGCCCAGCGGCAAAGTAAGATGTGCCGCCGTCATAGCGTGCATGTTATAAACCTCGCCGTTCGATCCGCGCCGGTTATGATACGGAGCGCCGTACCAGCTCGCCATCCCGGTTTCTTTAAAGATGGGTTCCGCGCCGGCGGGGACTTCGATCTTCTCGTCCTCGCCCGTTTCTGCGGACGGTGGGGTCGCGACAGGTTTTTGTTCCTGCGGGAGTGATGGCGGCGGTGGAACCGGCAGCGGCGTACGCTTATGTCCACCACAGCCGATCAGAAGCGCGCTGCCCGTTAATAGAAGGACCAGAAGACGTGGCAGTATGCATAGCAGCAGCGGCCGCATGGTCGTCGCGCGTTCCAGGGCGGGTTGCTGGAAGGGAGGCAGTTCAAGAACCCTTTCGCTGAGTCTCCAGAAAATCAGCGAACTCGGAGAGCTTTCCCGCCGCCGTTCGCAGCGCCTTCGAGGAATGTGTTCGCACCGCTGGCACAACCTCGTCGTTCAGATACGTCACCAGTTCCGCCGTTTCTTTTTCCAGAGTCTCAGCGATGTTCGCGACTGAACGATTGAAGCGCGCGGAAGCCTCTTCTACCTTGCGGTCGAATTCGGTCATACCCATCCTGCCGGTTCGGGTTAATGTTCAAGCGTGAGTTGCGGTTACCAGGCTTCATCATTATCGTGGGCCTTCCGTCAGCGGTCAATCGGCTTTGTGTGGAGGCGGAGCCACGCCGCACTTGGACGGGGCAAAGCCCCACCCGCCACAAATATCGACACAGCCACGGTACAATCACGCCATGCGTGCGAGATTCGCCTTGGCATCGCTCCTCGTTTCTACGATGTTTGTTTCGGCCTGTACCTTTTACGGCGAGCGTCCGGCGCGCTCCCTGTCCGAAGCAACCGGAGGCGAGGGTCTGGAGCGCGTCTTCTGGAAAAATGTGCAAGCTGCGAACTGGGTTGAGGTGGAGCGCGCTCTCGCTTCGAATTATGCGGGCGTAACGCCCAGCGGAACGCTCGATCGCTCTGCTGCGCTTGAGCAATATCGGCAGTGGCAATTGAAAGACTATGCGCTCGGCGATCTGAAGACGGAGATGAACGGAACCACCTTCGTGGTGACCTACACCATCACTCTGAACGGCAGCTTGATTGGAGCCGCAGGGAAGGGAGCCGCCGGCTCGCAACCGCTTCCTTCGTCGCCGCAAAACATGATGACCGTGTGGCAGCAGCAAAAAGCGGGATGGGTCGTCATAGCGCACAGCGTCACCCAACAATAATGCGCGCATCAAGATCCATCCCCGTAGAGACGCGGCTAGCCGCGTCTAGAACCACCACGGCCCCGTCCAGGGTTAACTCCGCTGTTTCTCCCAAGGATCTTGTTCATGTCCGGCGCGCGCTGTTGCGCTGGTACGATCAACATCGCCGCGAACTTCCCTGGCGCGAAACTCGCGATCCCTACCGCATCTGGCTCAGCGAAATCATGCTGCAGCAGACCCGCGTGGCCGCCGTGCTCGACCATTATCGGATTTTCCTCGAACGTTTTCCGAATGTCCAAGCGCTCGCCGCGGCTTCTGAAGAGGCGGTGCTGGCAGCTTGGAGCGGTCTGGGCTACTATCGCCGCGCGCGCATGTTGCATCAGGCCGCGCAACAGATTACTGAAAAACACGGCGGCTGCTTCCCGCGGAATTCCGAGGCCTGGCTCGCTCTCGCAGGCATCGGACGCTACACCGCCGCCGCCATCGCCAGCATCGCGTTTGCCGAGCCCGTAGCCGTTGTCGATGGCAACGTCGAGCGTGTGTTGCAAAGATTCGTCGGCATCAATCTGACTACGCCGCAAATTTGGCAACATGCGCAAGCGCTTCTCGCGAACTCGCGGCCCGGGGATTTCAATCAGGCCATGATGGAACTCGGCGCAACCATATGCATCCCGCGTGAACCCCGCTGCCCAATCTGCCCTGTCCGGAATTGGTGTGCAACGCAACAATCACAACAGTCAATGGAGCGCCGGGCGCCCCCAAGCGGCCCAGCGACGAACTTAAGCCGCCAGGTAAAGAAAGAAATCTGGTGCGTGCTAAACCAGCGCGACGGTGGCATCCGCCTTGTCCAACGCCCGAAAACGGCCTCGCTCATGCCCGGCATGTGGGAACTCCCCCAATCGTCCGAGCCTCCGCGCCCATTGCTGGTTTCAGCGCACTGGCGCACGTTTCGCCATTCCATTACCGTCACCAACTACACTGTGCACGTACTACGGAGCGCGCCGTTACGGAATACGCCGTTTCCGGATACTCCGCCTGCCGTGAAAGGCAAGTGGGTCGCAACTGATCGTATCCCGCAGATACCCATCACTGGATTGACGAGGAAAATCCTGAAGGCTGGCGGCATCATCTAAATTGTGAGGCATTTCTTCCATGAAGTGGCTCGACCATTTATTTGGAGGTCCGAAAGATATGGCTGCGTTGCCGGCCGGAACCAAAGCACCCGACTTTTCCTTGCCCGCCGTCTCTAGTGCAAAAGACGGCGGCGAATTCTCATTGCAAGCCGCTCTCAAACAAGGGCCTGTGCTCGCCGCCTTCTTCAAGGTTTCCTGTCCGACCTGCCAATATGCGTTTCCCTACATCGAACGCCTTCACAAAGCGCACGGCGGCAAGAAAATCACCGTTGTAGGCATCTCCCAGAATGACCAGCGCGACACCGCTGCCTTTCTAAAAGAGTACGGCATTACCTTCCCCGTTCTGCTCGACGATCCGAATGACTACGCGGTCTCGAATGCTTACGGACTGACCAACGTCCCTTCCTTGTTTCTAATCGGACAAGACGGCCAGATCGAAATCTCCAGCGTTGGATGGGCCAAACAGGATGTGGAGGACATAAACCGCAAGCTCGCCGCCGCGCAGCAGACTCCGCCCGCTCAGATCTTTCAGCCCGGAGAAGACGTCCGCGATTTCCGCGCTGGTTGAGGCTCCAAGAACTGATCCCGCGGTCGCGGGACAAAACCCAGAGTCGAGCCGAAAAGCGGCCCGAGTTACTGGCAAAGTTACCAGGCAGATTGGCAAAGTTACCGCAGTACGATGCTCGGATGGGTGGCGTCCGCCATCCTGTTTCCGTTTACAATTCGGGAGTATTCCTTCACAACTAAAGCTACGAGGTCCCGCTTGATCATTCGCAGAATTGCCGCGCTCGCAGCCGTTCTATTCGCCATCGTCGCAGTGTCGGCGCAGGAATTGTCGGCGCAAGAAAAACCACCGAAGCCGCGCGCCGAAAAGCACTTCGGTTCGCACCTTTCCCCAGCCGCCATCGCCGCCATGCAAAGTATTCGTCCCGACAACATCGAGACCCATGTCCGCTTCCTCTCCCACGATCTTCTCGAGGGACGCGGCACCGGCCAGCGCGGAGGCGACATTGCCGCCGAATACATCGCGGCCCAGTTTGCGCTCTATGGACTGAGACCCGCGGGCGAGAATGGCACCTACCTGCAAAAAGTTCCGATGGTCGGCATCACGCCCGGCGCCGACACGCGCTTCGCGCTCATTCCCGCCAAAGGTAAAGCATCCGACCTCAAGCCGCTCGACGATTACGTTGCCTACGATCAAACCCAGCAGCCCGAGTCCGACATCGACGCCGAGATCGTCTACGTCGGCTACGGAATCGAAGCGCCCGAATATAACTGGGACGATTACAAAGGTGTGGACGTCAAAGGCAAAGTCCTGCTCATGCTGGTCAACGAACCGCCCTCGGACGATCCGAAGTTTTTCACTGGCAAGGCGCTCACTTACTACGGCCGCTGGGTCTACAAATACGAAGAAGCCGCGCGCAAAGGAGCCGTCGGGGCCATTCTCATCCACAAGGCCGAGATGGCCAGCTATGGCTGGGACGTCGTGCGCAATTCCAATTCCGGCGAGAAGTCCTTTCTCCAACTCGACGCCACTCCCCGGCTGAAAGCGGCCGCGTGGATCCAGTTAAGCATTGCCCGCAACCTCGTGGCTGCCTCAGGTCTCGATCTCGACAAGATGATGACTGATGCGACCTCGCGCGACTTCAAGCCGGTGCCGCTCCACGTCCGCCTCTCCGCGCACATAACCAGCAAGATTCGTGCTTTCGAATCGAATAATGTCATTGCCGTGCTTCCCGGAGCCGACAAGGTTTTGAAAAATGAAGGCGTGATGTACACCGCGCACTATGATCATCTCGGCATCCGGCCCGACATGCCCGGCGACAACGTCTATAACGGCGCTATGGACAACGCCACCGGCTGCGGCATCCTGATGGAAATCGCACGCGCCTACGCAGACGCCAAGCAGAAGCCCCGCCGTTCGATCTTCTTCGTCTCGGTCACCGCCGAAGAACAAGGATTGCTGGGCTCCGAATATTTGGGCAAGCATCCCCCGATGCCGGCGGGCAAGATTTCGCTCGATCTCAACTACGACGATGTGAGGCCGCTCGGCGCCCCCGAAGAAGTCCAGGTTTCCGGAGCCGAGCGCACCACGTTTTATCCCGCGGTGCAGGCGACTGCTCAGGATTTCCGCTTTAAGATTCGTCCGGACGCGCGCCCCGAAGCCGGACATTACTACCGCTCCGATCACTTCAGCCTCGCGCGCGTCGGCATTCCGGCGTTTTCCATTAATGAGGGGATGAAATTCAAGGGTCACGACGAAGCATGGGGCCTCGATCAGGACGCCGACTACACCGCCCATCACTACCACCAGCCGAGCGATGAGTATCATCCCGGCATGGACTACACCTCCGATGCCGCCATGGCGCGCTTCGGGTTCGCACTCGGCTGGGAGGCCGCCAACCAGGCGCACCCCGTCGACTGGAAGAAGGGCGATGAATTTGAAAGAGCGCGCCGCGCCAGCCAATAGCCTTAGCTAGCACGAACTTAGCCTCTACCACAGCGATTGCCGCGCTCGTGACCGCGATGCTTCTGTGCCTACACTAGCGTAACTTTGGACCCGTCCGGGCGCCATGCTAGCCTGCTTAGTATTGCAGTTTCAGCAATTTGCAAGCAGCCCAAGTTACAAGAGACGAAAGACAAACAGCCTGCTCCGATGCCCAAGCTCCCGATTTTTCGGTTGCGCAATTTCGAACCGCCCAGCCGGCCCGATCTTCAATACTACGGGCCCACTCTCGCGTTCACCGACTTGAAGTTGGGTGTCGACAATCTCCGCTACGACGTTTTTCTCAGCCCCCGCATTAGCGCCGATTTAAGCTTTCATCTCGCGCGTTATATCTGCCGCTTCGGCGATGTGGAAGCGCTCCTCGAGATGGACGTTCCCTCCGCCAACCAAAACAAATTCATACGCGCCGATGAGGGCGCCACCAAGCTGCGCAAGCCCGGCCCCGCCGACCTGAAGACTCTCCTGGTCTCGATTCATCTCGCCATCCTGAATCGCGCCAAGGCTGAAGGCAATCCATCGATCGATGTGCTCGGCCGCCTCGCCGTGCTCAAGTTCATACGCACCGAACTGCAAGCGCAGTTCGCCAGGATTCTCGAACAGTGCCGCATGAAGTCGAAATCGCTCGAGGGCGTGCGGCAAACGAAAATGATGCAGACGCAGGCACTCGTGTCCTCATTCCAGGTGCGCAAGAAGATCATCCTCCGCCGCGCCGGGCAGGAAATGTTTCGCCTGCTTCGCGAAATTGAAAAAGAAACGTTGTCCCGCACTCGCCGATCGCTGCTCGGCGAACTGCCCGCCGACTGCTATCGTTTGTTCCTCAATCCGCTGATCCTTACCGAAGATGGACGCGACGATTATCTCTGCGCCGAGCACTATTATATGTTCGGCAACTTCGACAAAGATCCCGACCGCTTCCCCAGTCTCCGCCAGTTCGCCCTGAATTTTCTGCGCGAACTCGGATACGGGGAAGGTATTGACGACGAGCACCTGGAGCAGGCGCTCAATGTCCCCGAAAACGCCGCTGCGCTGGTTGGCGCCGGCAACGGCGAAGATTTGACGCGGGAAGATCGCACTAGAAAAGACCGCCTCGAGATCTGGACTCGTTTGCTGCAGCGCGAAAGCATTCTTTCTCACGTCGTTGCTTCCTACGAAGCCGTTCCTCTGCTCGCCGAATATGCGCCGCGGGTGAATCCGCAGCAACTCAAGAACGCGCTGATCTTCCGCGAAGAGGCAGAGCGCGTCGAAAAAATAATTGGCGAAGGGCGGCTCCCTTCCGACCGGCTCTTTGCCGCCGTCGGGCGCGTAGCCTCATGCCGCGGCTCAGAGCGCAGCCGCTTTGCCGCGCGTTTGCTGCACGACCTCTTTTGCTATCACCGCGACCTGCGCGGCCTGGAAGCCGTCAGCGCCGGTTTTGACAGCATCAACCTGGTCAGCGACGAGAAAGTCCGCAAACTCTCCACGCTCAATGGCATGCTCTACGAGTTCCTGCCTCCAGAAGATCAGAAGCCCGCCGAGGATCGTGTCCTTCACCACGTCATCCTGAAGGCGGATGTGCGCGACTCTTCGCGCCTCACCCGTTCGCTGATGGAAAAGGGCATGAACGCTGCTTCGTATTTCAGTCTTAATTTCTATGATCCGATAAACAAGTTACTCGCGAAATACGGAGCCACCAAAGTCTTTCTCGAAGGCGATGCCATCATCGTCGCGCTGCTCGAACGCGAAGGTGAAGCCATGCTCAGCGTCGGCCTAACCTGCGTCCTGGCGTGGGAGATCGTGAATCTGTTGCGCGAGTACAACGAACTCCTGGAGCGCTCCGGCCTGCCTCCGATGGAAGTCGGCCTGGGCATCGCCTACCAGGATTCGCCTCCGCTGTACCTCATGGATGGCGAGCACCGCATCATGATTTCCGACGCCATCAATGACAGCGACCGTCTCTCCTCATGCAGCAAGCAGGTTCGCAAGAAAATCGCCCCTGATGCCGGAGTCTTCCGGGTCTATTCGGTTCAGATCGGAGGCGGGGGCAATGACAATAATGACAGCGCCAGCGCCGAAGCCGGAGTCGGAGCCGAAGAAATGCGCCTCAACTATAACGTAGGTGGGATCTGTCTAAGTGAAGCGGCCTTCCGCAAACTGCAGCGGGAGATCTCGCTTTCCCCCTCGGCAGTGAATCTCGACCGGCCTGGGTTTACCGGGCCGTGGGTCGATGAGCAGCACG
>Ga0210407_10002157_pt1 | contig 17183 bp, 12 predicted proteins | sample IncBWC27MmetaG_FD_150860 | JGI IMG/M metagenome (GOLD analysis project Ga0210407, IMG submission 150860) | Forest soil microbial communities from Barre Woods Harvard Forest LTER site, Petersham, Massachusetts, United States - Inc-BW-C-27-M | ecosystem: Environmental > Terrestrial > Soil >...
GTAGTAGCCGCGACCGCCGTAGTAGCCACGTCCACCGTAGTAGCCCCTACCGCCGCCATAGAAGCCACGTCCTCCGTAGTAACCTCCTCCGCCGGAATAGGCTCGTCCGGAATAGGCTCGACCGCCAGAATAGGCCCGGCCGCCTCCGCCGGAATAAGCGTGTCCGCCACCGGAATAAGCATGTCCGCCGCCCGAAAATGTGTGCCCACCTCCGCCTCCAACGTGGCCGCCTCTCTGTGCCAAAGCGCTAGATGGGCTGAACAGCGCGAGTAGAGTACCGAGGAGCAATGCCGGCAAAATGTGTCTCTTATCCATGATGACCGCCCTTCTTTCCATTCCCAATAGGTTGGACGTGTGTTCACGCATTTGCGTTCTATGCCTTACAAAACATCACAAACTACAATAACCTATTGAAAGCTCAGCGGTTGGCGGAGGGTGAAGAGCAAATAATCAGCGCGGGCCACGCTGCCGGAGGGCTGTTACTCATGTTTTAATAATCTGAGCGTGAACATCACAGTAACCGGTGCGACGGGATTCATCGGGAGGCATCTGGTACAGTCGCTGGCGCATGACCGTCATTCGGTTCGCGCGCTCAGCCGGGCCGCGTGGGATGTTCTCGCCGGCGAACCGCCCGCCGAAAGCCTGACTGGGGCGGATGCGGTCGTTCATCTCGCAGGATCGCCCGTGTCCCAGCGTTGGACTCCTTGGGCGAAGAAAGAGATTCGGGCCAGCCGCGTTAAAGGTACGCATCACCTGGTAACGGCGCTCTCCACATTGAAGCAGAGGCCCATGGTGCTGGTCTGCGCTTCTGCAATCGGTATTTACGGCGATCGCGGCGATGAAGTATTAACCGAGCAATCACCGGTCGCAACCGGCTTTCTGTCCGACGTTTGCCGCGAGTGGGAAAGCGAGGCCGATCTGGCGGAATCGCTCGGCGTGCGCGTGGTGAAGCTCCGATTCGGAATCGCTCTGGGACGCAAGGGCGGGGCACTCGAAAAAATGCTACCCCCGTTCCGCGCTTTCTTGGGCGGAAGGCTTGGCACTGGCAGCCAGTGGATGTCGTGGATACACATCGACGATATTGTGGGTCTGATTCGCTGCTCACTGGGTAGTCCGTTGAGCGGCGTAGTGAACGCGACGGCGCCTAATCCGGTCCGCAACTTAGAATTCACTCGGGAGCTGGGAGCGGCTCTCCACCGGCCCGCAATTTTTCCGGTTCCGGCGCCTGCGCTACGGATTCTTTTTGGCGAGATGTCGAGCGTGCTGCTGGCCAGCCAGCGGGTGCTGCCGAATGCCGCGGAAGCCGCCGGTTACACCTTCGCGTTTCCAAGCCTCGGACCGGCGCTACAAGACCTGTCCAGCTGAATCAGCTCCTCAGCGCGAAAAAGACCACCAGGAACAAAGCAACCAGGAACAGAGCACCCAGAATGATGTAGAGAAGGACATTTGGCGCCCCGGCGTGGGACGTGGGCGTGTACGTGGCCGGCATGTTTAGCGGGGTGGGGGACGGCGCAGGCATCACGGGTGGGCGCGACACCACGGACGCCGGCTGTATGGGCATTCCGTACATGGGCGGCGCCTGAGGTGCAGCGGGGAGCCGGCCGGCGGCGCCAACTGGCGGAAAGGCCATGCCCGGTTGAGCCGGCACGCCAGATAACGGCGGAATCATCGGAGTGGCGGGCGGCGCCGGCATTCCAAACATCGGGGATTGCGCCGGAGGCGCAGGGCCAACGCCCTGCTTCGACGGGCTCGCAAACAGGCGTGTGTATTCACTCGGTCCCTCTTGCACGGGTGCTGGAGGAGGAGCGGGTGGAGGGGTTGATGGGGAACCCGGCTGCGCAGCGGGTGAACTGAACAGCTTGGTGTATTCGCCGCCACCGAATGAAGCCGCGGGCGGTGTGGGCGCTGGTGGCATGCCGGGTCTTGCACTGGAGAACGCGGTAGTTGCACCGCCTGGAAGAACGGGTGCTGGAGCAACAGGCGGCATCGGCGATGCCTTTGCTGGCCCGGAGGGGGTGCCGAATAAACGGGTAAAAGCGCCGGGATCCTGCTGTGCAGGAGGCGGCGCCGGCGGCGGCGTGGCAACCGGCGGCCGATTGAGCAGCTCTCCACCGGGCCGGGATTCCGGCATCGGGGATTGGAAGAACTTCGTGAACTCTCCCGAATTCGCCGGTTCGGATGGCGGCTCTGCGCTCACCGGCGGGCTGGGAGGTGACCGGAACATCTTGGTGAACGCACCCGGCTCCGAAGACGAAGCGGCGGGGCCAGCGAGCGACGGGGCCGGAGGCGCCGGTGTTTGGGGAGGCGCCGCAGGCTTGGCGGAAGGAGCCGGCGATTGAAACAGTCGCGTGAATTCCCCTGGCGCCTGTGGAGGTATAGCAGGCTTAGCCTGAGGAGCCGGTGATTGGAACGTTCGCGTGAATTCTCCCGAAGGCTGCGACGGGCGTGTGGCTGGCGGGGGCGGTGGTGCGCCAGGCTTCGCCGGTGCCACCGGCGATTGGAACATACGGGTAAATTCCCCAGCTGGTCGCTCAGGCTCCGGCGCGGGGGCTGGCGTTTGTGGAGGGGCCGGGGGATTGGCTGGCGGCATCGCCGAAGCCGGTGGCGCAGGTGATCGGAATAGCCGGGTAAACTCACCAGGCGGTTTCTCAGGGGCCGGTTGCAAGGCAGGCGGCTGAAACTGCCGGGCGAAGTCGTCCTCTCCCGCCGCCGGCGGCGGAGGTGCTGGTTTGATGAGCGGCAGTGTCGGAAGGTCGGCTGGCTCAGGCTTGGCATCCGGAATTTTCCAGCGCCCTGCCCGGGTTAACCTCTCACGCTCTTGCGAGTCGGAGTGCTCGTCTTCCGGCTTCATAAACGGAGCTCTAGGTTCATGATGTCATCCCATTAGGTGGCTTGTCCAACAAACGGCGAAGCCGCCACCCAATCAACGCAGAAGCGTGCCGGGCTCACTTTTGAGAGGAGCGGTGCACAAGCGTCTATGCTACATTAGCGACTTGTGAAGTTTCTGTCGAGGGTCGTGTGGTCAGAGGGCATGCACCTGGGCCCTCACCACTTTCAGGCGCAGAGCCGCTATTTCGAAGATTCCATTCAATTTGCTACCTCTTCGCTGTGGTTCGAACCCTTCGGTTTAATCGGCCTGGAGATCGACGCCGACGCACTGGCCAACGGAACGATATCCATCGTAAATGCCAGAGGAATTTTTCCCGACGGGCTGCCTTTCCACATGCCCGAATGTGATGGGTTACCGGCCCCGCGCAGTGTCGCGGAGTTGTTCCCGCCCACGCGCGACACGCTGACCGTGCTGATGGCTATCGCCCCGCGGCAAGCAGACGGTTTGAACTGCGCGCTCACTGAAGCTGAAGCGGATGGAACGCGATTCGTGGCGCAGATGCGCGTATTCCACGATGAGAACACGGGGCGCGACGAGAAGCAGGTGCGGTTGGGGCGCAAGAATTTCAAGCTATTGCTCGACACCGAGCCGGCCGAAGGTTTCCTGACAATGCCGGTTGCGCGTATCATGCGGGATGGCCGCGGGCACTTTATCCCCGACCCGCGCTTCGTGCCGCCCGTGATCCAGATCAGCGCCAGCGAACGGTTGATGACCATGTTGCGCAGGCTGATCGAAATCCTGGAAGAGAAAAGCGCTTCCATCACAGGGTCGCGAAAGAACCAGGGAAAGACGCTGGCCGAATTCTCAACGCGCGAAATCGCCAATTTCTGGCTGCTGCACGCGGTGAACTCCAGCCTCACACCGCTGCGCCATCTGGGTTTCTCCAAGCGTGGCCACCCCGAGGAACTTTACGTTGAACTCTCGCGTCTGGGAGGCGCGCTGTGCACGTTCGCCCTGGATTCGCATCCGCGCGCCCTGCCGCTTTACGATCATCAGCACCTGGATGATTGTTTCGAAGCGCTGGACCTCCACATTCGCACGCATCTGGAAACCATCGTCCCCACCAACTGCCTGTCGATTCCGCTGAAACGCACGCGCGACTATTTTTGGGAGGGCCCCATTACCGACCAACGCGTGCTGGGGCGTTCGCGATGGGTGTTTGCGCTGCATTCGCGCGCGGGCGAGGCGGAAGTCATCGCACGAGCGCCACAACTCGTGAAACTTTGTTCTGCGCAATTTGTCGCGGAGCTGGTGAAACGCGCGCTGCCCGGAGCGGCACTCACTCATTTGCAGGTTGCGCCGTCGGCTATTTCAGCCCGAGTGGACATGCAGTACTTTGGCGTCAGCAAGGCCGGACCGTGCTGGGATCACATCGTGCAGTCACGCCAGGTTGGCGTCTACGTTCCCGGCGAGCTCCCGGACCCCGAACTGGAGCTGCTGGTCATACTGGAATCTTAACCGCGGGGTCCTTAAACTTATGATACCTTCCGCAGTTGCTCGTCGCTCCGAGAACCTGGCGTTAGTGTTGCAGGAGGTCCTGACCGCCATCGTACGTTTGCGGGCCAACCGCCAGGCCGTTTCCGACGCCGGATCCTTTCGCATCCATATGCGGGAAGCGCTCAAGTCGGCCGATCAGGAGGCTCGCAGATTAGGTTATTCCGGAGATACCATGCAACTCGCCATTTTCGCGGTGGTGGCGTTTCTGGATGAATCGATTTTGAACTCCCGCAACCCGCTGTTCGCCGATTGGCCTCGCAAACCGATGCAGGAAGAGCTTTTTGGAACCCACGTCGCGGGCGAAGTATTTTTCCAGAATCTGCAAAAGCTGCTGGGCCAGACAGACTCACCGGAAGTGGCCGATGTGCTGGAGGTTTATTATTTGTGCGTGCTGCTCGGGTTCGGCGGCCGATACAGCGCAGGCAATAAGGGCGATCTACGCACCATCCTGGACGCGGTCGCGGATAAGATTTATCGCGTGCGGGGGCGGTCGGTGGAGCTGTCCCCTGCCTGGATGTTGCCAAAAGAGGCGTCGCGGAGAATCGGTGGCGACCCGTGGGTCCGAAACCTGGGCATCGCCGCCATGGCTTGCGCGGGGCTGGCTGTCGTGCTCTTCATCTTTTTCTGGTGGTCGTTGTCATCGGGCGTAACGGATTTGCGGGCGCTTGTGGTGCAGGGCCGCTAGGGGGACTCATGAACATGTACCTGGTGACGGGCGCGGTGCTGCTGGTTTACTTGGTGATCGTCTGGTTTCTAGGCAACCTGATGCATCTCCATGGGCGCGATTTGTGGGTTCTGCGGATCGGTCTCTCCGTGATCGGCATCGCCGCCGCTGCGGTTTTTCTCTGGTTCAAGCGCAAGGAGCGGAAACCGGCGACGGGCGATTTATCCCCCCAGGCTGCGGGCCCCGCCCACGCGGAAGTAGACGGCCTGATTCGTGACGCAGAGGCAAAACTCGCAGCCGCCCGCATCGAAGGAGGCGTCGCCAAGCTCGGCAATCTGCCGGCCATTTTTCTGATCGGCGACTCGGGCACGGCTAAGACCAGCACCATGATTCACTGCGGCCTTGAGGCCGAGCTCATCGCGGGTCAGGTTTTTCAGGAAACCACGGTCGTACCCACGCGATTCGCCAATATCTGGTTTGCCCGGCGGTGGATATTTGTAGAGGCTGGCGGAAGGCTTCTCGCCGATACAGCCGGCTGGCAGCGGCTCATCCGGCGGTTGCGGCCCGGCAAGCTCGCCGCGGTCATGGGAAAAAACCAGCAAGCCCCGCGCGCCGCCCTGGTCTGTTTCGATTGCGAAGCTTTCACCAAGCCCGGCGCCACCGACGCCGTGGCAGCGGCATCGCGGGCGCTGCATGCGCGGCTCTCCGAAATCTCGCAGGCGCTGGGTATCAGCCTTCCGGTATACGTACTGTTTACTCGAACCGACCGCCTTCCTTTCTTCAACGAATATGTTCGGAACTTGAGCAACGACGAGGCGCTGCAAGTGCTGGGCGCGACTCTGCCCATGACCGACCGCAGGTCCGGCGTGTACGCCGAGCAGGAGGCGCAGCGGCTGACGACGGCCTTCAACGATCTCTATTACTCGTTGTGCGACAAGCGCCCCGGGTTCCTGGCGCGCGAACATGATGCCCCGAACCTGCCGGGTATTTACGAATTCGCCCGGGAGTTTCGCAAGCTGCGGACCTCTGTGGTGCAGTTCCTGGTGGACCTGGCGCGGCCCAGCCAACTCACCACCGGTCCCTTTCTGCGGGGTTTTTACTTCTCGGGCGTGCGCCCGATCTTTGTCAGCGATGCAGCCCCGGCCGCGGCGGCGCCGCAGCAACAGGAGCGGCAGAGCTTCGAAGCATCGCGTGAAGCCACGGGGTTCTTCCGCATGGGGCAAATGCAGCAGCCGGCCCAGGCGCCGGTGGCGGTGCAATCTCACGGTTCCAAGAAGGTTCCGCAGTGGTGCTTCATCGGGCACCTGTTCAGCTACGTGCTGCTCGAGGACAAAGTTGCCATGGGCGCGAGCGGCGCCAGCACTCAGGCCAATACGCTGCGCCGCGTGCTGCTGGCTACGGCCGCCGTGCTGTGCCTAGTGTTTGCCATCGGCATGGTGGTTTCGTACTCGAACAACCGGGAACTGGAAGCGACGTCGATTCAAGCGGCCCAGGGTATTTCATCGTCTGAATCGAGCGGCCTGAACCTGCCTTCGCTCGAAGCCCTGAAGAAACTGGAGACCTTGCGGCAATCGCTGCAGACGCTCACCCGGTACGAGCGCGATGGCGCGCCATGGAGCCTGCGCTGGGGACTGTACACGGGAAATTCGCTGTATCAGGAAGTGCGACGCATCTATTTCAATCGATTTCACCAATTGCTGTTTTCGCAGACACAGGGAACCATGCTGGCCCTGCTGCAGCGGCTGCCCGCCACTCCTGCGCCAGGCTATGAGTACAACCCGGTGTATGACACCCTGAAGGCTTATCTGATTACGACGTCGAACCACGACCGCAGTACCAGGCTGTTCCTCGGTCCGGTTCTGCTGAATCACTGGTCATCGGGCCGGGGCGTGGATCCGGAGCGCTTGCAGCTCGCGCAGAAGCAGTTTGACTTTTACGCCGAGGAGTTGAAGGTAGCCAATCCTTACCCAACCGAGAACGACTCCCTGGCCATCGAGCGGTCGCGGCGTTATTTGAAGCAGTTCGGCGGCATCGACCGCGTCTATCAGTTCATGCTGGCTGAAGCCGGGAAGGGCAGTCCAGCGGTGAATTACCACCAGAGGTTCCCCAATGCCGCGCAGGCCGTGGTGGACCGCACACTCGTACCAGGCGCGTTCAGCAAGGGCGGATGGGCGTTCATGCAGAGCGCGTTCAAGGATCCGAGCCGCTTCTTCAGCGGAGAGTCGTGGGTGCTGGGAGAACAGGGAACGATCGGTCTTGAGCCTGCCGCGATCGACCAGCTTCGCACGCGCTACCAGAACGATTTCATCGCCGCATGGCGCACGTTCATCAAGGGTGCCGTGGTGCTGCGCTATGGGAGCCTCAAGGATGCTGCCGAGCGGCTGAAGCTGCTATCCGGGCCGCAATCGCCGTTGCTCGAGCTGTTTGCGCTGGTTTCGCAGAACACCGCGGTAGGGCTGCCGGCCATCGACAGCAATTTCAAGGCGACGCAAGCGGTGGTGCCGCCGGGCAGCGTCGATCAGTACATCGGTCCGTCGAACACAGCTTATATGAACGGACTGGTGAGCCTGCAGGTTTCCATCGACCAACTCACCCAACAGAGCGGCACTCCGAACGACGCGGCGGCGTCGCAGACTCTGCAGCAGGCAGTTACGGCCAAGGGCAGCGTGGGCCAAATGGCGTTGACTTTCGGCACAGATCCCGAAGCCACAACGGTGAGGCAACTGCTCGAAGCGCCCATCACCGCCGTCGAGCCTTTGCTGCGCAGCATGGGTCCGGCGGAACTCAACGCCAAAGGAAAGGGATTGTGCAGCCAGTTCCGCGCGGTGATGGCCAAATTTCCGTTCAATCCGAATGCCACCGTGCAGGCGACGCCTGCCGATGTGAATGGGCTGCTCAAGCCTCACGAGGGCGCGCTGTGGTCCTTCTACGATGCCAGCCTGCAGAAATTTTTGCAGAAGCAGGGTGCGCAATATGTTCCGGTTCAATCAGGCAGCATGAGTGTTACCCCGGCGTTTACCAGCTTTTTCAATCGCGCCGCCGCGTTTTCTGACGCCCTCTACGCTGGAAATTCCGCCGATCCACACCTGAGCTACACGCTGAAACCGCTGCCGAGTGAAGGCATCAAGAACCTGAACATCGCGCTCCGCATTGATGGCCAGACCCTGGCATACAGCGGCGGCGTGGCGCTGGCTAAGCAATTCGCATGGCCGGGTGCGTCACACGAAGCAGTGGCCACCGTGAAGTTCGGCGGCCAGGATGTCACGTGGTCTAACAATGACGGGCTGTGGGCTCTGTTCCAGTTTTTCGGGAAAGCGGAGAAGCAGGAGGGCAATGTGCTGGAATGGGTCGCCCGCCTGGGGAAAGACCCGATGCTGGTCAATGGCAAGCCGCTCACGGTGCGCGTGGAAGTGGGCATGAATCCACCGCTCTATCAACGCGGTTATTTCTCCAGCCTGGCCTGCGTCGCCGAGGTGGCGCGCTGAGGAATGCAGCTCCCCGCCAAAATAGGTAAGTACGAGCTGCAGGAGTTTCTAGGAGGCGGGATGGCGCGTGTGTATCGCGCGCGAGACACCGTCATCGGCCGCACGGTCGCGGTAAAAATCCTCACTGAAGAAGGCTGCGCCGACGAGGAAGCCAAATCGCGCTTTCTGCAGGAAGCGCGCCTGGCCGGCAACATTACCCACGACAACATCATCAGCATTTACGATTTCGGGGAAGACGCCGAGGGCCGGCCTTTTATGGTGATGGAGTTCCTCAAGGGCGAGGATCTGCGCCATGCCATCAAGGACGGATCGGTAGGCGACACGCGGAACAAACTGCGCATCGCGCTCGACATCGCGCGCTCTCTCGAGCACATCCACTCGCAGAACATCATTCATCGCGATATCAAGCCGGACAACGTGCACATCACTGATGCAGGCGCTGTCAAGCTGATGGATTTCGGCATCTCGAAATTGCAGGACTCCACCCGCACGACTACCGGCGTTGTGATGGGAACGCCATACTACATGGCGCCCGAGCAGGTGTTGGGAAAAAATATCGGGCCGCAAGTCGACGTATACGCCTTCGGGGTTCTGTTGTTCGAGCTGATGACCGGATCGAGGCCCGTCGTGGGCGATACGGTAGAGCGCATTTTCTACCAGATTCTGCAAGAGCCGTTAAACACCGAGCCGATGCGGCAGGCCGGGATTCCCGATCCGATTGTCGACTTGGTCCGCCGGTGTACCGAGAAGGACCCGGCGCAGCGCCCTCAGGGGTTCGGCGAAGTTTGCGCGCGCATCCGCGCGATCATGCACGACTGGGAAGCTCCCACACGGCCGATGAAGAACTCCGGGCAGGTTATGGCGCCGCCTGCGCCGCCGGCGAAGCCCTGGGTGCTACCGGCGCTTGTCATTGCTGCTGTGATCGTGCTGATTGTGGTCTATTTCGCGGTACGGGCTGTGCGGATGCCGGTGGTTACTCCGCAAAGTAGTAGCACACCGCCGAAAGCCATTCTCAAGCCGACTATCCAGACCTCAACCGGCCAAATGGTGCTGGTTCCGGAGGGAGCATTCCTATTCGGTAAAGACAAGAAGACCGCGACGCTGCCGGCATTTTATATCGACAAGACTGAAGTCACCCACGAAGCGTATGCCCGGTTCTGCGCGGAGAAGCAGCGGCCCATGCCGCCCGGAGCGGAGGGAGAACGGCCGGAAGATCCCATCGTGGACGTGACTTTTCTGGAGGCGCAGGAATTTGCAAAGTGGGCCGGCAAGCGGCTGCCCTCCACGCAAGAGTGGGAAAAAGCCGCTCGCGGGACCGATGGCCGCCTATACCCGTGGGGCAATGAGCCCGGATCACCGCCGCCGGCCAATGTCGGCAACCCAAAGGGCATCATGCAGGTGAACAGCAATCCTGCGGGCGCCAGTCCTTACCGGGCGGTCAACCTTGTCGGTAACGTCTGGGAGTGGGTGGACGAATCAACGCAACCCAGCCCACGAGCCATTCGGAATCTATCCAAGGCCATGCAGCCTCCCCCAACCAGTACGGAACTATGGTTTATGATTCGTGGGGAATCCTACGCGGAGCCGCTATCTGAAGAATGTCTGACGGATGCCGCTGCAGTTCCCGCGCGCCGTCATGCCAGAAACATAGGGTTTCGCTGCGTGATGACGCCGTAGTGTCCTGGGTCAGAAGTTCATCGAGGAATTAGTTAGCGATGTGGTGTCCGGCTGCGACGGCCTTACGAAACTTCTGAATCATGGACACCAGGAGCGCTTAGCCTGCTTCGGGGCCTTCGTATGGAAACCGGTGCACGGCGCGGATGCACTCAGTCAGCGCATCGACCAGCGTGCGTCCCCACCCGCAAGGAGTAAACGGCGTGGATTTCTGGTTGGTCTGCTTGTCGGCCTGAGCGAAGAAACACATGGCCGGATCGGGCGGCCTCACATATTCGTACACGGTGATATGAAACTCGACGGTGCCCTGTGCGTGCGGCTTCTTGACTGAAAAGAATTGCAGGTGCGCCAGTTGGTCCGTAGGCAGGATTTGAGCGAAGCCCCACTCCTTCATATCCTTCACGATAGTCTCCTCGCTGGAGAAGCTAACAGACTACCACGCCGGGAGAAATTGCGATCTGCGAGCGTGGTCCCGCCACAACAGTGTGCTGTTTCCATACAGATGGAAAGGTGTACGAATAGTGCTAAGATCCGTTTCCAGGAGCCGCACAGCCGAAAATGCGGCGGATAAGCAAAATCTTCGCGAGCTTTTTGTTGTCCGGTGCGCTTGGCCTCGTGGCGCAGTCTCCATCTGAGGTTACGATTCGTGTACCGGTGCGGCTGGTTAACGTGCCCACGCTGGTGTTTTCGAAGGACGGCCGCATACTGCCGGATCTGCAGCGCACGGATTTCCGTGTCTTCGACAACGGCCAGCCGCAGCAGGTTGCGCTGGAAACTGCTGCTATGCCTGTTTCCATCGTTCTTGCCGTCCAATTGAACGAGGACGTGCGCGCCTACGTCCCTTTCATTGCGAAAGCAGGCAGTAGCGTTGATACGCTGCTCGTTGGAGAAACGGGTGAATCGGCAGTGATTGCTTATAGCGACGACATCTCGCTTTTGAAACCCTTCGAAGCGGGGGATGTGCAATCCGCCCTCAAAGTTATTCCGGCGCATGGCACACACGCACGAATGATCGACGCTGGGGTGCGCGCCATTGCGCTATTGAAACAACGGCCGTCTTCGCGGACCCGGGTTTTGATCTTTATCGGCCAGGCGATGGATAGCGGCAGCGAGACCGGTATGGATTTCCTCAAAGAGCAGGCGGAGAGAGAAAACGTGGCCATCTATGCGCTGGCCCTTCCGCAATTCGGCAAAGCGTTTGTGTCCGATACCTTTTCTCTGCAGGGCCTCTCCAGCTCAAGCGACAAGGGAGGTTTCAAGGCCGGCGTGGATCTTGGTAAGCTGATTTCCGTCCTCATCCGGCGCAGCAAGGCGGAAAAGAGCGTCGATCCGTTTTCGATCCTGACCGCTGCAACGGGAGGGACACAGCTTCACTTCCGCAAGTCTAAAGAATTCGAAGATGCAATCGCCATGATAGGGATGGAACTGCGCAGCGTGTATCAGCTGAATTACTATCCCGGCTCGGCAGAAGGCGGCTATCACAGGATTCGAATCGAAGTGAACGTGCGGGGGGCGACGGCGTACAACCGTCCCGGTTATTGGCTGGGCACGAACTGACCCGGCTAATGTCCTGAACCGTAAGTTCGTTGAAGAATTCGCCAAGCGGGGTTGGCCGCGGACGTGTCTCGCGTGATGGCAGAGCCGGACCAGGGGGTCCGGCGCGGACGAGGGCGTCCGCCCCACCGTGAGTTATGTAGCGAACTTCGGCATCTGCGTATCGCGCTACAATTCATACGAAGATAAGGTTATGACCGTCGAGATCGAAGGCCTCACCCTGCACCTCGCGCATCCCGACGAGCTGCCGGTGCGGTGGGTGGGGCAAGAAGAACTCATGCGGCAGTTGCTGGCGGCCTGGCTGGTGGTCAACGATCAGGATCTGCCTATGAACCCGCGCCTGCTGGGGAAGCCTGGCGTGGGCAAGACCACGCTGGCATACGCCGCAGCCAAGCGAATGGGACGTGAGGCTTACATTCTGCAAGCCACTATGGACACCCGGCCAGAGGATCTGCTGATCACGCCGGTGATAGAAGGCGAAGGCCAGTTGCGCTACGTCGCGTCGCCGCTGGTAACCGCTATGATCCGCGGCGGCATCGTGATTCTGGACGAAGGCAACCGCATGAGCGAGAAGAGCTGGGCCAGCCTTGCGCCGCTGCTGGACAACCGGCGCTACGTGGAATCGATCGTCGCGGGTGTCAAGATCAAAGCGCATTCGCAGTTCCGCCTGGTGACCACCATGAATGACGATGCGTCGACCTTCGAACTGCCGGAGTATATCCACTCACGCCTGCAGCCACAGATTTTCATCGACTTCCCGGAGCGCGACGAAGAGTACCAGATCCTCAAGGAGAACCTGCCGTTCGCCGAGGACCACATCCTCACCTATGTGACCGAGTTTCTGCAGCAGGCGCACGCGGCCGATGAGCGTTTTACAGTCCGCGACGGCATTAACATTGGGCGCTTCGCCATCAAACTGAAAAGCCTCGCCACGGAGCGGAGCCACGAGACGGCGGCGCTTGAAACGGCGATCATCGAAACCCTGGGCGAAGAGGCGCTGCGTTATGCCCGAAGACCCCGACCTATCGTTTCCTGATCCGGGCAGTCTCGAGCGCGGGCGGTTCACGTATTTTCCGGTCGTTCCCGGGAAACTCGAATTCGCCATCGAATTGCGACGCCGCCTATTGCGGGACCGGCCCAAGGTGATTGCGGTCGAGCTGCCGACCACGCTGCGAGAGGCCTATCTGCGCGCCGTTCATCGCCTGCCGGAGATGTCCGTCATTCTGTATAGCGACGATAAAGAAGAAGACCACGCGATTTACGTGCCGGTAGAGCCGGCGGATCCGTTTACGGAAGCCATTCGTACGGGAATTGAAATCGGCGCGGAAATTGTTTTCGCCGATCCAGATGCCGGCGAGCGCCCCCATCTGCGCGACGATTATCCCGACAGCTACGCGCTCGGGCACATACCGCTCGAGAAATATGTGGAGGCGTACCGCCTCTGGCCGCAGCCGCGCTCGGAACAGATTGGCGTGCACGCCGAAGGCATTGCCTGGAAATTGCAGGGCTGCGATCCATTGGCCAGCGTCCTGGTAGTGATTTCGCTCAACCTGCTGGATCCGGTTTTGGATGCGATGGAGACGCCGCAAGCGCAGCCGATGACGCGGCTCCGGCGCGCGGGAGTACAGGTTCTGAATCCGCATCCTGAGTGTCTGGCCGAAATCACCATCGAGTATCCGTACCTGCAAGAACGCTACGAAGAGTTTCGCGGCGCCATGAGCGACGCGCACAGCGTGGAGCGGCGTCACGTCCAGCTGGCCGTGTTCCGCGACGCGGAGAAGACGTACGAAACCAACACGGGCGAACGGATGGCGCACTGGCAGCGGCGTCTGCTGGCTCGCTACACACGGAACCTGGCGCTGGTCAATCGCGAATTGGCGGCGCGCATCTTTGATATCACGGTAGCTGCCCGCGCGGTGGTAGACGACAATTACGCCTGGGAAGTCTGGGAGGCTGCCAACCGCTACTCGCACCAGAAGGCCGAAAGCGACCTCATGACCGTGAAGATCTCCGGCGAAGAGGTCTGGATCGACACCAAGAAGATGCGCTTGCGCCGGCGTCTGCCCAGCAATAAACGGCGCTTGCGCCCCGTGGGCCTCAAGCCGCGCAAGAAAGAAAAAGTGCCCGGAGAGTGGGCCACTCAGCTCAACGGGGCCAGCATCTGCTCGTATCCGCCTGAGGACCTGGTGATCGAAGACTACGGCCGCTTCCTGAAGAGAAAGGGTAAGAGCATTCTCTCCGAGGAGCGCGCTCGCACGGAGCCCTTCACCACGTCGCTGTTGGACGGAATCGATATCCGCGAGACCATTCGCAACTGGCACGAAAAGCGAATCTATGTCCGTAATTTCCAAAAGATTCACGGCGAGGTGGGCGCCGTGATCGTGATCTTCGACGAGGATCGCGACGAGCGCTACCCGTACATGACCACCTGGCTGGGCGAGCACCAGAATGAATCGGACATGGCGTTCTATTCCACGCTCCCGTTCGAGAACCTTGTGGGCCCGGGCATTGGCCGCGGCGAATACGGGGGTTTCCTGATGAGCCTGCCCGCGCGGCGCATGTTCGATGTCTGGCAGGACCCGGACTACGACTTCGCCGAAAGCAAGCCCGAGAGGCTGTTGCTCGCTGGCCTCGATTACTCGCTGCAAAAGTACGTGGTATACGTGGCCGCAAAACCTCCGCGCTCGGTATTCCGCAATATCGCTGCGCGCTTCGGGCGCACCATCGTCTATATTCCGATTGGCCAGCTTTCACCCGTCACTCTGAAGAAAGTGCGCGTGGTGCACGTGCTGGACGGGTATGACAAGCGGGGGATTGCGAAGGATTACGTCTGGTAACCTCAGCTCCAGCCAGAACGCCAGTACCGCTTCCTCTGGTCGCGGCTCAGTCAAGGCTCAGCCGATTTTAATGAGCCGTGACCGGAAGGAAGCGGTTACATCTTTGTCATGATCACATCCACCAGTTCTTTCACCGCCGCCGCGCTCTTGTTGAGCATGGCCTGCTCTTCGGGGGTCAGCTTGATCTGGTAGATCTGCTCGATGCCGCGCTCGCCCAGTTTGACCGGCACACCGACGTAGAGGCCGTTAATGCCGTACTCGCCTTCCAGGTATGCGGCGCAGGGGAGCACCTTCTTCTTATCTTTCAGAATAGACTCCGCCATCTCCACCGTGGCCGCGGACGGCGCGTAGTAGGCACTGCCGGTCTTTAGATATTTCACAATCTCGGCGCCGCCATTTTGGGTGCGCTCCACCAAGCGCTGTATGGTTTCCTGGTCCATCAATTCGGTGAGCGGAATGCCGGATACGTTGCTCAGTCGGACCACCGGCACCATGGTGTCGCCATGGCCACCCATGACAACCGCGGTCACGTTCTCCACCGCGACATGGAGTTCCTGCGCGATGAACGTGCGGAAACGCGCGGTGTCCAGCACGCCCGCCATGCCAATCACGCGGTTCTTGCTGAACTTCGACACCATGAACGCCGCCTGGCACATGGCATCCAGCGGATTCGTCACTACGATCAAAATGCAACTGGGCGAGTATTTCACGCATTGCTCGGTCGCCTGGCGCACGACATCGAAATTCGCCAACAACAAATCATCGCGGCTCATGCCCGGTTTACGGGGAAAACCGGCAGTAATGATCACGAGGTCTGAGTTGGCGGTCGGCTCGTAATCATTCGAGCCCGTGACCGTAACGTCGTAACCTTGCACCGGACCCGACTGCAAAAGGTCCAGCGCCTTGCCCTGGGGCACTCCTTCGACCACATCCACCAGTACGACGTCGGCCAGTTCCTTATCCGCGATGCGCAGCGCGCAATTTGCGCCGACGTTTCCTGCGCCCACCACCGTTACTTTTCTACGCAATGGAATGCACTCCTTGAAATGTCAAATTGCGATTATAGCGGGATACAATTGTCTACTTCTTCGCCAGCGCTTTGATCTCGTTGGGCAAATCGAACCGGTCTTTGGGCATATCGACGTTGTAATCGATTTGACTGACGGTAATCTCGAACTCTTGCCCAAGAGCCTTCTGGTGGATTTTGCGAGGTGACAACAACCCATTCTGGTCTTTGTAATCGCCGGCTACCGTCTCGGTGGGAATCTCGCCCGCCTGGCTCACAACCGTCATCGTCATCTTTAACAGCAGATTGTTCTTTTTACCGTAATACCGAGTTTCCGGTTTGCCTTCGTTCGGCGTCAGCACCACTTTGTAACAGGCCGTGCCTTCCACATTCTCGACGCCAGTGGTTTCCGCGCTCTTGTACAGCTTGCGCCATAGCAGGGGCTCGCGCAGCGTCGCCTGCCGCAAACTGACGGCGCGCTCTTCGCCTTCCTTGATGTGCGGGCCCTGCATAACTGAGAGCATCCATGCGGTTTCGCCATCGGTGCCGTCTTCGATGGCGCCGATATTTTCCAGATCCACCCGCGTGTACATTTTGTTGGGTTCGGCCCGGTAAATGGTCATCGTGCCCTTAACGCCTTTGCCGACGAATTCGAACGTGCCTGTCGACTTTTCATTGTGGATCTTTTCATATGCGGCCTTTCCGCCGGTGGCTACGACAAATTTGTCGAGGATTTCCTCGGCCTTGGGAAGCGGCTCCTCGGCTCGAAGGCGCCCCTGGAAACAAAGAAGACCCGTGAAAAAAACAACCGGCGTCAGACGTTGGCGCAAGTGCATGAACCCTCCTACTTTCGTGCGTGAATCCATTCTATCGCGGCGTCGAGAACGGGATCGTGGCCCGACAGCAGCGCCTGGCGTGTGAGCTTCACTTCGACGTCGGGAATCACGCCTATGCCTTCCAGAGTCTGGCCTCCTTCGGAAATGTAATCGGCCAGCGCGTGCTGCAACGCGTCTCCATTGGGAAGCCGGTCGATGGCGGAAGGCAACGCCGCGCCCGCGGTGCGCGTTCCGAAAATGCGGGCTCGCCCCAGGTCCTTCATGCCCCCGGCAAAAACCTCGGACGTGGATGCGGAGCTGCCGTCCACGAGAACGGCAAGGGTTCCGGAATAGACCGGCGGGCGAGGATTCACGACGAATTTCACGGGCGCCTGCCGCGTATACATGGTGCCAAGCCTTTGATCGGGCTTGTCGATGAACCATCCGGCCATGCCCATTGCCATGATTCCGAGGCCGCCGGGATTTCCGCGGAGATCGACGATCATTCCTGCGCACGTCATGCAGGAATGGACGGCGCTGCCAAACTCCGGCATCAGGCGCGCGGGATCGAGGAACATGTTGAAAGCGATGTAGCCGATATCGCCATCGATCTTTCGCGAAGTGACCCAGACATAATTGGGCGGCAAGTAGCCGAATTTGGCCAGGGATCCACGCGGGCGAATGCGCCCGATTTCTTTGGTGACGACCGCACCGCCGCCATCGCGGAATTGCACGCGCGCCTCGCTGCCCTCGTCCCCGGC
>Ga0210407_10002158_pt1 | contig 17181 bp, 10 predicted proteins | sample IncBWC27MmetaG_FD_150860 | JGI IMG/M metagenome (GOLD analysis project Ga0210407, IMG submission 150860) | Forest soil microbial communities from Barre Woods Harvard Forest LTER site, Petersham, Massachusetts, United States - Inc-BW-C-27-M | ecosystem: Environmental > Terrestrial > Soil >...
TTCTGCCAGTTCCCCATAAAGGGAGTTAGGCGCCCTATTGGCTTGGAGTATTTGGGCAATCAGGGCCTGACATGACAAATTCACATCGAACTCTTGTTGGAATCGTGCTCCTCGCTTTTGCTTTCGCCACCACGTCATCAATGACTGCGCAATCTCAGTCCAGTGGTCTTGTTCCATTTCCCAGCCCGTCGCCTGACTCGGATTCTGGGGCGCCGACGACTCGGGTGAAACCCCCAATCAAGCCTGTGCAAATCAACACGGAACAACAGCGAGGCGTTGATTGGGTCCATCTCCTTGAACAGTCTCTCTTTTTCTTGAGTTTTGAGCATGCGTTTCGTTGTGCCACCGAAGAAGGAACGCGCGAGGGATTCTCCAATCCATTCTTCCGCGGCTACTTGAACTCAGTTGGAAACCTCCATGGCTGGAACGATGGCGATCCATTCTATGTGAATTATGTTGGTCACCCCATGCAAGGAGCCGTGACTGGATATCTCTGGACACAAAACGATCGTGGATATCGCGACATTCAGTTCGGACAAAATCGCAGGTACTGGAAAGGAAAGCTCCGCGGCGCGGCGTATTCCTATGTTTACAGCGTCTTGTTTGAGATTGGCCCGATTAGCGAAGCATCGATCGGTAATATCCAAGCCTATTACCCGCAACAAGGATTTGTCGATCATGTCGCTACCCCAGTGATTGGGTTGGGCTGGTCGATTACCGAAGATGCGCTGGATCAATACTTCATCCGGTATCTCGAAAGGCGGACCTCGAACTACTGGGCTCGCTTGCTTGTTCGTAGTGGCTTGAATCCCGCTCGCTCAATGGCCAACGCTCTTGCGTTCAAGCTTCCCTGGCATCGCGATAATCGACCGGGAGTGCGCTCCGCTGAGCTCCAAGATCTGGAATGGATCGAGTCTATGAGAGTACGCAAGACTGCTCTCATGGAGGTTTCGCCTCTACCTGGAGTTGCCCCCTTTGAATTCAACTTCACAGCCACGGTCAAGACGTATGTGGGAAACGAACACAAGGATTCCTGCGTTGGTGGCGGAGGCTCCGCAGCTTTTCGCTTGTCTTCGCAGTGGCAGTTTCTTGTGGATGTCAGTGGTTGCAAGTTGCTTGGTCTCGAGAACAATCTCAGTGGGGATTCTCTCAGCTACCTGGCGGGAACACGATGGACTCCTCATCCCTCCGGGCGCTGGACGCCTCATGTTGAACTTCTGCTTGGCGGCACCAAGCTTACCCAGGAACTCGTTGACCCTCAGCTTGAGAAAGCAATCAAATCGTCAGCCCCGAAATCTACCCCTCCTTACCTACTACACGCCCTGTACTCTAAAGATTGGGAGACGAACGCGTTCACTATCCAGGCCGGCGGCGGACTAGACGTGAGATTCAACAGCGCCCTCTCTTACCGCGTCGCTAATCTCGCGTATTCTCGCTCCTGGAACAAGGAATTGAACGGCATCAACTATCAAAGTGGTTTCCAGCTTACTACCGGTCTTGTCCTCCGCATGGGCACCTGGTGACCGACAGCTACCGTTCCTCCTGATTCTGACAAGCAATAAAGCCAAAGAAGCCAAGGATAACGATCACGTTGAATCACATATCGGACGTAAAAACTTTCCTGATTGTACTTCCCCAAAAACGAGCAAGCTTCTGATGTCCTAGAAACTAAACCTCACTGCCAACTGCCCCACCCTCGCATTTACAGAAGTTTTGCTGATTACGCCGAAAGTCGGGGATGTAAAGTTTGTGTCGGGGTTCGCAAACTGTGCATGGTTGAACGCGTTGAAGAATTCCCCGCGAAATTCAATGGTACTTTTCTCACGGGGCCAATCCAGTCTCACAGCTTTCGAAAGTGCCAGATCCAAATTTGCCTGCCCAGGTCCATCTACGATGCCTGTGCCGCTGTCGCCGAATGCCGTTCCAACGCCGTCCGCACCGATCACCGGCGGGGTGGTAAAACAAGCTTTATTGAAATAATTATTCAGTTTCGAGCCCGTAGATCCTCCGCTCACGACTTGGTCCTTTGCGCAATTGCCGGTCAATTGTGCTCGATCTTCACTAATTCCAAAAACATTCGTGGAGTTTGTGTCTGAAACGGTGAGCGCACTGCCGGACTGAATCGTGGTAACAGCGGACAAACCCCACCCTCCCGCAATCTTCCGCTGAATCCGACGGAGCGGGCTGGGGAGCTCCCATGTGGTGCTGAAAACGAAGCGATGTCGGCGGTCGAAACTTGCACGCCCCCAGCGCTGCTGAGGCGAGTTTTGGTCGCCCAGCGTCAGTGCATTTCCTGACGATGTGGAGTCAATGTCGGCTCCATCGGTGTCCAACGTTTTGGAAAAAGCATAAGAAGCGAGGAATTGCAGGCCATGGCTCAACCGCTTGGTCAGACTCACCTCAAGCCCGTTGTACCAGGAGCTTCCTTCGGATTCCATCTCCAGAAGTGAGTCTGGTGGAACCCCGGGGACAGGAACTCGCAGTGAAATATTCGCCAAGGTGTTGGAAATTTCGCCTCGAATCGGATTTTTTGCAGAGGCGGCCAGAGCCTGATTCCAAGAGCGCTGCCGCACCAAGTGCGTGCCGCGAGCGCCGACGTATCCAGCCTCCAGCAACCAACCCGAATGCATTTCTGTTTGAACATTCAGTGAAAATTGTTGAATGACCTCGGGTCGAAAACTGGGCGCGACGCCGTATATAGACGTCCTGCTAGTGGGAGAATAGGCGGGGAACGAAGGGAAAGACTCTGGCGTAGGAAACGGCTGCGGGAAGGGCGCCGAGAATGTAGCGTTTGCATTTGCCGGCCCTGCATTCAGCCGAAACAGGGAGAACGGAGCGCCAAACATACTTTGATAAAAGGCTTGTCCGGTGGGCCGGGAGTAATATGTGCCATACCCGCCTCTTAGTACCACTAGCGCCTTACATCGTGGGATCTGCCAGGCAAACCCGAAACGCGCGCCCAGCGCATTCTGTCCTGCGCCCTCATTGCCGGAATTGTTGTCGGAGCGCACGACGCCGGGTGGCAAAGCCCCGGTGAAGTTGGAGGCTACCTCGTAACCTGCAACGCTCCCCTCCGGCGGAGGATTTGGATCTGCCCTTCTGATATCGAAACTTGAGTTTCTGCCCAGCTCGTCACCAAATTGCCCGAGGCGCTCGTAGCGTATTCCGAGATTCAGGGTCAGCGACTTCCGAATCCGAAAGTCGTCCTGTGCGAATCCTGCTCCTTCCCACACTCTGTATTTCCTCACGGTCAGGCCGAAATCGTCGAAGGACGCGAAAACATTGCTGAAGGTTCCTGTGCCATTTTCTTTTCTATCGAGGCCGAGAAGAAAATCTGGCCAGCTCAAAAACTGGACGAATGCACCAAGCCCCGGGATGTCTACATTGTCTTGCAACCTAGTCAATGATCCGCCCAAACGAACGGTGTGCGCTGCGTGAACGAAGCTCAGAATGTCGCTCAACACAATACTGTTCTGCGAGATTGTTCGCGGAAAGCCAGAAGCGAAGCTCACGGAACCCAGGATCTCCAAGCTGGGCAGCTCGTTGTTTTGGCTCATTTCACCTTCGGCCACGCCAACATCAGACCATGTAAACGGAGTGCTCGCCCTCGTGCTGGTCCTCGTGTGGACATATCCGCCTCGCGCTTCGTTTAGCCAGCTACTGCCAAGGGTATATGTGTCCGAGAAAGAGAAAACTCTGAAACTTGAATCGCTTGGACTTGGAAAACCAGGGATATTGCCTGCTGCATTCAGGCCGTTGCCCGGAAACGTGACCGTCTCGCTGTCATTTGCAAAGAAAAAACGAACTGCGATTTTGTTCTTCCGCGAAGTGAGGTAGTCCACGTTAGTTGAAAACTGGTCTTCCTCGAAATGGCAAGGCTGCGTGAAGACTGAAAAGCCTTGACTTGCGAATGGTCTGGAATGATCTATCGTCTGAGGCGTTGGAATCAGAAAGCTTCCGTCGGGGAGCTGAAAATTCAAGAGAGTCAAGGCCACGGGATTAATGTTCGATCCATCGGGCTTGATTGCGATGCCCCCCAGCGCCCCGTTCATGCCTCCGAATATCTGCCCCAACACTGCAGGTGATCTGTCATCCGTTAGCGGAGGCGAATGAAGCGTAGAAGTGCATCCTACCCGTGACTGGCCAGCTGCCAATCCATTCACCTGACGCGTCTCTTGGTAAGATGCGAAGAAAAACAATTTCTCGCTTCTGATGGGTCCCCCGAAAGCAAATCCAAACTGATTCTGCTTGAGATTGGGCCGTGGCTGGCCAGTTCGATTCAAGAAGTAATCGTTCGCGTTTAGCACATCGTTACGGAGAAACTCAAAAATTGTTCCGTGATAGGCGCTGCTGCCGGTCTTTGTCATGACGCTGATATTGGCGCCGGCATAGCGTCCGAAAGCTGCATCGTAAAGTCCTGTTTGGACCTTGAACTCTTCTACGGCATCGGGCTGAGGAATCGGAATTCCGCCACTCCCCGCCGCGCTGCCTTGAACATCGCTCACGCTGATCCCGTCCAATTCGAAATTATTGTCATAAGAGCGAGCTCCGTGCACGTAAATGCCATCATTGGATTTGGCGATTTGGGAAAGCGCAGTACCGCCAAGTCCAAGCTCTCCGGAGTTGAAGACTCCAGCACTTACGCCGGAAGATAGACCAGTTATCTGGGCAAAGTTCCTTGTGGCCAACGGCAAATTCGAAACGGCTCTTTCGTTAACTACTCGACCAAGCGCAGAAGTTTCAGTTTGAACCATCGGGGTACTCGACATCACGTTGGCATGCTCATAGCGAGTCGCGAGTTGAAGCTGTATTTCGAGCCTGAGCGTTTCGGTCACGGATATTTGCAGCTCAGGGAGGCTCACGGGCTGGAAATCCGCCTTGTTTGCGCTCAGCGAATACTTGCCGGGTGGCAGCAAAGGGAACACAAACAGTCCATTCTTGTCCGAAAGGACGGACTTGCACTCACCGCTGCCCCCTCTAGTCAGGCACACTGTGACGCCTGGAAGGGCGGCTCCGGAAGGATCCAAAGTGAGTCCTGTCAGTGCGCCGGTGGAAGCGGTTTGGCCCCAGACTTGGACAGCTAGCCCCACACTCAGGGCAATGATTCCCAGCCAAGCCAAGCGACAAACATGTCGGCGGTTGTGCCGCGTTTTGGGATGAGCGCACATCGGCAAACTCGCATGGTAGCCCGACGCGAGGTTTAAACCGCTGGCGCAGCAGCAATACTCTGCCGTGGGACTCTCTGAGCTGTGCCTCGCGGTCTTGGCGCAGAATAGTGGTCTTATAATAGGACAGTACTGTCAATTTTAACAGGTACTGGGTTTCTCAGTTTATGTGGGACACTTCCACGTGGCACCGGTGTGCGGTCGGCTTGAAGAACCAGCTCCCACGGACGCGAATCTGCTCGATTTAACAGTCGCTTCGATGACATGAACGCATACTCTTTTGGCAAGCGAACCGAATGGCCGAAGCAGAAGAATGGGCAAGATAGCCTGGCGACCTCCAATCGACGGCGACCCGTTGGCAGGAAGGTGGCGAGGGTTATCCTTGGCCTTTTTGCATGCTACTTTCTATTTGGGCCACTTGCGCAAGCGCAGCTCAAGGAAGTCCGGCGAATCCTCATTTTCAATGAGGTGGAACTTGGCTCACCGGGCATGGCGGCCGTCGACAAGGAGATAGTCGCTGCTTTCGATAACTCGCCTTACCAGATCGAGTTCTATAGTGAGAGCCTGGATACCTCTCTTTTTCCCGATGAGGCTTCCCAGCGCCAATTTCGTGAATGGTTCTTGCTTAAGTATGGCGAGCGGAAACCAGATGTGATTGTGGCCCTCGGGCCATCTCCCATTAGGTTCATGGTCGAGACACACGAGACGTTTTTCCCGAACACCCCGATTGTTTTTGGTGTAACGCCCCAGGCATTCGTGACAAGTATGAATCTCGACTCACATTTTACTGGTGCTTGGGTAGTAGTGCAGCCGGAGAAGACCCTAGAGATAGCGCTTGCCCTCCAGCCCGGCACCAAACACATCGTAGTCCTGGGCGGCACGGCACCGTATGACCGCTATGTCGAGGCCCTTATAAGAGAGAGGTTTGGTAACTACAAATCGAAGCTCGACATCACCTATCTCACAGACCTCGACATGCCCACGCTACTCGAGCGGCTGAAGCATCTGCCAAGCCACACGATTGTCTTTCACACCTCCATTATGCAGGATGCGGCAGGGAATCACTTTATTGATGCCACTCAATCCGTTCCCTTGGTCGCCAGCGCCTCGATCGCGCCAGTCTTCGTCTTGGATGACGTGGATGTCGGTCGAGGAACGGTGGGCGGAGACGTATTCAGCTTTGCCGCCCACGGCCGGGACGTGGCCGGGATTGTAGTGAGGATTCTCAACGGGGAGAAGCCGCAGGATATTCCGGTTGTCCAGGGCGGGAACGTCTTCCTGTTTGATAGTCGGGCCCTGCGGCGTTTTGGGCTCAAAGAGAGCGCATTGCCGCCTGGGAGTATCGTGCTGAACCGGGAGCCCACTTTCTGGGAACAGTACAAGCGATACGTCATTGCCGGCATTTTGCTGCTCTCGGCACAAGCGCTGATCATTCTCGGGCTCCTATGGCAAAAGGTGAAGAGAAAGAGGGTGGAAGCAGCACTGGCTTCTTCCAACGAACGGCTTCGAATGGCTATGGAATCTGGTAAATCCGTGGGATGGGATTGGGACTTAAGGACAGGGCAAGATCTTTGGTTCGGTGACCTGCGTACGATGTTCGGAATTTCATCCGACACGTTCATTGGTGAGGCTGGCGATTTCTATCGTTACGTCCACCCCCAGGATCGGCAGCGAGTGTCTGAAGCGGTGGCCTACGCGAGGCGCAACCGTAAACCCTACGCCGAGGAGTTTCGCGTCGTTCGGCGGGACGGGATTGAACGCTGGGTCGCCGCCAGGGGGGAATTCAAGTATGCAAGAGATGGCGACGCAAGCCAGATGGTTGGTCTCGCAGTGGATATTACGGAGAGAAAGCAGATTGAAGACGCACTGAAGAGTTCCGAAAGGAAGTTTTCTAAAGTTTTTAAAGAAAGTCCTCTCTCGCTCACTTTGACCAGTGCAAATGACCATCGGTACATCGAAATTAATGAGACTTTTTCTCATATGACCGGTTGGAGTCCTGAAGAGGTGATAGGCCGGACGCCCTTCGATATTGGGCTCTGGGTTGATCCGCACCAAAGAATCCAGCTCGCGAAGCGTCTGTTGGCCACGGGGAGTTGGCGGGGCGTTGAGTTTCTCTTTCGAACAAAAGACGGCGAGATCCGCGTTGGCATGGGATCGGCAGAATTGATCGACGTTAGCGGTGAGCCGTGCATTCTTTCTGTGGTTGCGGACATTACCGAGGTCAAGCGTGCCGAGGAGGCCAGACAGGTTTCTGAGCGTCGCTTCAGCCAGTTTTTTGCGACTCTGCCAGAGTACTGTTACATGACTTCTCCGACCGGCGAAATTCTGGATGCCAACCCGGCGGCTTGCGAGGTTCTGGGTTACACAAAAGAAGAGCTCATCGGGAAGTCTCTGTCTTCCATTTATGCTCCCGAGTCATTACCTAAACTGGTCGATTTGCTACATAAATGGAACAGGACGGGCAGTCTTCACAACGAAGAGATGGTCATTCTTACCAGGGAGGGAAAAAAGAGAACTGTCCTGCTCAATGCAGGCTCCGTGAAAGACACAGAAGGGAAGATTTTACACTCTGCCTCGATACAGGTAGACATAACCGATCGTCGGCAGATCCAGAAGAAGCTACGCGAGAGCCAAAACCAGCTAGAGGGTATTATCGCCTCGGCGATGGACGCCATAATCACTGTCGACCAGGATCAGCGAATCATAATCTTTAACACTGCAGCCGAGAAAATGTTCTCTTGCCCGGCACAAGATGCGATTGGATCTCTAGTCGACCGCTTCATCCCAGAGCGTTTCCGCGCAGAATATGAGGAACATATCCATCGTTTGGGTGAGGGCGGCGTCAATGCTCGCTCTGCGGGAACCCTGGGCGATCTGTGGGGTCTCCGAACAAATGGCGAGGAATTCCCAATCGAGACCTCTATTTCCCACACCGAGGCTGGCGGGAAGAAGTTGTTTACCGTCATCATTCGAGACGTCACGGAACGTAAGCTGGCCGAAGAGATCCTCTCCAGTGTGAGTCGTAGGCTGATCGAGGCACACGAGGAAGAACGAACTTGGATTGCCCGGGAACTTCACGACGATATTAATCAACGACTTGCGTTGCTGGCAGTGAACATGGAACGCCTGGGGCAAGAACTTCCCGCTTCAGCGGATGGACCAAGAAATCGCCTCCAAGAAGAAATCAAACACCTTTCCGATATCGCAAGCGACGTCCAGGCCCTGTCGCACCGCTTGCACTCCTCAAAACTGGAATATCTGGGCCTGGCAGCGGCAGCGGCTAGCTATTGCAGAGAACTTTCCGAGCAACAGAAAGTGGAGATTGAATTTCATTCCGACAATATTCCTAAGAAGCTCCCTCAAGAGATCTCACTTTGTCTCTTCCGCGTTTTGCAAGAAGCCCTTCAGAATGCGGCGAAGTACAGTGGTTCCAAGCGATTTCAAGTGACGTTCAGCGGCACATCGAGCGAGATTCATCTAACCGTACAGGATTCGGGGATTGGATTTGACCTCGAGGAGACGCTCAAGGGTCACGGCCTGGGCCTCACTAGCATGAAGGAACGGCTGAAGCTCGTCGATGGAAAACTTTACATTGATTCGCAATTGCAGCGGGGAACCACCATCCATGCCAGCGTACCCCTCAGTCCCGGTCCTAAATCCGCCCAGGCGGCCAACTAGAAACCTGCCTCCGGAAGCCTTGGCAACGTCACTGTACGATGTGACAGTGGTCACAACTTCGCGAACTCTCCTACTTTAGGCTCGTGCGTTCGTGAGGGTGTTTCGGAGTCCTTCCTGTACATCAGAAAGAGGCAAGACCATGCTGACCGCTTCCATTTGTAGATTATGCGCCTCCCCCAACCTATTCGAACTCGGCGCCGAAATGAATATCCATTTCCCTGGGCTGAGGAGTCTTAACCGGCCCTCCATTTTTGCATTCCCAAAACTGTTGGTCTGTCTGGATTGTGGACTTACGGAATCTATTATGCCGGAAGCAGAACTACTCCAGCTTAGAGGAACTGCTTCCGAGAGTGTCAGAATTACTCTTTAATGAACTGTGTGTGACCGTCCGTTGCAGCAGGATCGTGACCATCCAGTCCGTAACTGATAAATCGTCTGCCTTGGAGGACCGCTTCAATCGCCCCCAACAGTTCTTTTCCGGCTTGTGACTTGACGACATAGCCCCATGCTCCCACATTGAGTGCTTCTCGAACCACTTCCGCAGAAGTCTCTTGGGTCAGGAAGACGATCTTCGATTCCGGGATCAATTTTAGAATCTGCCGGGCAGCTTCGATTCCGTTAAGCCCGGGCAGGCCAATATCCATTAGGATCAAATTGGGGCTTAGTTCCTGCGCTCTCTCGACTGCCTGTAACCCGTCCCCAACCTCGCAGATTACCCGCAAGCTAGGCTTCTCCCCCAACAAAGAAGCAACAAACGCGCGATAAGGCTCGAAATCCTCTACGAGCAGAACTTGAACAACTTGACGTGGGAATTCCCGTACGTTCGTGGTAGCCTCTCCCTTATTTTAATCTTCCTTATGCAACTGTTAGAAGGGGCAGTTCTCTGTACGGTTGCACTCCATCCAGCCCAATTACCTAGCTTAATGAGGTGCCCTGGTCGCTCGATGCGACCGCGGCAAACGCACCAATGTTGCCTGTCGGAAAATGGTATGACTTTCCGATATTGAGGTCAAGGCTTTTGGTGGATCGTTCTTACTATCATCTGCCCAAACAGTCTGCCCTCCTAGTTTCCAAGTGGAGAATCCGCGGGGCGAACCCTGACAAGTAGCGTGCGGGAAGTCTCCGTGTCTGTTTCGAGCTTCAGTGTTCGAGTCCTGCGTCTGTAAGAAGTTACAGTTGTCCTCATTCCGTTCCCCGTCCAACCTAGCGCCGTAGGAAGTGTCATATTTTCAGCCTCCTCTGCCGCGGACAACGGCGGCCTTGGAAATGGCCTGGCGAAGAGTTGAAACGAAGGAGATCCGAAATGAGGAGTCTCAAGGCAATTTCTTTGATCCTAGCTTTCTTGGCGGCGTGCTCGATGCCAGTCGCTGTTGCTGCCCACTAAGATTCCTCCAATCAGAACGTGCAGGAATTGCGCAAGCAAGTCAACGAGCTGCGCGAGCAGATGAGCAAGCTGCAGGCCCGGCTCGGCGAACTGGAGAGCAGCAAGGTTCCCAAGGTGGGGACACCTTCCGGCGCCCCTTCGGCCAAGCAAGAGGGATCGATTCAAGCAAGTCAACCTCCGCTCGAAGGCAAAACCTCCCCGCAAGTGGGCAATGCAACCGCTACTTACAGCGAATTCTCAGAAGACACAGTTGCAGCCGCCCGCTTCGATAACGTGCCCCTAGATCCGAAATACCGCGGCTTCTTTCGCTTGCCAGGGACGCAGACGATCCTCAAGATCGGTGGCTATTTTAAGACGGATTTCATCTACGATTTGAAACCTGCAGGAAACACGGACTCGTTCATCCCGTCTTCGTTTCCCATTCCCACGGTGGTCGGCGTAAATAATTCGACCGTTTCCATCCGTCCCACACGCCTGAGCCTCGATTTCAGGGTTCCCACAACCAAGGTTGGAGAGGTGCGTTTCTACGTTGAGGGCGATCTATTTGGAACCAATGCGACCACTCCGCGCCTGCGCCATGCTTACGCCCAAGCAAAAAACTTCCTCATCGGCCAGACGTTCTCAAACTTCATGGATCCGGACGCTTTCCCCGACACTCTGGACTTCCAAGGACCAAACGGCATGATCAGCGTTCGTAATCCGCAATTGCGGTATGGATTTGCGCTGAGTCCAAGGACAACTTTCTATATTTCAGTGGAAAAACCCAGCTCCGATATAGCCTTCAAGACACCCCAGTTTTCGGCCCAGCCCAATGCTCCCAGCCCAGACGGTGCGATTCGCCTCCGGCAGGAATTCGAGCGCGGCCATTTTCAGGTCGCTGGGATATTTCGTTCCATCGCGGCCTTTCTTCCCGCAGCCGCAGGTGAGACTCCAAAAACGGACTCTGTCTTTGGATGGGGTGTGAATGCCTCCGCCGGCGTTAAGACGTTTGGCAAGGACAATTTGATTCTCGCGGTTGCTGCAGGACACGGAATCTCGCGCTACATCCAGGACACCTCCGGCCTGGGAATCGACGCAGAAGCATCCTCATCCACGTCTCTCAAGGCGACTCCTGCGGTGGGCGTCGAAGCAGCCTATCAACACTACTGGCAGAAAACTCTACGGTCGAGCGCATTTTACTCTTACGCTGCAGTAAACAATACCATCTTTGCCCCGTCGGCTTCGTCCTCCTTTGTGCCTTACAACCATGGCACGTACACCGGAACCAACTTGATCTGGAATCCCTACGGGTCGCTCAACGTAGGCGCGGAGTTTCTATACGGTTGGATCATGCGGCAGGACGGTCAAAAGGCAAATGCGCCCCGCATACAGTTCAGCGCCAAGTACAGCTTCGTGAAAGTGGACGCAGACCGCTAGTATCTTCCGCCGTCTTCGAACCTGAGACGACGAGGCTCGGCCGCTGAGATAACGTAGATGACCGAGAACATGAGCCCGCGCAAAGGCTCCTGGGCCGCATACGTGGCGAAAGCGGCACCGGGGCTCGCGAAGCTGCTGAGCTATCAGAAAAACGAATTAGCGCATGATCTGCTCGCAGGATTGTCCGTAGCTGCGGTGGCGTTGCCTGTGGGAGTAGCCTATGCGCAACTCGCGGGATTCAATCCTGCCGTTGGACTGTACTCAAGCATTCTGCCACTGGTCGCATATGCGATATTCGGAACCTCGCGGCAGTTGATCATCGGCCCCGATGCCAGTACATGCGCACTTGTTGCCGCGGCCGTGGCGCCGTTGGCCTCGGGCGACCAAAAACTCTACGAGTCGCTGTCGGTGACCCTGGCCTTGCTCGCTGGCGTACTGTGCATCGGGGCCAGCTTCTTGAGATTAGGTGCTCTTGCGGATTTTCTCTCGAAACCCATTCTGGTCGGCTTTCTGAACGGAATCGCTCTGAGTATTATGCTAGGGCAAATCGGCAAGATCTTCGGATTTCCGATCACTGCCGGTGGCATTGTCCCTAGGCTTCTCGAATTCGCTCAGAAAGTTGGCCTTACGCATTGGCTGACGCTCGCCGTAGGACTGGGCACATTCCTGGTCCTTCTGGTAAGTCCAAGACTATTTCGAGGCGTGCCTGCAGCGCTCGCGGCCACTATCCTTGCCGCGCTCGCCGTACGGCTCCTGGGCTTGGAGAGGTATGGAGTCGCAATTGTGGGAGAGGTGCCCGCTGGGCTTCCTCCCATGAGCGTTCCACATGTCCCGATCTCTGTAGTGCCGAGTCTGTTGGGGGACGCGACAGGGCTAGCTTTGGTCACTTTTTCGAGCATGATGCTGACGTCACGCAGTTTTGCTTCCAAGAACCGGTACGACATAGACGCCGACCGCGATTTCGGGGCGCTGGGCATAGCCAATATCGCGTCCGCACTTTCCCAGGGCTTTGCCGTGAGCGGCGCCGATTCTCGAACGGCTATGAGCGATGCGACGGGCGGTCGCACGCAGGTTACCGGGCTCGTTGCAGCTGGAACAATCGCCGCTGTGCTCCTGTTCTTCACCGGGCCTCTACGGTATGTCCCCATTGCCGCTCTGGGCGCCATACTAGTGAAAGCGGCGTTTTCTTTGGTGAACCTCAAAGCGCTGAAAATGATCTACAAGATTGACCGGCGAGAATTCGCTTTGTCGGTCCTGTCCATGTTGGGCGTAGTTGCAGTCGGTGCCATCCACGCGATCCTGGTTGCTGTTGCACTGGCAATCTTACGATTTGTAAAGCTTGTGTCGCGCCCAAAGATCGAGGTCCTTGGGGAAGTTGAAGGCTTCCCAGGTTTTCATTCCATCGAACGACATCCCGAGGCCACGACAGTACCCGGACTAATGCTGCTTCGTTTCAATTCGCCCATTGTGTTTTTTAATGCACCCTATTTCAAGCGTGAGGTCATTGCAGCCGCACAAGCCGCAGGGCCCTCTCTAAAGTGGCTCGTGCTCGACATGCTCCCGATTACTATGATCGATGCAACTGGACTGTACACGGCGGAAGAGGTTGCGGACACACTTCAAGAGCGGAGCGTGGTTCTAGCGGGGGCCGGCCGGCAGACGGAATGGCGCGTTTGGGCCGAATCCCGACAACGTGCACCAAAGGAACGCAAGATTCAAATGTATCCGACGATGCATGAGGCGATAAAGGCGTTTCGCGAGATGGAAGCGGGAGTAGTAGAGGTGAATGTGTGACCGTCAGCGCGAATTGCCGATACCAATTCTAGTATTGGAAGGGTGGCATCAACTTTTGAAGCCATTCAAGTCTCACACCCAGTGACCAACGAATTCACCAATTTTATTTGCCTTACAGGCGCAGCTCGCCAAATCCTGGAACGCAGAACTGTAAGTTTTGACAGTGTTGTTATCCCCTCGCGGAATAGACAATTTCGGTCCATGCGGCGTTTGAATAAAGGGGCATTTTTGAAGAATTGGTTGAGTCGGTTAAGTTTGCTGCTTTTGGTCATGCTTACGGCGTCAGCTGCTTTTGCTCAGAAGACCTCCACCACATTCGACAAGAATTTCGACTTTTCTGGACACAAGCGTTACGCCTGGCTACAAAACCACCTCATGACTCACCAGCACCCTGATACCAATGAGATGATGGACCTGAAAATCGTGAAGAGCGTGAATCAGACACTCATCGCGAGAGGTTTTGTCGAAGTCAAGGACAAACCCGACTTTTACATTTACTACGATGGAGGCTCAGACATGGAGGTCAAAGCGGGAGGTCAAGCACGAGCCAACTCTACTCCCCTGACTCCTGCAGATCGCACTCCGACGTACGGGTTGGGTAACGGCCCTGCGTTGGCTCCATCCACATGGCTAAAGGTGAATGGCCAAATCGTGTTCTACATTACCGACGAGTCCAGGAAAATCATATGGGAAACGACATACAACAAGACGTTTCGTGATCCCAACAAAGCGATACGCAACCTGGATAAAGAAGTTACTGAACTCGTATCAAAGTCCTTCAAAGAATTTCCACCGAACACCAAGAAGTAATCAAATCGTGACACCTTTTCCTTGATGGTCAGCGTTGTAGTCTTGGATGAAACCTTGGCGTTTTAATCTGTGTACGACGGCGTCCCCACTCGAAGAGCCGCTCGAATAGTGCTAAGTCCGAAAAGCGCTAGCGCAAAGTAACTCCATCGGTTTTCAGGTTACTGGTTGCCCAGACATTTGGCCGGGCGCTCTTCGCAAAGAACTTGCTCGGTGGCTGTAACTTTTGCCAGTTGCCCGTGAAGGTCAACGGCTGATTATTGAATATAGGACGAAGAGCGAAGGGCATTTCTATGGGCAACCTCGCCTGCATGTCGAGAAACGGACTCATCTAACCAGGCGCTCTCGGCTTACGCGATTTTAGACAGCAGTAATCCAAAGCCTTTGTGAAGCGAGGAGTGATTCTCAATGGCGAAGAAGGAAGATGGCGACAAAAACGGACGTTTGAAGCGCAAGGAATATGAGAAGGAACTCGGCCGCCTACAAGAGGAGCTCTGCAAGCTTCAGGACTGGGTGAAATACAAAGGGCTTCGAGTGATTGTCGTCTTCGAGGGACGTGATGCTGCCGGTAAAGGCGGCACGATTCGTGCCATCACAGAGAGGGTGAGCCCCCGTGTTTTCCGTTTAGTTGCGCTGCCCGCGCCGTCCGACCGCGAAAAAAGCCAAATGTACATGCAGCGTTACACGCAACATTTTCCGGCTGCCGGGGAAATTGTCATCTTCGACAGAAGTTGGTATAACCGCGCTGGAGTAGAATTCGTGATGGGTTTTTGCAGCAAAGAACAGCATCGAAGGTTCTTGGAACTCTGCCCCGAATTCGAGAAGTACATTGTGGAAGCTGGAATAATTCTCATCAAGTACTGGATGGAAGTCGGCAAGAAGGAACAGCAGCGCCGATTTGAAGCTCGTATCAAAGACCCGCTTCGTCAATGGAAGCTTAGCCCCATGGACTTGGAGTCATTTCGCCGCTGGTACGAATACTCGCATGCTCGAGACAAAATGCTGGTGGCAACTGACAGCAAGCATGCTCCTTGGCATATTGTTCGCTCAGACGACAAGAAAAAGGCACGGCTGAATTGCATTACTCATTTATTGGGCAAGATTCCTTATGGCAAAGTCCCGCGAGAGAAAGTGAAATTGCCAAAGCGCAAGACGAAAGGCAGTTATGACGATCAAGTTTCCCTGAAGGGAAGGCACTTTGTCCCGGAGAAATACTAGATCTCTTCCCTAAGCATCTTGATTCTGGGAGCGAAAACGGCAATCAGGTAAGAGACGGAATTTCTCACGCTTCCGCAGAGAGTAGGTACGGCCGTCTTTCGCAGATTTGGGTTATTAGCGCTTGCCTCCGGCCATTACCTTGGCCTCTCCGCTTCGCCTTTTGTCAACTATCTCAGTGAACGCGGCCTGCTTGCCCAGTTCCAGGGCTCGCATGGGATCGATGAATCCATAAAGATGGATGAGCTTAGCCACGAGTCCGGTCCAGCCGGTCTGGTGGCTGGCGCCCAACCCGGCACCATTGTCACCGTGGAAGTATTCAAAGAAGTAGACATTGTCGCGCCAGAGGGGATCGTTCTGGAACTTCTCAGCGCCGCCGTAAACGGGTCGCCGTCCATGCTCGTCACGCAAAAAGATCCGGGTCAGCCGGTCCGAGATCTCTTTGCTCACCTCGAAGAGGTTCATCAGCTTGCCGGAGCCGGTCGGGCATTCGATTTTGAAGTTGTCGCCGTAGTACAAATAGAAGTTTAGCAGCGCCCTGATAATGAGAGCGTTCACCGGCATCCAGACCGGTCCCCGCCAGTTGGAGTTGCCGCCGAACATGCCGGTGTTGGACTCTCCCGGCAGGTAGTCAACGCGGTGCTCCTGGCCGTTTACATATAAAACGAACGGGTGCTGCTCGTGGAATTTTGAGAGCGAGCGGATGCCATAGGGGCTCAGGAACTCGTTCTCGTCGAGCATCTTGGTCAAGATCCGGCGCAGCCGTTCTGGGTTGACCAGAGCCATGATTCCGCGCTCGGCAACCCCCAAATGTCCCGCGCCCGTGGGATGAATGGTTTTCCGGAGTTCGGGAATCCGGCGCAGGCGTTCCCGCACGAGAGCCATGGTCCTCGGGATGCGGTCCCGCATCCACTTTTCCGTGACCGTCGTGGCGCATAGGGGCAGGAGTCCTACCATCGAGCGCACCTTAAGCCTCTGAGAGCTTCCGTCGGGGAGACGCAGCAGGTCATAGTAAAAGCCGTCCTCCTCATCCCACATACCGTCCTGTCCGGGCCGGTTCATGGCCGAACCAATGTAGAAGAAGTGCTCGGCGAACTTCATGATCATGGGCTCGTAGCTGGGGTCATTAGCTGTGATCTCTAACGCGAGTTCCAGCATGTTCTGGCTAAACAGGGCCATCCAGGCCGTGCCGTCCGCTTGCTCCAAGTGGCCGCCGGTGGGTAGCGGAGCACTGCGGTCAAACACACCGATGTTGTCGAGCCCGAGGAAGCCTCCCTCGAACACATTCTTGCCGAAGCGGTCCTTACGGTTCACCCACCACGTGAAGTTCAGCAGGAGCTTGTTGAAAGTCGACTTGAGAAAATCCAAGTCCGTTTCGCCGCGGAGTGCCTGCTCGTGGCGGTGCAAGAAAAGAGTGGCAAATGCGTGAACCGGGGGGTTCACGTCGCTGAAGTTCCACTCGTAAGCGGGCATCTGCCCGTTAGGGTGCAAATAGGCGGCCCGGAGCATCAGCTCCATCTGCTGCTTGGCGAAGTCAGGGTCCACGATCGAGAGCGGCAGCGTGTGGAAGGCCAGGTCCCAGGCCGCGTACCAGGGGTATTCCCACTTGTCGGGCATGGAAATAATGTCCTGATTCAGCATGTGGAACCACTCCGAGTTCCGGGAATTTCGATATCCGGTATGGAGGGGGTTGGAGTGGTGCTCGTCCAGCCAGTTGTCACC
>Ga0210407_10002163_pt1 | contig 17159 bp, 12 predicted proteins | sample IncBWC27MmetaG_FD_150860 | JGI IMG/M metagenome (GOLD analysis project Ga0210407, IMG submission 150860) | Forest soil microbial communities from Barre Woods Harvard Forest LTER site, Petersham, Massachusetts, United States - Inc-BW-C-27-M | ecosystem: Environmental > Terrestrial > Soil >...
TGTCGGTACGATCCTGCTCTATATTTACGTTCCCAAAGGCTTTTTCCCCGTCCAAGACACCGGCATCATTTTGGGCGTTTCCGAAGGCGCGCAGAACACTTCTTTCGCTGCCATGGCCCAGCACCAGCAAGCGCTCGCCGACGTCATTCTCAAAGACCCATCCGTCGAGAGCCTCTCCTCCTTCATCGGCATCGATGGCACCAACACCACGCTCAACAGCGGCCGCATTCAAATCAATCTAAAGCCGCTGGCGCAACGCGACGCCAACGCTTCCGATGTCATCCGCCGCCTCCAGCCCGAACTCACCAAAGTCGACGGCATCTCGCTCTTCATGCAACCTGTTCAAGATCTCACTGTGGAAGACCGCGTCAGCCGCACGCAATTTCAATACAGCCTGGAGGACGCTGACGCCAAAGAGCTGGCCTACTGGACGCCCCGCTTCATCGACAAACTCGGCTCTCTCCCCGACGTTCGCGACGTCGCCAGCGACCAGTTGAACCAAGGCCTCCTCGCCACCCTCACCATCGACCGCGACACCGCCTCCCGCCTCGGCGTTCTTCCCGCTGACATTGACAACACGCTGTACGACGCCTTCGGCCAGCGCCAAGTCTCTACCATCTTTACCCAGCTCAACCAATATCACGTCGTCATGGAAGTCGACCCTCAGTTCCAGCAGAACCCGGATGCTCTGAAGCACATCTACGTCAAATCTTCCAGCCCTCAGCAGGCGGCTTCCGGATCCACGGTGAACATTTCCTCTGCCGCGCAAGCGAACATTACTTCGGCCCCCAGTGCGCAAGTTCCTCTCAGTGCCTTCACGCGCTTCGAGCCCGGTGCCACCGCACTGGTCATCAACCACCAAGGACAATTTCCCGTCGTCACCATCTCCTTCAACTTGGCCCCCGGCGCGGCTCTCGGCGATGCCGTCAACGCCATCAACAAAGCCAAAGCTGAGTTGAATATGCCCGCCAGCATCCAGGCGACCTTTCAAGGCACGGCAGCGGCTTTTCTCAACTCGCTCGCCAACGAGCCGATTCTTATCCTGGCCGCCCTCGTCACCGTCTACATCGTCCTCGGCGTCCTGTACGAGAGCTATATCCACCCCGTCACTATTCTCTCCACGCTGCCTTCCGCCGGCGTCGGCGCTATCCTTGCTTTGCTCCTCTTCCGCATGGAGTTCAGCGTCATTGCGCTGATCGGCATCATTCTCCTCATTGGCATCGTCAAGAAAAACGCCATCATGATGATTGACTTCGCTCTGGAAGCCGAGCGCAAGGAAGGGAAGGCCCCGCTGGACGCTATTTACGAAGCGTGCCTCCTGCGCTTCCGTCCCATCATGATGACCACCATGGCCGCGCTCTTGGGTGCATTGCCGCTAGCCATCGGCAGCGGCGTGGGCTCCGAACTGCGCCGTCCTCTCGGCATCACTATCGTCGGCGGGCTCATCCTCAGCCAATTGCTCACGCTTTACACCACGCCAGTCGTCTATCTCGCCTTCGATTGGCTGGCTCACCGCTTCGAAGCTCGCGTCGGCGATCCCGTCGAGCAGCCTGCCCATGGTGATTAAGCCATGATGTCCGCTAATTTCTCGGCTCCTTTTATCCGCAGGCCTGTGGCCACGTCACTGATTACGATTGCCATCGCGCTGTCCGGCGTGGTGGCCTTTCGGTTTCTCCCGGTATCCCCTTTGCCGCAAGTCGACTTCCCGACGATCAATGTGAGCGCCAACCTGCCGGGAGCAAGCCCCGAGACCATGGCCTCCGCGGTGGCGACGCCTCTGGAGCGGCAATTCGGCCGTATTGCTGGCGTAACCCAGATGACTTCCTCGAGCGGCCTCGGTTCGACCAACATCACGCTCCAATTCGATCTCACGCGCGATATCAATGCTGCCGCTCGCGACGTTCAGGCCAGCATCAACGCCTCGCGGAGTCAGCTTCCGGCGGATCTTCCGGGCCAGCCCAACTATCGCAAAGTCAACCCCGCCGACTCCCCCATTCTGATTCTTGCCCTCACATCGGAGAATATTCCCCCCGCCCAAATTTACGATGCTGCCGATTCGATCCTGGCGCAGAAGCTCGCGCAGGTCCAGGGAGTAGGACAAGTGCAAGTCTGGGGGAGCTCCAGCCCCGCGGTGCGTGTCGAAGCCAATCCTTATCAGCTCAACAGCTACGGCATCAGTCTCGAGACCGTTCGCGCGTCGCTGCAATCGGCCAACGCCGATCTTGCCAAGGGTTTCCTTTCTGACGCGCAGAAAACGTGGGCCATAGCCGACACCGATCAGCTTTTCAAGGCCTATGAATACGAGCCGCTCATCATCGGCGGGCACACCGGCGCCCCTGTGCGCCTGCGCGATATCGCGGAAGTGACCGACTCAACCGCGGATATTCGGAATCTGGGTCTTTCCGGAGGTCAGCGCTCCATACTTCTGGCCGTCTCCCGCCAACCTGCGGCGAATATGATCGAGACCGTCGACCGCATTATGGCCCTTTTGCCGGTGCTGCGCGCCTCGATCTCCCCTTCCCTCCACCTGAGCGTCGCCGTGGATCGCACTACCACGATTCGCGCTTCAGTACACGACGTCGAAATCTCGCTGGTGGTTTCCATCATGCTGGTGATCCTCGTAGTGTTCGCCTTTCTCCGAAGCACTTGGGCGACGATTATTCCGAGTGTCGCCGTTCCGCTGTCGCTCATCGGGACGTTCGGGATCATGTATCTATGCAACTACAGCCTGGACAACCTCTCGCTCATGGCGTTGACCATCTGCACCGGGTTCGTGGTGGACGATGCCATCGTGGTCATCGAGAACATTACGCGTCACATCGAAAACGGCATCAAGCCTTTCGAAGCGGCCATGAAGGGCGCCAGCGAAATCGGCTTTACCGTGCTTTCCATGAGCACTTCCTTGGTCGCCGTATTCATCCCCATTCTGTTGATGCCGGGCATTGTCGGACGGCTCTTCCGCGAATTTGCCGTCGTTCTCAGCGTCGCCATCAGCGTTTCGCTCTTCATCTCCCTCACCACCACGCCCATGATGTGTGCGCGTTTCCTGAAACATGAATCCGGACGCCACAACTGGATTTACAACTTCTTTGAAAGCGCTTTTAACTGGTTTCTTCACCTCTACGATGTTTCTCTCAAGTGGGTCCTGCGCCGTCAATTGCTGATCCTTGGAATGACCTTCCTGACGGCGGGAGTTTGTGCCTACCTGTTTTTCCATGTGAATTCCGGCTTTTTCCCGCAGCAGGATACCGGCCGCTTCAGCGGCAGCATTCAGGGAGACCAGGATCTATCCTTTACCGCGATGTCGCAAAAGATGCGCGTTTTCTCGGAGATTGTGTTGAAGGATCCGGCGGTAGATACTTTGACGGCCTTCGCTGGAGGAGGCGGTGGCGGCGGCAGCACCGCGCGCATGTTCGGCCAACTCAAGCCTCTCAGCGAACGGAAAATCAGCATCGACGAGGTGATCGCCCGGATACGAAAGGCCACCGCAAAGGTTCCGGGAGCTGCGCTTTATCTCCAGGCCACGCAGGATCTTTCCGTTGGCGGCCGATTCGGCGGTGCGCAATACCAATACACCTTGCAAGCGGACAATCTCGATGATCTCAAGCATTGGGCCCCCATCCTTCAGCAGCGTCTGGCGAGGGTCCCGGAATTGCGCGATGTCAATTCCGACCAGCAGATGCACGGCCTCCAGAGTTCGGTCGTCATTGATCGCGATACCGCCGGCCGCCTCGGCGTCTCCATGCTGGCCATCGACAACACCCTCGGAGACGCTTTTGGTCAGCGCCAGGTGTCGAACATTTACCAGGGCCTGAATCAGTACCATGTGGTGCTGGAGGTGATGCCCAGCGCGCAGCAAGGTCCCGAAGCGCTGAAGTCGATCTACGTGCCGGGCCCCGGCGCCAAATTAGTTCCGCTGAGTGCATTTGCCCACTATGAGCCTTCCAACACGGCGCTTTCCGTGAATCACCAGGGAATCTTTCCGGCGATTACGCTCTCGTTTAATCTGGCGCCGGGAGCTTCTCTGGGGCCGGCTGTTCAACACATCCAGGAGGCCACCCGCGAAGTCGGTATGCCGCCGACTGTGCACGCTACGTTCCAGGGCACGGCTCAGGCCTTTCAAGACTCCCGCGCCTCGCAACTCTTGCTCATCATCACCGCTCTGATTGCCGTGTACATTGTCCTCGGTATTCTCTACGAAAGTTTCATCCACCCCATCACGATTCTTTCCACTATCCCCTCGGCCGGCATCGGCGCCATTCTCGCGATTAAGGCTGCCGGCTCCGATCTGAACATGATCGCGCTCATCGGGATCATCCTGCTCATTGGCATCGTCAAGAAAAACGCCATTCTCATGATTGATTTTGCCGTTCAGCTCGAGCGCGAGGAAAAAATCGCGCCTTTGGATGCCATCTACAAAGCCTGTCTGTTGCGCTTCCGGCCCATCCTGATGACCACTATGGCCGCGCTGTTCGGTGCTCTGCCTCTGGCTCTCGGCGCCGGCGTAGGCTCCGAGCTGCGCCGTCCGTTGGGCATCACCATCATCGGCGGGCTCATCGTCAGCCAAATGCTGACGCTCTTCACCACGCCGATCGTCTACATCTACATGGACCGCCTGCAATCATGGCTTCAGGGCGCCCGCAAGCACGGCCAAACACCCGCTCCCGTGGCGGCCCAGGCCGATTAGTGCCACCCGCAGTCGCTGCCTGAAAAGCTACTCGCTACCAGGGGCGAAATAACCGCACAGACACAAAAAGGGCCCCGCCGCTCAAAAAACCAACGGCGGGGCCACTTGACACTTCGTTTTTTCGTTAAGCTCCCACCACCACCGTCACTTCACGCCGGCGGAACGACGCTTCGGTTCGTCGTACAGTTTGGCTCTCGCCTGTGAAATAACGTCCAGGCTCGCTCGTTTGGCCCTGCAATGCGCCATCAACTCTTCATTCAGGCCCTGCCTGTTGGCACGGACTGTCGTTTTTCCCGCGGACTGTGCCATATAGTTGTCCACCCATTCGCGCAGACTGGCGCCTGACGCCGGCCCCAGGTTGACAATTTTCGGTGCCTTGGTGGGATCCACCCAAAGGAGTTGCTGCATCTCGTTGGTCTGCTGATTCACCCACGAAATGTATCCGCCTGGCAGAATCTGCCGTGGGGCCTTGATGGCCCCGGTAAAGCTGTAGCGCGTCCCCGGCGTGACCACCGGATCGTAAAAATGCGGCGTCAGAAAATCCGATACCGCGACTCCCTGGATGGGATACGCGTAACTGTCCGCTTCGCACGGGTCGCACGACTCCACCAAATAGCCAAACTGTCCCGTGCCATCCACGATCTTCCCATTCTCAATCTGGATGGAAGTCGAAGGCTGCAGCCGGTTCCCGTTCGGGTCTACCAGCATTTCGAGCGTCTCGTGGCTCGCATCTATCGTCCACTCATCGCTCCCGGGCGAAGCGATCACCTTCGCGTACGGTTGGTTGTGCTGATCTAAATGGAAACCGCCTTCGCCGGGCGGCAGCGTGTTTACCAGAAAGACGGGCCAAACCCCGGCCGGTATTTTGCTCGCATTCGGTTCATACGTCACCGTCGCCTGCACATTCCAGAACTGCGGCAGGTCTCTGGTCACCTGAATCGTCAGCGCGGCGGCCACCGCGTGCATCAATTCGGGATCTATCGCCTTTGTCTTGTCTACCAAACCTACTTGGATCAATGACATATTTGCCTCCTCTTATCTTTACCTCTTCAAACGTTTCAGTTAGCCACGGTTCACACGGCAGCCCGCACAACTCCGCCGAGCAGGCAGAGTGTTGCCTGCCTGACCGTTGGGGATCGCTCCTCGGAGAGTTTCAGCGTCGCGATCGAGAAAGGAAGCTTCCACATCGGCTTGCTCTATGACGGAGACGTCTCATCTCTTGCGCCAATTCTTGCTGGATCAAGAGACGGGCGGGAAATGTTCGGAGAATAGGGAAGAGGACGATATATGTCAACACTTTTATACAACAACTTGGCAGCTATCTCAGTTAATAAAACCTCGGGTCTTTATCCCGACTCCTCTGCCACCCCCCTTCCTGGCTCATTGCCAAATGCTTCTACGAACTGCCGATCAGGTATCCCGTGAAGAAAACCAGCACGCCCCCGACAATCACCTGAAACGCCGCCTGCAAAAACGGCGTGTCCATGTACCGGTGTCGGATGTAGCTGATGATCGCCAGCTCGATGCACACGACAACCACCGCAATAATCGTCGCGATGTGAAAATTGGCGATCAGAAACGGAAGGGTGTGTCCGATTCCGCCAGCCGTGGTCATCAGGCCGGTCACCGTCCCGCGCAACCACGGCGACCCTCGCCCCGTTAACGATCCATCGTCGGAGAGTCCCTCCGAAAAGGCCATGGAGATGCCCGCGCCGATCGAGGCCGCCAGCCCCACCCGAAATGCGTCCCAGCTCTGGTGCGTGGCGAATGCCGCCGCAAACAGCGGCGCCAGCGTCGACACCGATCCATCCATCAACCCCGCAAGCCCCGGCTGCACGATTTGCAGGAGGATCAACTTGCGATGCGATTCGGCTTCTTCCGCACGCGCAGGCTCCGTCAAATGTTTCTCTTGGAGGCCGTCTGCCGTAGCGGAGTGCTTCCGCTCTTCATCCGCCAGCTTATTCAGCAGTTCCCGCGTAGGGGCGTCGGTGATGCGGCTAACGGCCTTCGAATAGAAACGAGCTGCTTCCATCTCCATGACCTTCGCTTGCTTCCTGGCCACGTTCACGCCCAGCGGCCGCACCAGCCACGTCGGCCTCCGCTGCAAGAACCCCTTCACGTTTTCGCGCCGGATTAAAGGTATGTGGTCCCCAAACCGCTGCCGGAACATGGCCAGCAGCCGGTCGCGATGCACCACTTCTTCCTCGCGCATCTCTTCAAACATTTTCGCCGTCGCCGGATAAGTCTCCCGCAAAGCGTCCGCAAATTCGCCGTAGATACGCCCGTCTTCCTCTTCCGACGCAATCGCCAGCGCCAGGATCTCTCTCTCAGTTAATTCTTTGAATTTTTTGAGCATGGGCACTTCCTCGCGTTTTGTCGAGGAAGAGAATCGCACAAACGGTAGAAAGAAGTCACCTATGGGTAGGAACCGCAGGCCGTCGGTAGCACACCCATCCTTGGCGGCGCGCTTACATGAGCACTGCTAGAGACGACAGGCAAGACCTCTACAAGAAAAGCAATCAGAAATACCAAGCTAATCCGCTAAACCAAGAATCCTTGCGTGCGGCAAAGATGCACAATCCCAAACCGGTCGCCCGCCCCGACTTTACGCTTCATCCGGTAAAGATGGTTTTTCACCGTCTGCTCCGACAAGCAGAACTGGTTCGCAATCTCCTTGTTCGTCAGTCCCTGTGCGATCAGAGGAACGATTTGCTGTTCCCGCCGCGTCAAGCCCAGCTTCGGGTGGACGCTCGCCGAGTGTACCGACGTAGCCTCGCGCTCAAAGAACCGGAACAACAATGCGCACAACGACCCGGGGCACACCGCCCCGCCCGCATGCACCGCTTTCATGGCTTCCAGGACGTCCTCCGCCGAGGCGTCTCTGGTCACGTACCCTCGCACTCCCGCTCGCACGTACTGAAAAAATTCTGTCTCGTCTTCCGTCATTCCCACCAACAAAATTCGCACGGTTGGCGCCGTCAATCGCGTCTGCCGAATCACGAAAATATCTTCTGCCAGACTCCCGCGCGACGTCAGCAGCAAAAGATCCACTCTCTCTTCGATCAGTCCTTCCACTCGAAACGGCCCCGTGCAGTTCAATCCCACGACATCGATGTCGTCTTGCTTCGTCAACATCCGCGACAGAGCTTCACGCAACAGCCGGTTCTCCGCGGCAATGTACACGCGCGCCCTGGGCTCCGCTCCTCCGTTTGTTTTATTGCGCGCCTCCTCTTCTGCCGGTGCCAGACTCCCCCGCCGTTCTCCGCGCTCGAGTTCATGGCGTTGACTACTCCCGGGCGATACGGCAGTTCGGCGCACCGCAGTATTCATGGTGGAATTTCCTCCCAGCGACCTCTGCTTCACCCCGCGAAGGTGTTCCCATCAGGGAATCCCTAATCGCGGCTGGCACACAACGTGTGCAATTCTCTAGCCGCATTCCTTTTTATCTCTGCTCCTCCGGTCCCGAAATATCTCCTATCGTAGCTATCTTTTAGAGCCGGACTTCGTGGGAACCGTATTCCTTACAGAGTCCCAGAATGGTACTAATCCCATCCGCCATCTCACTTTCGGAACTCCCCAGTAAATCCTTCTTATTCTTCTCTTTAGCCAGAGGACTCTTCGGTGGTGGATCCGCTGATACTTTTGATTACGCTTTCCTGGGCTACGCGCAAGAGCTTGGAACCGGGGAAATCCTCTGCTTGGTATTTTTTCTTTCTAGGTGCTGGATTCCTGTGGTTGGAAACGCAGATGATCAGCGTGCTGGCACTGTGTTTGGGTCCACCTGGCAGGTGAGCTGCATCGTCCTGTCGGCCGCCCCGGCTAGAGACTTTCCCACCACCAACTCTCCCCTCCTATTTCGGGGTACTTCCGTACTATCGCTATCCTTACGCGCGTGCTACTCTCTTGCAGGTACGTCTCAGCTATAGGTTTTGCTTCTCGCAAGCCTTACACTCTCCGTTGAAGCGTCCCTTCGGCGAGAAGCGAGGCATTCATGGAGACCCAGCAAGGCATCATGGGAAAGACACCCACCACAGGTGCTAGTGCAACTTCGAAGGCAGCAACCCAGGAACGCCGCGGCACTCGCCGCTGCAAAATCACCCAGCTCATGCGCATTCGTCCTTCCGATCCGGAGAAGGAGCACTTCGACGATATGCGAGGAACCCTCAGCGTTTCTCGCAGCGGCGTTTACTTCCAGACCAGCGAGCCGGGCTACGAAATCGGCATGCGTCTTTTTGTGACTTTGCCTTATTCCCAGGCCCCTATGTCGCTGAACCGCGAATACCTCGCCGAAGTCGTTCGCAGAACTCCTCTCGCCACCGGCATGTTTGGCATCGGTCTGAAAATCCTCATGGAAATGGGTGTGCAGCAACCTTCCGATCCGGGCTTTTCCAACTCGGTCTGGTAGCCCAGACATGCAGACCGCAGCAACTGGAGTATAAAAGCAAAAAAGGGCGGATGGCGATAAGCCATCCGCCCTTTTTGTTTTGGGGGTAGAGAAAACTCGGGATTATTCTTGTCCAAACATTGACAGCGTCTTGTGCCGCAAGACTCCTAGTTGGCGGTTTAGGGGGTTCTGCCGCGTCAGGAAAGTAAGTACCGGAGGCCGGCGCTCGACAAGCCGGTTCATGGCGATTGTCAACCGCACGTCTCGCCGCGCAAATTTCAGCCCGGACTGCAAGGCTTCCACAGCTTCATCCCGCCGCCCCGCTGTCGCATACACTTCCGCCAGATTCAAATACAGCTGCGCCTGGTTCCTCTTCATTCGCACGGCCGTATCGCACAGCCGCTCCGCTTCGCCCCACTTCTGTTCGGAGCGCGCCAGCACCACTCCCAAATAAGACATGTAGTACGGATTGTTTTTATCAAGGTCTGCCGCGCGCTTCATATGCGGCAAGGCCTTCATCGCATAGTTGTCTCGCAGCAGCGTTAGCCCGGTCTTGAATTCGCGGAAGGCTTCCGTGTCCATCATGATTTTTTCACCTCGTTGCCCCCAACCGCTTCAGGATAAGTGAGAGATAGGACTCCCCGGGAAGCAGGAAACTCGCCACGCGCTGCATAAAGGAGGACACAGACCGCCCGGGTGCCGGGTTTGGCTGGGCTGACCGCTTCGCGGTCACTCGAGAGATTGGCCGCTTTGAGGTCAACAAGAAAAATATTGCATTCACCCAGTTGTTGTTCGGTACTGCGAAGAGCTAGCGTCGTGTTTTCGGTTCCTATCCCAGTCCTTCTTGAACTTACGCGCTCTGTACATGAGAATCTACTGACCCCTGGGACAGTCTTAGGTCAGCCGCACTGAGGTAGGAGTGACAGAGCCAAGTACAGTACGCGAAATCCCGCCAATACAACCGTTTTTCAATTTCGGAAAGGTCGCCTCTACAAGCCTGCCGGCGCAGCAGGAAATCTTGCGCGGCACGCTATTTCGTCAGCTTCTTCCAGCCCTTACGCCAATCTTCCCAATCTCTTAGCGTGGCCTTGCACATCGCTTTTGCCGCTTTGTGCAGCCATCGATTTTTCCTTTGCGAGAGGTCGCGCTTGATCAGCGGTATACCCTGCGGCGAGCCAAAGTGCATGTTGGCGGTTTCCCATCCCATCGAATACAGCAGCCGCGCTTCATCCCGTTCTGCCGTCAGCGAAACCAGTTCGATTCGCGAACAGTCTGGCGCCAACCTCCGTACCACCCATCTGTTTTGAAAGCGAACGAATGGATCCGGTACGCGCAAACAGCTGGCCACAAGCTTTGGTCCATATACCACTGCCGACGACGCCTTGGTGTGCCATACCGAAGCCGATGGCCGGATCGCTTTCGCTTCGCGCGCGATAAACGCCCCTCCAGCTGAAGAAATCGCCAGTATCCGCGGATGCCCCAAACTGCCGAGCCCCGCAATTCGCTTTTTCAGTTGGTACACGCTCTTGGGCGGCAGCGATTCCTCCAGCAATTGCCGCACTTCGTCAGGCGCCTTTGCCGTGAAAGGCGGCAGGTGCGTCAGCTTCTGCCAGAAATGAACAGGGTCGCGCAGCTTGCTCAGCGCCATCAGCCGCAGCCACTGGTTGTCCTCCGCGAGAATGAATGGCTTGCCACCCGCGGTTACCGAATCCCGGTAGCCTTCTTCGATGGCTTCAGACGCTTCGCGGCGTGGCATGCTCAAGTGCTCTCCCAGGATCGCCAAATAGGCGCTCGTCGTAACCCGCACCAGGTCCATGGCATAAGACGCCGGATAGACTTCGTCAAGATCGTTCACGCCCCAGATGAGCCGCCCCTCCAGGTCCCGCCAAGTCCCAAAGTTTTCGATGTGCAAATCGCCCACCGCAAGAACTTTGGGGGCTTTCGCGAGATTGCCACACACTTCCGGCCATAGCTCGAGCCATCGGTAGAAAGTCGCCCGGAAAAACGGGAACGCGGCTTCCGCCATAAATTGATGTTTCAGTCGAAGATCTTGCCTGATGATCGGGAGCTGTGCGCTCAACCACTTCTCGAATTCGAATGTTGCTTCAATGATTCCTCGCTTCATTGGGGGGTCACACACGCACGTGTTCTGAGCGTGAAGTTCCTCGCACACGCAATTCGTAGATCGGGAAGCGCAACGCGAAATCCGCAACCCGCTTCCGCACCCTCTGTTCGGTTTCCGCATCGCCCAGGTGCGAGAGAATCTCGGCAATCCACTCGCCGATCTGCTCCATCTCCGCTTCCCGCATCCCACGCGTCGTCACCGACGGGCTTCCCAACCGGATGCCGCCACCCTTCATCGGGGGCAGGGGATCGAACGGTATCGAATTCTTATTCACTGTGAGCCCCGCGCGGTCCAGGGCCTTCTCCGCATCGCTTCCGGTTATCCCGCGTGAATGCACCTCGATCAAGAACACGTGATTGTCCGTCCCGCCAGTCACAATCCGGAATCCGCGCTTGGCAATCGCCGCCGCCAGCGCCTTGGCATTGGCCACGACTTGCTTCTGGTATACGGCAAAGCTCGGCTCCATCGCTTCCTTCAAACACACGGCCTTGGCTGCAATGGTGTGTACCAGAGGTCCGCCTTGCGTCCCCGGAAATGTGAGCTTGTCCAACTCCTTGCGAAACGCCGCCTTGCACAGAACCAATCCCCCGCGCGGCCCGCGCAGGGTCTTGTGCGTGGTCGTCGACACAATATCCGCATGCGGCACCGGACTTGGATGCACCCCCGCCGCGACAAGCCCCGCGATGTGGGCCATATCCACAAAAAACAAAGCCCCCGCCGACTTCGCCGCCCTGGCAATCCGCTCAAAATCGATAATCCTCGAGTACGCGCTCGCCCCCGCTACAACCATCTTCGGCTTGTGCTCCAACGCCAGCCGCTCGATCTCCTCGTAGTCAATCCGCTCGTCTTCTTGCCGCACTCCGTAGGCAATGAACTTGTACATCCGCCCCGAAAAATTCAAAGGATGCCCATGCGTCAAATGCCCGCCATGCGAAAGATTCATCCCCAGCACCACGTCATCCTTCTGCAAAGTGGCCATGTACACCGCGATGTTGGCTGAGGTCCCCGAATGCGCCTGCACATTGGCATGCTCCGCCCCAAACAACTCCTTCGCCCGGTCGATCGCCAACTGCTCCACCTTATCCGCGTATTCGAACCCGCCGTAATACCTCCTTCCCGGGTAGCCCTCCGCGTACTTGTTCGTAAAAATCGACCCCATGGCCTCCAGCACCGCTTCCGAAACAAGGTTCTCCGATGGAATCAACTCCAGTCCGGTAGCCTGCCTCTGCGCCTCTTCGCGCAGCAACTCAGCAATCTGCGTGTCCACGGCCTCAAGCGGCCTCTGCATCCGTTCATTCGCTTCTGTGGTCATTTGCGTTATCCCGGCAGTTCATCAATCCAAGAATGGACTATCTTAACCCGCTCATGCCGATTCTGCGAAGCAAGTCCAGCGGGAAGTGACGCATTTCGGATTTTGAGCCATGCACCACTCGAGGACTCACGAACTCCAAGCCGCCCATTTATTCTCTTTTGCCTGACTTAACTAGCGTCACAACCGCAAACGGCTCGTTGCCCACCGCTAGAGGGTGGCAAAAGGCTTTGCTTTCAATTCCACGTGGATATAGTCTCCGCTGTCACGATAAACCGAGAGGAACTCAATCCAATGACGAATCTCCACCGCGCTGCCATCCTTTTGTGTTCCGCTTGCTCGCTGGCTGCAGCCCGATCGTTCACCCAGAAGGACGCTGCCGACCTGGACCGCAAAGTGGATCAAGTTTTCGCGGCCTATGACAAGCCCGATACGCCAGGCTGTGCGCTCGGCATCGTGCGCGACGGCAAGTTCATCTACAAAAAAGGGTACGGCACCGCCAGCCTCGAACTCGGCGTGCCGCTCACTTCTCAATCCGTCTTCTACATGGGAAGCGTCTCGAAACAGTTTACCGCCGCCAGCGTTGTCCTCGCTGCCGAGCAAGGCTACCTCTCGCTCGATGATGACATTCGCAAGTACGTTCCCGAGCTTCCTTCTTACGAAAAGACTGTCACCCTCCGCCAAATGCTCCATCACACCAGCGGCTTTCGCGATATCCTCGGCTTGCTCCTTCTTGCCGGGCGCAATTTCGAGGATATCCACCCCACTTCCGAACTGCTCGATCTGCTCTCCCGCCAAAAAGCCCTGAACTATGTGCCCGGTGAGGAATTCCTCTACAGCAACACAAACTTTTTTCTGATGAGCGTCGTCATCCGCCGCGCTACAGGCAAGCCCCTCTCTCAATTCGCCGATGAAAATATCTTCAAGCCCCTGGGAATGGCCCACACGCGCTTTTATGACGACCACACCGTCGTCGTCCCCGGCCGCGTTCCCGCCTACGAGCCGCGCCCCGCCGGCGGCTTCCGCATCGACTGGTCCACCAACTTCGACAAAATCGGCGACGGCGGCCTCCTGAGCAGCGTCGACGATCTCCTAGAGTGGGATCGCAATTTCTACGCCAACAAGCTGGGCAAAGGCACTCTCCTCAAGGAAATGCAAACGCAGGGAGTACTCAACAACGGAAAACAGATCGAATACGCGCTAGGCCTTTTTGTCGGCACTTATCGCGGACTCCCCATCGTGGAGCACGGTGGCGCTCTCTTTGGTTATCGCACCGAACTATTGCGCTTCCCTCAACAGAAATTTTCCGTCATCACCCTCTGCAATGTGGGCACAAGCAATCCCGGAGGCCTGTCGTATCAGATCGCGGATCTCTATCTCCGAGGCCAGCTCTCGCCTGAACCTCCGGCTTCGGCCGCCCCCAGCGTAGACCTCCAGCCCTTCGTCGGGTGGTATCGCAACGTCGACTCTCGCTCCGTCCTTCAGATTTCGGCGTCAAATGGCAGCCTCGAGGCATTCGGCACGCAGTTCAAACCTCGTGACGCGACCCACTTTGTCGCCATTCCCGGTCCTGAAATCGCCTTAGACCGGCAGCTAAAATCCGGTATGCGCTTTACACTAAATTTCAAAGACAGCGTCCCGCAAATCTTTGAAAGGTATGAACCGCTCAAGGCTTCCGCGGAAAATTTCGCGCAGTATGTCGGCGAATACACCAGCGCCGAACTCCAAGCCACCTATCGTTTTGCCGTCAAGGACGGCAAGCTCACGCTGGCCACGAACTGGCAGGATCCTGCCGTCCTCGAAGCCATCGTTCTCGATGAATTCCAAGGCCCTTTTGGCACGTCCATCGTCTTCCACCGCGATGCTGCAGGCCACTTCACCGGCTGCGATCTTTTCGCAGGCCGCGTCCGAAACATTGCCTTCACAAAGACCACTGCAGCCTCAACGAAATGATGGTGGGTGACTGTTCTTGCCGCGAAAGCAGCGTGAGTCTAACCTGCTCGGTGGAAGGCCGCTCGCACGCCATCCGCGTGTTCGAGACTTTCTGTCCCGGATGGCCGCCCGAAGGACACACGCCCTGGCGCCGATTACTCGAAACGCCGGCCTGTGGCTGACGCGCAGCCCGCTCACGAGGAGCGCGCCAGTCGGATCGAAGAACTGGATGGAGGTCCGTAGTGGCGAACTGGTTCGGGTCAGCTCCAATCTCGATGGTCTGGCTGGCTGATCTTCTGCGTCTTGACGAGCATCGCGTTCACCGTTACAACGCCGGCGCTCTAGACGTGCGGCTCCCCGTTGTTTCCACACGCCATGCCCCAGACCCCGGAAGGCCGGGGAAAACATCAGGTTGTCCGTCGTCTCCGTCATCGTTCCACCTGCGTCCAACGTCAGCGAAGATTTGAACGGAGGGACACCCCTGCCGGGCACGGCAACCACGCACGTCCTCTGAAGCGTCTGCCCGTCTCGGTCCCCATCTCCCGAGTGCGCCGCTACTACTCGCTCGACGCTCAGGAGCCCTCCACCAACTACAAGTACCGCCAACCCCTTCCCATAGTTTGATTTCAAGACTTCTCTTCTCGCTTCGCACTGCCCTCCAGATTTCTGCACAGCGTGCCGGCATATACTCGTTCCCACGAGCGATGAAAGCCTCTAGAATGACCCTGAAGCTTTCTGAAAATTTCTGAAGACCTCGAGACTTGCTCATGACCGCCCCGCAGCCGCACATCTTCGAGTTCGACGACGTCCGCATGGATGCGGGCCAGCGGCTCCTGCAGCGCAAGGGCGAAACTGTCCCGCTCACTCCGAAGGTTTTCGACCCACTCCTCTGTCTCGTTGAGAACACAGGAAGGGTCATCGAGAAGGACGACCTGATAGGCGCCATCTGGCCCAACACCGCCGTCGAGGAAAACGATCTCAACCAGGACATCTCTACACTGCGGCGCGAGGCTGATGATTCCTCCGAACGGCTCGGCCGTTCCCTTGACGTCCAGGACTGCGGATCACCTGAGCCGGTGCTGCCCGTCGTCCCGGCGACGCACTCGCGCGGAATGGTATAGTGGCCGCGATTCCACCAGAACCACAGGAGGCTCACCCCTAATGCTCGGCCTGAACGAATCGAACATAATTCGGCGATCCGCCCGAATGCTTCAAAGGCTAGTTCGTTGCTATTTGCTGCCCGCCCTCTTCGCCACCCTCTGGACCCTCCCGACGGTCCTTGCGCACAACCAAAATCCACTTGAGAGCGCTCCCCAAGCCGCCAAGCTCGGCGAATTCCAATTTCGCTCCAACTGCGCCTTCTGCCACGGACTTGGAGCCCGCGGCGGCGGCCGCGGACCCGACCTGACCCGCGCGCAGAAACGTCACGGAAATTCCGACGCCGATCTTTTTCGCACCATCAACGAAGGCGTTCCCGGCACGGCGATGCCTCCGAATGGCGCAACACAGCAAGGCGTCGGCATGACCGAAACAGAAATCTGGCAAGTCATCGCCTACATTCGCAGCGTCCAGCTCAAAGCTCCCGCGCAACCACTCGGCGATGCCGCACATGGCAAACAACTCTTCTTCGGTGCGGCAGCTTGTTTCGCCTGTCACATGATCGAAGGAAAGGGAGGCCGCCTCGGCCCTGACCTCTCCACCACCGGCTCCGCCCGCGCCACGGATTACCTTGTCGATTCCGTCCGCTACCCCAGCCGCCGCCTGGCCCAGGGCATCTCCGAAGCGATGAAAGAATTTTCACAAGAATACGAAACCGTGAAAGTCGAAACCGCCGATGGCCAGAAATTTACAGGCGTCGTCCTGAACGAAGATCACTTCACGGTGCAGATGATGGATCAGCGCGAGCAGCTGCACCTCTTCGAAAAAGACAAGCTCCGCTCCTATGAAAAATCTCGGGAATCTCTCATGCCCGCGTACGACCAAAAAATGTTAAATGACAAAGATCTCCAGGACATCCTTGCCTTCCTGTTGAGCGTAGGCGCGCGATGAAAAAGCCACGCTTGAAAAAGCTGCTGCACGCTGCACTCCGGCTTCTCGCCGCTTCGAGCTTCGCATCGAACGCCTACCCGCAGGTGACCCCACAGCGCCTCCTCGATTCCGCCAAAGAGCCCCAGAACTGGCTGATGTATTCGGGTGATTACTCCGGCCACCGCTTCAGCACGCTGGATCAAATCAACTCCTCGAACGCGAACGCGCTTGTCCCCAAGTGGGCCTACCAAACGATGGCGGGCGGGAAGTTCGAAACTACGCCGCTTGTGGTCGACGGAATTCTTTACGCCTCCGGCCAGGACAATCGCGCCTTCGCTCTCGACGCGAAATCCGGGCGCCCGATCTGGCAATACCAACGCGCTCTTCCTGCCGACATTCGCCCCTGCTGCGGGCGCGTCAATCGCGGGCTGGCCATCCTTGGCGACAAAGTTTTCTTCGGCACGCTCGATACGCACGTCGTCGCTCTCGATTCCAAAACCGGCAACGTCATCTGGGATGCCACCGCGTTTGACTATCGCAAAGGCTACAGCATCACCCTCGCGCCGCTGGCCATCAAGAACCTCGTCATCGTCGGTGTTTCCGGCGGAGAATATGGCATCCGCGGTTTCATTGACGCCTACGACGCAGCCACCGGCGAACGCAAATGGCGCTTCTACACCGTTCCCGGGCCCGG
>Ga0210407_10002164_pt1 | contig 17157 bp, 19 predicted proteins | sample IncBWC27MmetaG_FD_150860 | JGI IMG/M metagenome (GOLD analysis project Ga0210407, IMG submission 150860) | Forest soil microbial communities from Barre Woods Harvard Forest LTER site, Petersham, Massachusetts, United States - Inc-BW-C-27-M | ecosystem: Environmental > Terrestrial > Soil >...
TTGATAAGAGAAGTTGGCCTGAACCGTCACTGTACGCATCTGCGTCCCCGGTCGCTTCGCGCCGAATGCGATTGAGACTCCCTCGTCCGGCTGAATGCTGATTGTGATGACATTCGGTCCAATTTCTGACGACGTGCGTGCAAACAGGGCCTGTGGCGTCGGCTTGAGATGCACGCGGATCTCCGTCAGATTTCGTGCAAGGCGCTTCCCAGTCCGAATGTAGAAAGGAACTCCAGCCCAACGCCAGTTCTCAATCTGAAACCTCACGGCTGCGTAGGTCTCGGTAGTAGAACTGGGATTCACGCCTCGCTCTTGTCGATAGCCCGGTACGGTTTTCCCGTCAATCACGCCCGGACCATATTGCCCTCGAGCGGTAGATCGTGCTACGTCCTCCACACTCATCGGCCGAATGGATCGAAACACCTGCACCTTCTGTTCACGCACCGAATCCGCATCAAACGCCACGGGCGGTTCCATCGCAGTTAACGCCAGCAATTGAAGCAGGTGGTTCGCCACCATATCGCGCAGGGCGCCGGTCTCTTCGTAGAACGCCGCGCGGCTTTCCACTCCCACTGTTTCAGCAGCCGTGATCTCTACATAATCGATGTAGTTCCTGTTCCACACCGGTTCAAAGAGCGAGTTGCCGAAACGGAACACGAGGATGTTCTGCACCGTCTCTTTGCCAAGATAATGGTCAATCCGGTAGACCGCTTTCTCGTCGAATACGCTGTGCACCACCTCATTCAGTACATTCGCCGATTCCAGGTCACGCCCGAAGGGCTTTTCCAGAACAATTCGCGTCCACCCCTGCTCGCGGCGGTTCAGTCCTGCTGCTCCCAAACCTTCAATGATGGGACCCGCTACTGACGCCGGCGTCGACACATAGAACAAATGGTTTGGGCTTGAACCATTTTTCTGCATCTCCTCCAGGCGAATGCGCAACTGCGGATAGAACGTGGCGTCGTTGATGTCACCCACCATGTAGTGCAGACGTGTTTCAAAGTCAGTCCATCCCGACTGGGTGAAGTCGCGCGTGTCTTTCGACTTAGCTGCTGCCTCTCCCGTCTTCTTCCGAAATTCTTCTGAACTCATTGGCGTGCGGCCGATTCCGAGAACCTCGAACTCAGGGTTCATGCAGCCCACACATGCCAGATTGTAGAGGCCCGGGATCAGCTTGCGGTTCGTCAGATCGCCCGACGCTCCAAAAATGACCAGGACGCACGAATCTCCGGTTGGCAGTGGTTCTTGCGACAACTTCTCGAGGGGATTGGCTTGGATAATCGTTGACATACTCTTCATAGATGCTGCCGATCACGCTGACGGATCAGATCCGTGCCCAGTCGCCGTCCACAAAGAGCCCCCGGCCGGGCGCGATATGCCGCTGTGCTGAATTGTGCTGAATATTGTTCGGCGACCAGAAACGCTCAGCGGCGGCGTTGTCACGCTTGTTGAACAGCGTATCGAAGGCTTCCAGAACAAGAGCATTGTTCGATTCGATCTTTTCACTTGCCACTTCTATTCTTGCCACTTTGTCGTCCCTCATCCTCTCATCGAGGCATTCGGTCTGACGCGTTTCCCTAGAGCTTCGATCCACCATCGACTGGGATACTCGCTCCGGTTATCCAGCGGGCTGCGTCTGACGCCAGGAACGCGACGACGTCCGCAACGTCCTCCGGCTTGCCGATTCGCTTTAATGCTTGCATTCCAAGCGCAACCTCGCGGCCTGCCTCAGTTTTCGTAAAACTCGACATATCGGTATCGATCACACCGGGTGCGACTGCGTTGACGCGGATACCTTGCGGCCCAAGAATGGCAGCCCAGTTCTTGACCAGAGTCTCCAACGCTCCTTTGGTCGAGGCGTAGGCAAGGATCGAAGGGCTGTCCACGCCGGGCTTGCCAACGACGGCGTGGGACCCGAGCGAAGAGATTACGATGATGTTCGAGCCGTCACCCAGAAGCGGCAGGAGTTGCTGTACAAGGAAAAACGGACTTCGGACGTTTGTCGCAAAGAGATTGTCAAAATCCTCTACCGTGTAATCCGCGAGGCGCGCTGCCTTGCCGACACCAGCGTTGAGCACAAGCACATCCAGTCGATCACCGACGATGGAGCGCACCTGTTTGGCTAGCAGCGGCGCGCCGTTCGGGGTTCCTAGATTTGCCGACATCACACTCGCGATTCCGCCTTTCGTTTCGATCTCGGAGATGAGAGATTCCGCTTCCCGCTGAGAGCGGCCATAGTGAACCAGGACGTGCGCGCCAGCACTGGCAAGCGCCGCTGCCGTCGCACGGCCAATTCCTCTTGAGGCGCCTGTCACCAGCGCCGTTTTCTTGTGCTGAGCCATTCTTCCCTCCAAATGCGGTTAATCACGAGAAGTTCCATCTGACCGCCAAGCTTGAATCACCCCGCGAGCATCCCTCCATCCACCGCCAGAGATGCGCCGACGATGTATGAGGCCTTGTCAGACGCAATGAACACGATGGCATTGGCAATCTCTTCGGGCAATCCCATGCGCTTCGTAGGAACGTGCGCCTCAAGGAAATTTGCTTTGTTTTCCTGCGTTTGCGCAAAGCGGTTGAACATCCCTGTTTCCGTTGGACCAGGGCCGACGATGTTGACACGAACGCCGGTGCCGGCCAGTTCGATTGCCGCAGACTTCGTGATGCCTTCCACAGCGTGCTTGCTGCCGACATACACTGCTGCCGTTGGTCCGCCGATCTTGCCGTACGAAGACGAGATGTTGACGATGCTGCCTTTGCCTTGCCGAAGCATAGCCCGAATCTCGTACTTCATGCTCAGAAGCACACCCAGCACATTCGTGTCGAAAATAGCCTGATAGCTCTCGGGGGTTACATCGGCAGCCGAACCGGGAGTGCCGACGGTGCCCGCGTTATTGACGGCGATGTCGAGGCGACCAAAACGAGCGATGATCTTATCTACGAGGTTCTTGACTTCCTCTTCATGGCGCACGTCGGTGCGCACAAATTCGGCCTCAGTGCCGAGGTTGCGCAGTTCAGTGGCTAGTTTCTGGCCTTCATCCTCGTGTCGACCGGAAACAACGACCCGCGCGCCCTCATGCGCGAAGGCCAGCGCGGTGGCGCGTCCGATGCCTGTCAGTGCGCCGGTAATTAGAACAACTGCTGAACTCATGGCTACTACCTCCTCGACCTGACACCCATGCAGCTCAGGCATGACTGAAATCTGCAGGGCTGCTATTAGGTCAGCTCAGATCGCTTAGTTAGATTGCAGCACTCGCTATTGGTAGCGCGGTCGAGCATACTTTGTTGAGCTGGCATCGATGCCTCATGAGCATGGGAGGCGGAATGGAACTCCGATATCGTCGTTGCCTAGTCGCGGTTGCCGAGGCAAGAAGCCTGACGGGGCCGCACAAAGAGGCTTCTTGAGCCGCCAGATTGGGTTCTCGAAGACGAGGTCGGCATCCCGACTCCTTACGCGTGGAGATCGGCATCGCGCATCGAACTGACACGGGTGAGCCGTTATTTAAAACTCGGCTTCGGTGGGGCGCACACCGATTCGAACCAGCGACTGATGTACACCTCGGCATGACCTTCACCGCAGTAGTGCCGGGCTCCGGCCGCGTTCGCGCTATCGGAATTCCAACGGTACACCGTAAGATCGGAGTCTCCACATCGAATCACGAACCAGTGGATGGGATTCGTAGTCACGAGTCCACAGACCTCACATCTGAATTCCTGCAGCGTTGTCATGGCTCAGTTCCTTATATATGAGTGGTTTTGCCTTGCGATCGATTTCTGAGGAGCTCAAGGTTTAAGAAGAGACTTCCCGTAGCCGACAGGAATGGCGAAATTTGACCCGCCGAACTCACGAACCATGGCAAAGTTAATCCCTATCACCTTGCCCTCGTTGTTGAAAAGTGGACCGCCGGAGCCGCCCGATGTGGTTTGGGCATCATAGACGATCTTGTCCGGCAGCACGTCGCCGATGTGTCCCTGGGTCGTGGTAGGCCGGATTAGACGGCGGCGGGCGAGTTCCTCGATCACCTGCTTCGGATCACCTTTGGACGCAGTCGCAATGGATTGGAGCGTCTCCGCGCCTGTTCGAGCCAGAATTGCATCAAGACCAGTCGGATATCCCAGCAGCACGACTGGGCCACCCCTGACCGCCGAACCCCGGCCATCGGCAAGGGCGATTTGTTTGATTCCCATGTCTGAAACATTTCCTTTTACCACAGCCACGTCCGCAGCAGATGAAATCTTCTCGGTGCTGACGGCAATGCCGTTGGCAATGCCGGGGAAATATGCTGTCATCTCGACGATCACCGGCTCAACCCCTTGATCGAGCACTTCCTTCAGATCGTCATTCTGCCACCAGGGCTCGGCGACGTGATGATTGGTGAGAATTCGCCCTGCATCGGAGACGAGAAAGCCGGTGCCGAAGACGTCCATGTGTACTTCCGGACCGCTGCCGGTGACGCCCACAAGAGGATTGTTGTGTTCGTCCGCCTCAGGCTCGCCGGTGGTCGTCACCCCAGCGTAGCGGAGTCTCAATCCCGTAGTGCGCTCTCGGAAGGCAAGCACAACATGGATGAGGCAGACGCTGGGTTCATAGGCCTGGATAATTCTCTCAGCAAATTTGCCGTCGGTCTCAATCTTCAGGAGGCGGCTTTCTACAGTAGCTAGCTGACTCTGCAAGACCGAAACGTTCTCTGTCTTGCTGGTTGCAATTTGCGACTTCAGCTCTTCGCTCTTCTTCTGAAGTTGAAGCCTTTGAGGATCCCCAGCCTGGGATGCAGCGCGGTCACGGTCTTCAAGGGCCCGGCGCGAGCGTTCCATCAACTGTTGTTCTGTCAGGACGCCCGTCTGCAATCGAGTGATCGCCGTATAGACGCGGGTATTCTGTTCCTGGGTGCGACGGTAAAAGAAGAAAGAAACCAGGCCGGCAACGATAACTACTGCAACCGTGACCAGTCCGCTAACGCGAAGCGTGCGGCGCTCTTCGTTGACTGCCGTCACCACCTGTTGGGTAACCTTCCGGTTTTCCTCGGCAAGGCTCATTCGCTCTCGAAACTCATCCGCGATGGACTTATTCCGAAGTTGCGAACGCACGCGCGACAGCAATTCGTGCGAGTCAAAAGGCACCGACAGCACATCGTCTGCTCCGAGGTCCAGCCCGCGAGTGCGCTCGGCTGATCCTCCCGGAGACAGCATCACAACGCGTATGTTGTGCGTCTGCTCCGACCCTTTGATTTCGGAGAGAAGATCACAACAGTCGAGACGGGGCGGGTCAGCACCCAGGACAACTGTGTCAGGGTTGAAGGCGACGACTGCCTTCATTCCTTCCCGGCAGTCGGTGGAGACCTCATATCCCGCTTCTCTCAGCACCGTGACGATGTGTTCTCTGAAACTGTCGTCCGACTCCGCCACCAAGATTTTTCCTGCTTTATCGTTCATAGCGCTCGTTTCTTAGGATAGTGCCAAACTGTCATACGATTCAATTCGAAGTGGATCGGTGCCCGTCCCTCCTCAAGGTCTTTACTTCAGACTGGTTCACACAGATCAGGATCATGGTCTTGGAACACTCACCGCACAGCCAGAAATGCTCCAGCCGCTTTCTACCTGTCACCGGAGACAACATGAACTGATAAATCTTGCCATCACGCAAGTAGTGGAGTTCCCGTCTGCAGTTGGTGCATTGGCTAACCATGGCGTTCCCTGTTCCATTTCTTGCTCTGCAGGTTGATTCCCCAACCTTGCGACGCCTCTTCGGTACCGCAGTGTCGAGAATTTCGTCGATATTGTCTGAGTTGGCGTCGAGTATCTGGTCAAGGGATAAGTTGACTTCAGCCCAAAACGAGACCTGCGATCTTAGGAAGTCGCTAATGTGGATCGCCCATATCTCCCTTTACCGCCTGAAGATGATTCGCAGGATCGACGACGTACTGTTGATGATCGATGGTGAAAACTTTTCGACCGTACATCTTCACATCGACGAACGTCTCGTCACGGTGAGGAAACCAAAAACCATCAATTCTTTGATATTGCCGGACAAAGTCAACTCGATTGAGCCAGAAGGACGGTTTCTTGGCAGGGTGGCCTGCGATTTTCACAACCGCGAAATCCTGGGCATCGATCCACATTTTTCCTTCAAACAGATACTTATCTTTGCGTTTCGGAGTGGCTTCCAAGACAAAGCAATGATACGGGCCGACTTCCTCCTCACCGGCCAGCGCGAACGCATAGTTCGTGGTGGTGATCGCACTGTCGTGATGCTCCCGGCCGGAGGAGGTCTCGTTTTCGCTCTGGATCAGGCGATCAAACACAAGGTGACGTACGATACTCGATCCTTTTTCGGAGGTCTTGCTAAACGTTTTCTTGTCGGGCGCCCGATACTCCACGCGAACCACTGCCTGGGCAGCCACTTTTCCCTCGAGGCTTCTGATCTCGTACGTTCGAACGGCTGAGTACTGCTGCAGTTGTTGATTTCGCAACAGGTTGCGCTGAAGCATTTTTGCAATGACGTCGTCACCGGTCAGACCAAACGGAACCTCATCACTCGGCAGAGTCCTCTCCGCCGCTATCGGGCCTGCCTGGTCTTGGTTTTCGGCAAGCGCCGACGAAGCCAAACCCAGGATGAAAGCGACCACCATCAAACTTTTAATTCGTCCAGAGTGCGTTGTCATGGTCTCCAAGCCCTCCTCCCTTCTATGTTGCCTTCCGTGTTGTGCGCCATGTTTCCAGCCGCCAAAACTAAGAATGACGCCATCCACGCGACCGAGTCGGCTGCACGCTGCGCCAGATGCCGAGGCGTTCGCACAAGTGCCAGCAATACGCTCAGACAGCAGTTGAAGTGGAAGGCTCCCCTCCGTCTATGCAACGCGAACTCGGACATACAGCAAACCGTCTTCCTTTTGCTCGTAGCAAGTGCAAACGCAGGGCCATAAGATTGGCTTTGCGCACAAAACCATGAATCCCTAATTCGCTCAATCAACAGCGGCGCCTAAACGAACTTGAAGGCGAGGACAGGCGCAGATGCGTTCGAAGTGTCACAAAAGCTCGTCACTTGACGCCAAAAATGTCGAAAGTTCTGACACTCCTCAATGGATCGCAGTCCCGCGAAACGCAGACCCTCCTGTCTTCAATGAGTTGCCCTATTGGTGGGTAGCGCGGTCTTTGGCAGGCGCAATGCACTCCCACGCCTGTGCGGGACGAGGGAACATGCCTGAGAAGTGCGCAAAGGTAAGCGCCCCGTGTCGCACGAAGAAGCTGCTGGTGCCCACCCGCAGCGATCTTTTTGCAAAAGCCGCCCGATCCTTCCCCCCGCTGGTGAGGGTAGAGCACGAGTTCGGAACAAGACTCGCTCTGCCCTCGCCAGTCTTTCCGCATCACCCCTTCTTGATACACGAACTCGATGCCACCGATATCGCGGAGCACGTGTACCGTCCCCAGACTGCAAGCGGCACTGGCCTGAGTCCAAGGTGATGAATACCATCCTGGCCTTGTTACTGAGTTACGCCGGCTAAGAATGCCTGCACTACGCGTTGCATTTTTCGAATTCACGCATCGCGGCACGGGAGAAATCATGAATCTATCGCTTGAACTCCCAAACCTACCCTAAGGTGCTGAAAGTGTTTCTCGTCGGCACCTCGAACACTTCTGAGAGAGAGCACGACGGGCGCACAATCCTGCGAGCCGAAGACAGGTGGAAGGGATCATCGTGAGCTTCGGCACGCGATTCATCCGTTGACGAAGGCGATGACATTTTGTGGAAGCCTCCTGCGTCTTCGTTACATCAGATCACACATATCCACGAACCGCGTCCTCGTCGTTTCGTCCGAGCAGTGGTACAGTTCGTGGGCAACCGTCGTAACGGAGGTCGATAAGTCCTTTGTCAGCTACGATCTCACGAGTGAATGAGCGTCACCATGAAATGCTGATTGGCATCGGTGTGCCGAGCTTGGCAGCAAGCAAGTTGATTTCCCTCAGCCGACCCGCTCCCGCCGACCGATGCGAAGGCATCGATCGATACTATCGTCCAATTGCTTCCCCTCTACGGTTCTGGCTTAATCGCATCCGTGAAGGGGGAAGTCGACATGAGCATGAGACCCCTCGAAAAAGTAGTCGACAGGGCAAAAGCGCACACCACGGGGCCTGCACGTGGCCAACGCGATTGGCACGAGTTGTGATCGCAACATCGCCTTTGGGGAGGCTTAACGTATGAGCACCCATTCGATGTTACTGAACCCCACACTCAATTCTCAGGAGGCGCGGAGCGCAAGACCGGAATTGGATCGCGAGAGCGACCGACTGAAACTGCTCCTGGATATGACGACCACGTTGGTCTCGACTTTAGAGTGTCGCGATCTCCTCCGCACCGTATCGGCGAGCATTCGGCAAGTCATGCATTGCGATTTCGTTGGGGTGTGGCTGCCAGATGTAGAGCGCGTCCATTTGCGCCAACTCGCTATGGATTTCCCGGAGGGTAGGGGATTCGCTAAAGAGGATGCGCTCCAACCGATCGAAGGGTCTGTGATAGGAGCTGTATTCGAGACCGGCAAGCCGGTGGTATTGGATCTCATTAGTGAACAACTGTCTCCCCGTGTGTCTACTGCAGTTCGCGCCGAAGCCATCGAGTCGGCTTGCGCTCTGCCCTTGATCAGCCGGGATCGGACGCTCGGTGTGCTCACACTTGGCAGCCGGGTCGAAAACTCAATCAGCCCAGAAGGTGTTGATTTCCTAATGCGCGCCGCGGGCCAGGTGGCGATCGCGATCGAGAATCGCCTGGCTTATCGCGAGGTAGCCGAATTGAAAGACAAGCTCGCACAGGAGAAACTGTATCTAGAAGATGAAATCCGTGGCGAGATAGACTTTGAAGGAATTGTGGGACAGAGTTCAGCTCTCCGCCACGTTTTGACTCTGGTGGAAACCGTGGCGCCCAGCGACTCGACAGTGTTGCTTCTAGGGGAAACCGGCACGGGCAAGGAATTGATTGCCCGCGCCATCCATGACCGCAGCCGCCGTAAAGCGCGGACCTTGGTAAAGCTCAACTGCGCCGCAATTCCAACCGGACTGCTCGAGAGTGAGCTTTTCGGACATGAACGAGGCGCTTTTACCGGAGCGATTGCACAGAAAATTGGCCGGCTTGAACTCGCCGATCAAGGTACGTTATTTCTCGACGAAGTGGGAGACATACCGATCGAGATTCAGCCGAAGCTCTTGCGCGCTCTGCAGGAGCGAGAGTTTGAAAGGCTGGGCAGCAACCGAACCAAAAAGGTCGATGTGCGACTGGTCGCGGCGACCAATCGCGATCTCGAAAAAATGATGGGGAACCGGGAGTTTCGCAGCGATTTGTACTATCGCCTGAACGTATTTCCAATCCGCATCCCACCTTTGCGCGAGCGTCCAGGAGACATCCCACTCTTGGTCCGCTACTTCACGCAGAAATACGGCCGCCGTATGCAGAGGCAGATCGAATCGATTCCGACTGCGGCCATGAGGAAGCTCTCCAGTTGGCATTGGCCGGGAAATATTCGTGAGCTAGAGAATTTCATTGAGCGTTCGGTGATCCTTACCCGCGGCACGGCGCTTCAAGCCCCGATCAGTGAACTGAGCAACACTGGCAGGACAGTTCCTGCGATGGATGAGCACGAAGCCAATGAGCGCGATCAGATTGTCCGCATCCTGAAAATTACGAACGGGCGAGTAGCGGGACCTGACGGTGCCGCAGCACGCATGGACATTAAACGCACGACGCTGATCTCCCGCATGAAGAAGTTGGGCATCGAGCCGCGAAAAGTGTTGTAGCCCCCCTATCACGCAGGCTTTCCCATACCTCTCCCGGCTTTCTGCTCCTTGCTTGAACTGCGGGTTCCCCCGGTTGCTCCGTGACAATCGTCGTCAAGTGTCGAGATCCTTCGACATCTCTCGACACCATTCCCGCTCCACGACCCTTCCCCCCGGTTAAGTCAGAGACTTGCGAGACGCTCCAGGGCACCCTCGCTTTGGTCCTTCGATTGCTTTCAGGTAAGTCGCGGCGAATGTAGGCCCACGGGGTTGACACGTGAGGTAGAGCGTGCGCGTTCGCAAGACTGGAGCGCCGCCCAGAGGGATTCATAGAACAAGGAAACTGTTATGGCCAAGGTGATTGAGTTTTATGTACCGAAGAACTTCCGGAGAGCATTTATGCGTGGCGCTCAGCTCCATCCGGGGAAGGTTATCGAGTTTTGCTCGCAGGCAAAGACGTCAGTCCCCACTCGCTCAGGTGGCGGGATCCTGGCGTGGCTCCTGGCAGAAACCGAGTCCGATCTGGCTGTAGGTTTCGAGTAGCCTTGAAGATTTTTGGATTTGCTGAAAGAGGAGACACGTCATGTCTGCAATAGCAACGTTCATTGAAGGAGAGCCAGCAGTTCGCAGCGGTGCCTTTTGCGAGCGTGCTCAGGAACTGGACAGCGTCGTGTCGCGCTGCCTGCCTATGTTTTACAAGAAGGCTTTCGGGTTCCTGGGGAACGCAACGGATGCGGAAGATGTCGTCCAGGATGCTCTCCTTTCCGCTTACAAGCATTTAGGTCAGTTCAGAGGGCAAGCGCAACTTTCAACCTGGTTAACGACAATCGTTACCAACGCTGCGCGCATGCAATTGCGCCGCCGCCGCCGCGGTAGCTACTTGTCGCTAGACGAAGAGCAGGGAGAGGAGGGCCTCACATTTTCGGAACAGCTGGCTGATTCGAAGCCAAGTCCAGAGGAAGTTTGCTCCACTGCGGAAGCACGAGACCGGCTGGTGGAGGGCCTTAAGCAGCTCTCACCAAAGCTGCGCAAAGCATTTCAGTTGCGTGATATCGACGGTTTAACGACGAAGGAAGCTGCGCTTGTTTTGGGTGTTCCCCAAGGGACGGTGAAAGCGCAGCTCGCACGGGCGCGCGCCAAGCTTTACGGAATCATACGCGTAAAGTCGCTCAGGCAGCGGCCCCGAAGCGGTTCATTTCGTGTAGCAGTGTCTGCGATAGGACCCTCCGAGAATCTGGTTGAGGGCGAAGCTTGAATGATTCGGCACATCGTCTCAGACAGAGGAGTCCAAATGAGGAGTCCGCATTTACGAGTTACTAGCGTCTAGTCCAACGAGGAGAATTGCAGATGCCACACGCAATGCCGCAAAGCGAAGACTTCATTTCCGCCATTCTTAACTGGGTTTGCCCGGAGTGCGGTGGCCGAATGGGTGGACGTACACAAGAATTCAAGTGCCAGGGTGCATGTCGAACGGACTGGCGCGACGTTTGGGAACGTCGCGTTGACAAGTCAGGAAAGAAGGCGAACTCGCCGCAGGCTCTCGGCAAACGGTACAAGGGCTATGTGACGACCGAGGCGGCGGGGGAGGCACAAGTGTGAATGCTATCGTTCAGCTTCTTGTGAAACACGGTTACTCGGTTCTGTTCGTTTCAGTGTTCGCGCGCCAAATGTGGTTGCCAGTGCCAGTAACCCTGTTTCTAATTGCTACTGGGGCTCTCGCAGAGTCGGGACGGATGACCCTGGCTGTTGCGCTCGGCCTCGCTATTACAGCCTGTTTGTTGGCCGACATGGTGTGGTACGAGGCGGGTAGACGATGGGGTAACCAGATCCTGCACTTCATATACGGGCTGGCGCTCGACCCGGACGCCGCCTCGCGCCGATCGAAAGAGGCTTTCGTCCGGCATGGAGCCCGCACTCTCATGCTCGCCAAGTTCGTAGTGGGACTGGATGCGGCGACGCCTCCCTTAGCTGGGGTCTCCGGCACAAGCCGGATCCGCTTCATTGCCCTGGACGCCATTGGAGCCGCGCTCTGGTCAGGCGTTTATGCCGGATTCGGCTATCTCCTCGGCAAGGACCTGGATCGTGCCGCTGCCTATGCTGCCAGGCTGGGCGCTCTTTGGATCTTTTTTGTATTCGCCGCACTGGCTATATACGTCAGTCGCAAGCTTGTTCGATGGCATCGCTTTGTGCGCGAATTTCAAATGGCACGAATCACGCCAGATGAGCTTAAAAAGAAGCTGGACGCGGGCGAACAGATCATGATCGTTGACCTACACGGCCGCCGGGTTGGTCCGCGAGGCCACCAAAGTATTCCCGGCGCGGTGTGCATCGATCCGCATAGGCTTGGGCAGCACGACAATCCCAAAAAGCAAACCCCAATCCCTCGCGATCGCGAGGTTGTCCTTTACTGTACGACCCTACATGAGCTCACGAGTGCGCGTGCAGCGCTTGAGTTACGCCGCCGTGGATTCGAGCACGTTCGGCCCCTTGCCGGCGGCCTTCAGGCTTGGCACGAACGGGGCTTCCCCATGACCTCGGTGATTCTATGCGGCTCGGCGTGAGCTGTGCCACCCGAACCACGCTCTCGCCCTCGGTTGGTCCAAAAAGATCTGAACGTCGCCTTGCGTGCTCTCTCTAGAACCTCCATCTTCTCGCGGCTGCAGGCCCGAATAATCTACGGTCTCATTGAATTGTCCCCACAGTCGACAAGTGTCAATTCTGACTTCGACATTCATCGACACATTTCGTCCACATATGTCTCACTTCCAATCAATTCAATCGTTTGGTATGGCGCGAAGGGGATGGGGCTATGGCGAGGTCGTTGCGATACCTAGGGTGGCACAAGCGCAACCATGTTCAGGATTTCTATCGCCGATACACCGTCACGGCGCACGCTAATCGTGGAAGGAACCCTCGTCGGACCCTGGCTTGCTGAGCTTGGCAGAACATGGAGAAACGCAAGCCAGGAACTGGACATGCGCAAACTGATCATCGACCTGACCAACGTGACCGTGATTAGCCCCGAAGGAGAAGACGCGCTATTCGATCTGATCAAGAAAGGAGTGAACTTTTGCTCCGATAACGTCCTCACCAAGCATGTGCTGAAGCAACTTGTGCGGAAGAAACAACAGGAATCAGGACTGAAATGAAGATGCCGGAGATAAAACACAGTATCAGCCCAGCGCCACCTCGTCCGGAGACTGAGTTGACAACAACGATCACAAGAGTAGCGCGGATTCTCATGCTTGCTCTGTTCTTTGTTTCCCTCGCAGATTTCAGCCTGGACAGCGCGCGGTTCGATCTCGTGGTCATGGCCGCAGCACTCGCGATCTTCCTATCGGGAGGGCTGCGGAGCCCTTGAATGTGGGGCGCGCATGACGGTGTGCCCTGGCCTAAGCCCTCCTCCATCTCGTAGGGCGGCCAGGCGCATCGTGCGCCCCGCCAAACACGCATCAGTAGCCGGCGTTCAGACTAGTCAGAGGCAGTGCGGAATAAAGACTCACTGCCGAAGTTAGTAGTAAACGTGAAACCACGATACCGCCGTCAACGGCTCGGAGCATTTCAGCTTGTATATGGTCACACGCATCGAGTGGGACAAGAAAAGGAACTGCATCATGCAAGCCAAGGTCATTGTTTTCCTGTTAAGCATTGTTGCCGCATCGCAGCCGGCATTCAGCGCCGTACGACGTAAGCTCCCCTATGACGAACCTCCGCATGTAGCGATGGTGGGCGTCTCGACAGACAACGCTCATGTCCTGGCAGATCTAGTTGCGACCCCGCCTGTCATCCCCCGTGGCCCACTTGATTTACTTCGGGATTATGAACTGGCAATGGCTTCCATTGCTGCGCAATTCTCGGTGAATGAGGGAGCTGTTTCGAATGCCGTAAGAACGGGGCAGATCACCAGAGAGCAGGGGGAATACATCATCGGCGAGCGATACCAGGTTGCGATGATGCAATTTCAGCTCTTTGGTGCACTGCACTCAGTACTGGAGGCGGATATCGCCCGAGGAACGGCTGTGCCAGCAGAGCCTAGCCCGTCCCCTGGTGGCGAGATGGTATTAGTCGCAATGCCGTTCTCCTCCCTCCAACTAAGTCCGTCATTGGTCGAGTATTTGGGATTGAACCCGACGCAGGTCAGATCCATCCAGAAACTCATGGACCAGGAACGGCCAAAGACACAACCGTTGATGCTTGAGTTACGAACAGTTAGCGCAGAGCTGGGCGTCGCTATTCGGCAGAATCAGAGCAACAACGACAAAAGCGTTGCCCAAAGCCTCTCGGCTACGCAAGCGCGGCTGCTCAAGCAGATAATGAGGGCCAACTCCCGTCTCCAGCGAAGGATCGACGATGTGCTTGATCCGCAGCAGCGGAAGAAACTCGAGGCCTTCACGCGTAACGCTGAAGTCAGCGTGGCTCCTGGCAACTAGGGTTGAGTCTACAATACGCCGTGCTGGTTACGAAGCTTACTGGGCCTTCTTCGAGACACGAGCCACCAACTCGTCCAATCTCGACAGGAAGAGCTTCAGAATGGGAGACTGGTTCGATTTTCTGTAGCCTAGCACCAAATCGACGGTCGGCTTATATCCTTTCAGAGGGCGACTCGTTACAGACGAAAAGAGAAAATTCTGTGCGTATGCAGGTAACAGGCCTACGCCGCGAGCCGACACTATCAAGGACATTCCCATGGTGACATGGTCCGCCTGGTGAGCTGGCGTGATACTGACACCGGACCGCTTCAGGTAATTGTCGATGATCTTGCGCAGTACAGGAGCCGTGTCGGAGACAGCCACGAATGTCTCACCTACCAGATCCCTCGGACTGATGGCTTTGAGCGCAGCAAGATGGTGGTCACTAGGCAAGATCACCATCAAAGGCTCCTTCACAAGAAAACGGAACCCCAATCCTGGCACTCCCTTTTCTCGTCGAAGAAAAGCGGCATCGATTTTTCCTTTCGAAAGGCCGTCGGCAAGCAGCGGGGAGTATTGACTCGATATCATCACGTCAATGTTAGGCAGCTCGTCGCGTAGGATACGCAAGGCTTCGGGCATCCACGTCAACTCGTGGCCGGTCAGAAAGCCCATGGTGAAGCACGGTTTGGCAGGATGAGCGACGCGGCGAGCAGCTTCGCCCGCCGCTTCAACTTGCGATAGCACACTGCGGGCGTGATCAAGAAAGGCCCTGCCCGCTGGCGTCAGCTCGATGCCCCGAGCGCGGCGCATCAGGAGTTGAGCGCCTACCTCGTCCTCAAGATCTCGAATCTGCCGACTCAGTGAAGGTTGTGACGTGTGCAGCCTTTGCTCTGCTGCCACCGTCAGGCTTCCTGATTCGGCGACTGCGACGAAATAACGAAGATGTCGTAATTCCATGTTCCTTGCCCATGCTTATGAGGCATCGCTACCAGCTTAACAAGGTACGTTTCAACCACGCTACGTCAAGCTATCGCCGCAATCTAACGCGGCGATCTGAGCTACGCGAACGGCTTGGCGTTTCAGCGACGCGTGTCGTGTCGTCAAACTCAAAGTCCGCGGCAAAAGAGTCGCGGTAAAATAACGCCATATGCAACCGAAGCATCACCTCGGCATCCAAGTGTTAGCAGGCAATCGATAAGGAACGTAGCTTCGTCGCCGGCCGCCACGAGTCTCTCTGCAGCAGAAAATGAGGTGCCCCCTCAAGGCTGCACAAAGAATGGGCAGAAATGCCAAGGAAGGCTTGTGTCGATGACATCCCACAAATTATCAGTGCAAGTGGCAATTAATTCATGGCGACTTGTGTTGGAGAGAGTCAACAAAATACTTTTGACTCTCTCGGACGATCAACTCTTGAAAGAGGTAGCGCCGGGGAGAAACCGGGTTATCTATCTATGGGGACACCTCACTGCCGTTCACGATGCCATGTTCCCAATTCTCGGTCTGGGAGAGCGACTGCATCCTGAACTCGATGCGACCTTCGTCGCCAGTCCCGACAAGTCAGCGGCACAATTACCCTCTGTGGGAGACCTGAGAAGATATTGGGAGGAAGTAAACGGCAAGCTACTCTCGCAGTTTGAAACACTTTCCGAGAGCGAATGGTTGCAGCGGCACTATGCAATGTCGGAGGAAGACTACGCCATCGATCCAACTAGGAACCGATTGGCGGTTCTGCTGAGTCGAACCAACCACATGTCCTACCACTTGGGGCAGATGACTCTGGCTGTCAAGTAGCAGGCTTTCTCTTTCGCATATGCATGAGGGCTCCGCCTTCCGCGCAACGAACTTCATCCATTAACGCTTTCATCAGATGGATGCCGCAGCCGTGACCTTAGGTCCACTCTGCTTGAACCTCCCTAGGTCCTCACAAGTCGTCGTGAAATATCTCACAAGGTGTTAGCGGAACCGGGCCCGAGCGGTTCAAAATGGCTACTTCCGCTCACCGGCCGCATATCAAATGCGACCCGGGACTGGTCGGTCTCATCGAACCATTTGTGTCGTGCGGTCAGCGGCAATATGATCGCTGGGTTGGGGTTGTTAGGAGCAGGAACGTGCGCAAGGGCGAGCAGACTCGGCAAGAGATCATTCGTAAGGCAGCGCCAATCTTCAATCAAAAAGGATACGACGGCGCTGCACTTTCCGATCTCATGCGAGCGACCGGACTGGAAAAGGGTGGAATCTACCGCCATTTTGAGAGCAAGGAAGAGCTTGCGGGAGACGCCTTCGACCACGCCTGGAAAGTTGCAATGGATGCGCGCTTCGACGGAACAGAAAAGATCCCGAATACGGTTGATCGTCTCAAACAGATCGTCCGAAACTTTCGCGACCGGCGTACAGGGCTGGTGCCGGGAGGCTGCCCGCTGCTGAACACGGCCATCGATTCCGACGATGGCAATCCCAAGTTGCGCGCCAAGGCTCGCCAGGCTCTCAGTTCCCTGCTTGATCGTCTGCGATCAATAGCCAAGGAGGGGCAACGACGAGGCGAGGTGCGTGCCGCTGTCGATTCGGCAAAATTAGCAACCTTGATTGCAAGTACGCTTGAAGGCAGCATAATGGTGAGCCGTCTGCAGAAGAAGGAAGAGCCTCGTGACCTTGCCGTCCGTCATCTGGAGGAATATCTCGAAACCGCAGTTCGTTCGCGAAAATCGAAGGCCGGAGCCGCCAAGTCATGAGTACTCAAGAAACTCCCTCGCAAGCAGACTTCAGGGAACGGGCAAAGACGAACGACGTTCCCATCGCGCGTCTGATTGGATTTGAGGTGAAAGACATCGGTGACGGGCGGGCGACGGTCGTCTTGGCGGCCGGACCACAGCATGCAAATCCCATGGGAACACTGCACGGCGGTGTTCTCTGCGACATTGCTGATGCCGCGATGGGCATTGCGTTTGCAAGTACTCTCGCCCCAGATGAATCCTTTACTACTGTGGAA
>Ga0210407_10002165_pt1 | contig 17153 bp, 15 predicted proteins | sample IncBWC27MmetaG_FD_150860 | JGI IMG/M metagenome (GOLD analysis project Ga0210407, IMG submission 150860) | Forest soil microbial communities from Barre Woods Harvard Forest LTER site, Petersham, Massachusetts, United States - Inc-BW-C-27-M | ecosystem: Environmental > Terrestrial > Soil >...
GCCGGCGTTGATTGCGGCGGATGGGAAGTTTACGATTCGCGTGGGAAACGGCGAAGTGAGGAAAATCGTGCAGACGTTCGCGCAGGGCGCGCCGGGCGAGGCGTTCGGGCTGATCGGGTCGAGCGGGTATTTGGAAATTTCAGTGAACAAGGGAAGCGCCGCGAAGGCGCTGGGCGCGCCGCGAGGCGCGGAAGTTACGGTGGAGATGGGGTAAGCCGTAAGGCGTTGCAACCACAGATGAACACAGATGAACGCAGATAAAACCGCAACGCAAAACTTCAGAAACGAAAAATAACGACTTCCTCTAAAGAATCAATCCGCCGCTCAAATCATCGGAATAAATTCACGGACTGAGAACTAGCGTGCAAGTTGCGTGGTGATCAGGTAGGAGCGCATGTGGGGATCGAGCCAGTCGCGGAGGGCGTCGCCGAGGAGATTGAAGGCGAGGACGGCGGTCATGACGGCTAGCGCGGGGAAAATTACCAGATGCGGGGCGTCGAAGAGATGGCTGCGGGCGTCGTTGAGCATGGCGCCCCAGCTGGGCATGGGGGCGATGACGCCGACGCCGAGGAAGCTGAGCGTCGACTCGGCGAGGATCGCGCCCGCCATGGCGATGGTCGCCTGCACGAGGATGGGCTGGAGGATATTCGGGAGCAGGTGGCGCGCGAGGATGCGCGCGTCGGACGCACCGAGCGAGCGGGCGGCGAGGACGTATTCCATTTCTTTCGCCTGAAGGATTTGCGCGCGCGCGAGGCGGGCGTAGCCGGCCCAGCCGGTGACGACGAGCGCGAGAATTACTTTCCCGAGTCCGGGACCGAGAAATGCGGCGAACGCGATGGCCAGGAGGATTCCCGGGAACGAGAGAAATGCGTTGATTAGGACGATGTTGACGAAGCGGTCGAACCACCCGCCGAAATAGCCTGCCAGCGAACCGATTAACAATCCTACGATCCCTGCGCCGAGAACCACGCTGACGCTTACGAGCATCGAAACGCGTGCGCCGAAGATGATGCGCGAGAGGATGTCGCGGCCGAGCTGGTCGGTGCCCATCCAGTGAGCGGCACTTGGAGGTGCGAGGCGCGCGGGGAGATTTTGCATTGTGGGGTCGGCGGGCGCGAGTAGCGGGGCGGCTAGTGCGACGGCGACAAGGAGAAGCGTGAGCGCGAAGCCCCAGCGGCCGGTGGCGCTTTGGCGGAGGAAATCGCGGACGGCTTTCATGCGAAGGCCTTGGCGATATTCTGAGCGTGTACTTCAGGGGCTAAAGCCCCACGATTTGGGCCTACGTTTATGTCGCGGCTAAAACCGCGACCTACAATACTTACGATATTCCCAATCGCGGTCATTCGAGGCGCACCCTTGGGTCGACTAGGGCGTAGACGAAATCGGTGAGGAGGTTTACGAAAACGTAGGAAACCGCGATCAGGAGAATGCAACCTTGGAGCAGCGGGTAGTCGCGTGCTTCGATTGCTTGGACTGAGAGGCGGCCGATGCCTGGCCAGGAAAAAATGGACTCGGTGACGATTGTTCCGGCCAGGAGCGTGCCGAATTGCAATCCCAGAATCGTGAGGATGGGAATTAGCGCGTTGCGGAAGGCGTGGCGAAAAAGAACCGCGGATTCCGAGAGGCCTTTCGCGCGAGCGGTGCGGACGTAGTCGCTCGAGAGCTCCTCCATTACCGAAGTGCGCACCATGCGAGTGAGAATCGCGGCGAGCGCGGCGCCGAGCGTGATGGCGGGGAGCACCAGGTGGAGAGGGCCTCCACGTCCAGAAACCGGGAGCCAGCCGAGAATCACCGAAAATAAAAGAATGAGGACGGGGCCAAGCGCGAAGTTTGGCACCGAGAGTCCGAAAAGCGTGAAGACGCCGATGGCGCGGTCGGTTGCGGTGCCGCGGCGTTGTGCGGCCAACATGCCTGCGGGAATTCCAATCGCGGCGCAAACGAACAGCGCGACGATCGCCAGCTCGAGTGTAGCGGGATAATGCGAGAGGATCACGCGCAGCACCGGTTGCTGGAAGCGGAAGGATTCGCCGAGGTTGCCGTGAAGGATTCCTCCCATGTAGCGGCCGTATTGTACGGGCGCGGGCAAGTCGAGACCGAGGGCGTGACGAAGCTGCTGGAGGTCTTCGGCGCGCGCGCCTTCGCCGAGCATTTGCTGAACGGGGTCGCCGGGTACGATGTGGGCGAGGAGAAAGACCATGGTGACAATCAGCCACAAGGCCGGCAAGGCGAATAGGAGACGCAAACCGACGTAACGGATCACTTGTTCTCAGCCGCCTTTGCGTTTTCGTGCGCCGCGGAGTTTTCGCCCGGCTTTGAGGTGTCGTGGTCCTTTGTGTGTTCGTTCGCGTTGGGAGCGGGTTCGTGGATTGCCGGCGCGGGTACGGCGTGTTCAGTGGGAGCGCTTTCACCGTGTTGCAGAGGCATAGGCTGATCATCGACTGGGGCGGCGGATTTGTGGCGGGGTTTTGCAACCCTTGGCTTTCGCGGCTTTTTCGAAGCAGGCCCTGGTTGCGGCGTTTCGATCTGAAATGATTCGGCTGCAGACGGTTTCGCTTCGACGGGATGGAGTGATTTCACTTTGACGCGCGAAACGCGGCGATGGTCCATGTCCATCACGGTGAAACGGTAGCCGTTGGCTTCGAAGCTTTCGCCGCCGCGTGGAATGAAGCCGAGCTGGTGAATCACGAAGCCGCCGATGGTTTCGTAGGAGCTGTCGTCGGGGAGCGAGATGTTGTACTGCGTTTCGAGGTCGCGGACTTTGATGGCGCCGTCAAAAACGAGCGCGCCATCGGGCAGAGCGAGCGGGTGCTCGACAACGTCGAACTCGTCGTGAATTTCGCCGACCATCTGCTCGAGGATGTCTTCAAGAGTCGCGAGACCCAGAATGCTGCCGAACTCGTCGACGACCATGGCGAGGCCAGTGCGGCGGGAGCGCAGCTCGACGAGAAGTTCGGCAGCAGGCTTCGTTTCGGGGACGATGAGAACGTCGCGCAGAACTGTTTTCAATTGAAATTCGGGGACGGGCTGGCCTTCCTCGGCGCGACGCGCACGGTCGAGAAGAATCCAAATCATGTCCTTGATATGGACGAAGCCGATGATGTGGTCGAGGGTGCCTTCGTAGACGGGGATGCGGGAGCGCTGAGTGGTGGCGAACATGCGCATGGTGACTTCGAGGCCGGCGCCGGAGGGGAGAGCGTGAACGTCGGGGCGCGGAACCATAATTTCGCGAACTTGAACTTCACCCAACTCCATGGCGGCTTGGATGAATTTTACCTGGGCCGCGGGCAGGAGACCGCGGTCTCTCGCCTGTTGGACCATGACCTGGAGTTCTTCGGTGGAGCGCACCAGTGTGTGGCTGTGGGGCGAGATTATCCCCATGGCGCGAACCATTTTTTCGGCGATGCCGTCGAGAAGATCGATGGCCCAGCGGAACGTGTTCAAGAACCACTGGAAAGGGCGTGCGATGAGAAGCGCGACACGTTCGGCGCGCGCGAGGCTGAGGCTCTTCGGAACGAGCTCGCCCAGGACAACTTGAAGAATCGTCAAGAGGCCGAATGCGATGACGAGAGCAATGGCGTGCGCCAGCGCGGCAGCCCAGGGACGCGGAATGGAGGCAACCAGTGGGCTGATAATATACGCCAGCGTCACCTCGCCGAGATAACCGAGCGAAAGGCTGGCCAGCGTGATTCCTACTTGCACGCCGGAGACGACGCGGCTTAAGTTGCCGAGCAACGATTCCACGATTTTCGCGCGCGGGTCGCCTTCTCCGACGAGCTGGCGCACGCGCGAGAGGCGAACGGCGATGAGCGAAAATTCGGCTGCGGCGAAAAACGCGTTCATGCACACTAAGAAGAGGACGGCCAGGAGCTGAAGGGCGATCATTGCTGCGAGGCCTGCGCGGCGGCACCGCGGCGGGTGTCCATCACGAATTGGCGGACGGACGGCGTCGGCATCATGGGTGTCCTTGGCGCAATCTTAGCAAGATGCGAGGCAGCCGGGGAAAAATCGCAGAGTTCGAGCAGCGTGCTGACAACACCCGAGGCTCAGTTTTCGACGCGAACGCGCTCGATGCCCAGAGCGACGATCCTAGCTGGGATGTTGCGCAGCCAGGGAATTCGAAAGAAGAAGCGCGGGTTGCGGGTTTATTGCTGGCCGGGATATTACTTCGCCGCTTCGTTACAAGGCCATTGTTGAGGCTCTTAGACGTGCGCTAGAATGCTGGGGCGTCGAGGGCCTTTTCGATGTGACGTGGAGTGGGCGGCGACGCAAGCGAAACGTTTGAGGCGGAATGAATCAGGCAACTAACAAGGCGCCCGAGGCGCCGCGTAAGGGCGACTTTGAGAAGTCACTCGCGCGACTCGAAGAAGTGGTCAAACGCCTTGAGAGCGCGGAGCTTTCGCTCGACGACGCGATGAGGCTTTTCGAAGAGGGCGTGAAACTCTCACGCGATTGCCAGAAACAGCTGGAAGAAGCCGAAGGAAGAGTGGAAATTCTTCTAAAGAAAGCGGACGGCAAGATAGCGGCCGAGCCGTTCGAGGCGAAAGATGAATCTTAGCGATCGAAGTTGTCGAGCTGCTTTTCATCCGCAGTTTTCAGCGCGGTTCAATCTACTCGCATGAAAGTTCCCGATTTCTTTGAAAGCGACCTGAAAGTCATCGACGCGGAACTTGAAAAGCTCATGCCGCCGGAGGATACGCCGCCTGCGTCGATCCATCGCGCCATGCGCTACAGCGTGTTCGCAGGCGGGAAGCGGTTGCGGCCCATTCTGTGCTACGAAGCATCGCGGCTCTATACGCTGAATCCCGAACCTGTGGTGCCGGTGGCGTGCGCAGTAGAATTCATCCACACCTATTCGCTGATTCACGACGATCTACCCGCCCTTGATAACGACGATCTTCGCCGCGGCAAACAGACGTGCCACAAGGTGTTCGGCGAAGCGATTGCGATTCTTGCGGGCGATGCTTTGCTGACACTCGCGTTCAAAACGCTGGCGGAGGCTCCGCTGGATACGGCGATGAGGCGCGTGAATGTGCTTGCGGAAATAGCGAACGCGGCAGGCACTGTGAAAGGTATGGTCGGCGGGCAGGTGGCCGATTTGGAAGCCGAGGGAAAGCAAGTGACGCCTGAAGCTCTTGAGTACATCCACCGGTCCAAGACGGCGGCGTTGATTCGCGGGGCGGTTACCGCAGGAGGAATCGCCGGCGGCGCCGGAGACGCTCATATAGAGCGCTTGAGGCGGTTCGGCGAACAGATTGGCTGGGCGTTCCAGATCGTAGACGACATCCTCGACGTGGAAGAATCGTCAGCGGCTCTTGGAAAAACGGCCGGGAAAGATGAAGCGCAGAAAAAGGCGACATATCCGGCTCTTTATGGCGTCGAGAAATCGCGCGAGATAGCGGATGACCTTTCGAAGAAGGCGCTGAAAGAGCTTGATTGCTACGGCGAACGAGCCGGGCGGCTGCGAGCTCTCTCGCAATTTCTGGTGGCGCGCCGCACGTAGCAATAGGCGCGGCGCTGCACTCCTCATGAAATCGAAACCTGCCGGCAGTAACGCGCATTCGCACACTTCGAAGTCGACCGTCAAACCTGAAAAGATCCGGCTCGACGTATTAATCGTGGAGCGGGGGCTTGCTCCCTCGCGGCAGCGCGCGCAGGCGCTGCTGCTCGCGGGCCAGGTGCGAGTGAACGGCGCGCGCATGGATAAAGCGGGCAGCCAGATCGGCGCGGATGCACGAGTTGAAATCGCCGGCGAAACGCTTCGCTACTCGAGCCGCGGAGGATTAAAGCTCGAAGGCGCGCTTGAGGACTTCGGCGTGACACCGCGGGACAAAATCTGCCTCGACGTCGGCAGTTCAACGGGCGGATTCACGGATTGTCTTCTGCAACACGGTGCGCGGCGAGTGTACGCAGTGGACGTCACCACGAATCAACTGGATTGGAAGCTGCAGCAAGACGAGCGCGTGGTTATGGTCGAACGGAACGCGCGATATCTCCAGCCGGACGACATCGGGGAAGCCGCAGAGCTCGTCGTGATGGATGTTTCGTTCATCTCCGTTGCAAAAGTGCTCCCGGCTGTGGCCGCTGCATCGGCCCCGGGCAGTGAGTTCTTGATACTCATCAAACCGCAATTCGAGCTCGAGAAACGCGAAGTGGGCAAAGGCGGGATCGTGCGCGATCCGGCGCTGCACCAGAAAGCGATCGATGGTGTGCTCGCGGCAGCGGCGGAAGCTCGTCTCGATGCATTGGGCGTGCGCCCCAGCCATCTGACCGGTAGCGAGGGCAATCAGGAGTTTTTTCTCCACGCCCGCCGCCGCGGGTAGAGTAGAATTCTGCCACCAAACGAATGATTCGCGCCGCCGGCATTATTTCCAAACCGATTGAAAGCGTGGTCTCGGGCGTGGTCCCCCCGCTGATCGAGTGGCTGCGGGCGCGCCAGATTGACGTCTACGTCGACAACGAAACCCAGGAGTGCATTCACCCGAACGCGAAGTGCATTGCCCGCGACAAAATGGCGGAGCAGGTCGATTTGCTGATCGTGCTAGGCGGTGATGGAACACTGCTTTCCGCAGCTCGCGCGCTAGGCGCTTATAAGGTTCCCATCCTCGCCGTGAATCTCGGGGGGCTCGGGTTTTTGACGAGCGTGACGCTCGAAGAGCTGTATCCGGTGCTGGAGCAGGCGATTGCCGGAGAAAATCGCACGAGCGAACGCATGATGCTCGAAGCGGAGATATTTCGCCGCGGGACGACGGCGATACGGCAGCACGCGCTGAACGACGCGGTCGCCAATAAGGGCGCACTTTCGCGCATGCTGGAATTCGATGTCTATGTGGATGGCGATCATGTTGGCCGATATCGCGCCGACGGCTTGATTGTGGCGACACCGACGGGATCGACCGCGTACTCATTGGCCGCGGGCGGACCAGTGGTGCATCCGGGTCTGGACGCGTTCGTGATAACGCCGATCTGCCCGCACATGCTCACGAACCGCCCATTCGTGATTCCGGGGTCCGCAAAGGTGGAGATTGATTTCGCCCCGGCGGACGAACCTGTGTACCTGACGCTCGACGGACAGATTGGATACGAACTCGAACCTGGCGACCGCGTCGCAATCACGAAGTCGTCCAGCAAGGTGGTTTACGTGCGACCGCCGCGGAAGACTTATTTTGAGATTCTACGAAACAAACTTCGTTGGGGAGAACGCTGACAGCCGGGAGTTACGAGACAGGTGTAATGGGTACATTCTGAAAGCCGACCGACGAGGCTACTTTCAGAACGACGAGCGTGCGGTCGTCGAAGGGGTGGCGACCACCGGAGAAGCGGTCGACCTCTTCGAGGATGCGGTCGGCGATTCCGTCGGCGGACAATTGCTGATTCTCGGTGATGAGATTGGCCACACGGTCGTCGCCGAAGAATTCACCTTCTGAGTTCTGCGTGTCGCCCACGCCGTCGGAGTGAAACACAACGACGTCGCCGGGATTCAGACTAAAGGTCTTCTCTTCGTAGGTCGCTTCTTCGAACATTCCGAGGGGAAAACCCGGCAGGCGAATTTTCTCGCAGCGCCCATCATGCAAAATAAACGGTTCTTCCTGTCCTGCATTGGCGATACGCAAGCGGTGTCGGCGGCGATTCCACGTGGCGAAGCAGAAGGTCATGAAGCGGCCCTCGATGCGGCGTTCTCCCAGAAATCCGTTGATCGAGCGAAGCATTTCCGCCGGCGGATACTTTTGCGGCCCGAGGCTGCGAAGCGTTCCTATGGCGACCGCGCCGTAGAGCGCCGCGGCACTTCCCTTCCCGCTGACGTCTCCCATCGCGACACCCAGCTCCTGCGGCCCGTAGCGGAGAAAGTCGTAAATGTCGCCACTCAACTCGCGCGAGGAGACCACGCGCGCGGAAATATCCAGGCCGAATTCCGGGCCGGGCAAGCGCGGAAGAAGGGCGCCTTGCAGGCGGCGAGCGGCGGAAAGATCGCGCTCCATGCGCGCCTCGTCACGCGCTACCTGTTCGTAGAGACGCGCGTTTTCAATCGAGACCGCCAAATGGGCCGCGAGGATCGAGAGAGCCTGAACGTGGTCGGACGTAAAATAATTGAGTTGCGGGCTTTCGAGATCCATCACGCCGATGACGCGATCCTTGTAAAGCATCGGTACAGCGAGCTCGGAACGCGTTTCGGGATTGATCATCAGATAGCGCGGATCGAGATTGACGTCGGGAACCACGACGGGACGCTTCAGAACCGCGGCAGCGCCGACGATGCCCTCATGCGCCGGGACGGCGTGTTTTTCCTGAACGCGTTGGCCGAATTTAACGGTGACGCGATGGCGAAAGACGTGGTCGGCCTCGTCGTAGAGAAGAATCGAAAAGATCTGGTAATCAATCAGGCGCTTAGTTAGCTCCGCGGCGCGGCGAAGCACCTCTTCGACGGCTAGCACGGAATTCGCTTCTCGTCCTACCTCGTTTAAGAGCAGAAGCGTTTCGGCTTGCGAGCGGGCGCGTTCAAACAGCCGCGCATTCTCGATCGCGTTGCCAATGCGGCTCGCAACCAGAGTCAAAATGTTTTGCTGATCGGGAGTGAAATAGTCGACCTGGCTGCTTTCGATATCGAGCACACCGATTACGTGACCCTGAACCATCAGAGGCACGGCGAGCTCGGAGCGAACTGCGTCTAGTGCGTTGAGGTATCGCGAATCTTGACGAACGTCGGCGACGCGGATCGCATGACCGGTGGTGGCAGCGGCGCCGATGATCCCTTCATTCATCGGTATCCGCCAGTGCTCGACGACTTCCTTGCGGTGTCCAATGGCGAAGCGAAAATAGAGCTGGTCGGTGCCAGGCTCGGGGAGGAGCACGGCAAAAATCTCGTAATCGATCAGGCGCTTGATCTGGGCTGCGGCGCTGGCGAGAACGTCATCGAGATTCAGCGATGAGTTGATGTCTTCGCTGATTTCCACGAGGATCGCAAGCGTCTCGGCAGGGACCTCCAATTTCGATTTGAGTTCGGCGGAATCCATTTGGGTTTAACTATCGAATTAGATGAACGCGTGCAAACTAGGGATTCAGTTCAGTTCGGCACAGCGCGGACCTTGTAGAGAATATTATAGCAGGCAGGAAAGCAGCGCAGCAGCGGATGTGAGTTGATTGGCAGCGACTAGTAATTGCCGGTGACAGGAGCAGGAGCGACCGCCGCCCCAGCGCTTTCAGAAGACCCCGCGCGGGCTTGTTCGAGAATCTTAATGCTGGCACTGGCGCCAATGCGTGTCGCTCCGGCGTCGACCATTTTCTTGACGTCATCGAGGCTTCTGACGCCTCCGGCAGCCTTTATGCCGATGTCGCCGCCGACTACGGCGCGCATGAGGCGCACATCTTCGGCTGTAGCGCCGCCGGAACTGAAGCCGGTGGAAGTCTTTACGAAATCCGCGCCGGCATTTTTCGCGGCGAGTGAACCGCGGACTTTTTCCTCCGTTGAAAGCAGCGCGGTTTCGAGAATGACCTTGCAGATTGCGCCGCCGCGATGGCTTGCTTCGACCACTCCGCGAATATCCGCTTCGACGGCATCGGCCTGTCCCGATTTAAGCGCGCCAACATTGATGACCATATCGATTTCCTGCGCGCCGAGCTTGATGGATTCCTCAGCTTCGAAAACTTTCACCTGCGGAAGCGTCGCACCCAGAGGAAATCCAACTACGGTGCAAACTCGCACCTCGCTTCCGCGCAAAATTTCTGCAGCCTGAGACACGTTCCAGGGATTCACGCAGACGGATGCGAAGCCGTACTTCAACGCTTCGAGACAAAGCTTCTGAATGTCATCGCGCGACGCTTCAGGCTTGAGCAGAGTGTGGTCGATCAGACGCGCGATGTCGGCTTCGATCGGACCTACTGTGGCCCCCGCAGAAATTCGAGAGGCCCCTGCGTCCACTACCTTTCGCGTTTTGCGGGCGCATTTTTCCGCGCAACGCTGATCGCAACCGGGGCAAACGAGCTCGTCAATTTCGAGGCCGCAAAGGTCAGGGCACTTTTCGGAGCCCAGATAGCGGAGGATTTCTTCGGTGATGGCCTGGATGACTTGTTCGAGCTGTTGCTGATCCACCGGGTGTACTCCGTTGCTGCCTACCGCTGCGTCGCTTCGCCGAGTTTTCGACGCGAATTTCGCGCGGCGATTCAGATTTTCCGGTGACGATTTTCGATGCCGATAATTTTGTCCACGCGCTTCTGGTGGCGCCCGCCGGCAAACGGCATTTCCAGCCAGGCCGCGACGATTTCACGCGCAACTTCCGGCGCAATCAATTTGGCGCCAAGCGAAATAATATTTGCGTCGTTGTGCTCGCGGCTATTTCGCGCTGTGACCCGATCATAGCATAGCGCCGCGCGCGCTCCCGGGACCTTGTTCGCGGCGATTGACGAGCCAATTCCCGCGCTATCAATCACTATTCCGCGCCAAGCATCTCCGCGCACCACGGCGTTTGCTACCGCTTCGGCAAAATCCGGGTAGTCGACTGCTTCGCGGCTCGAAGTACCCAGGTCCAGCGCTGTGTAGCCCCACTCGCGCAAATATTCCTTCAGTTGCTCCTTCAAATCAAAGCCGCCGTGATCGGCGCCCAGTGCGACGACGCGCGAGGAAGTCACGCCGGCCGGGGCGGTAGGTGCGACGCCTTCAACTTTGATCGTAATATTTCGCCGTGCGGCTTCGTCGCGTGCGAGAGCCGTAACAATCGTGCCGTGCGAAACCACGATTTCGCGGCCCTCAGCTATGGCTTCAACGTCGCTCACGGTGAGAACGCTTCGTGGCACGATTATTCCGGAGGAAGGCTGAGGACACAGACGTCCTTCAAGTTGCGAAAGCGCTCGCCATAGTCGAGACCGTAGCCGACGACGAACTCGTTGGGAATCGTGAAGCCCACATAGTCCCCTTTGACCTCTTTCAATCGCCGCGAAGGTTTATCGAGAAGAGCGGCGACGCGAAGAACCTTCGGCTTCCGCTGCTGCAGCACGCGCAGCAGATAGCTCAGCGTAAGCCCGGTGTCCAAGATGTCCTCCACCAGAATGACGTTGAGACCCTGGATGCTGCTGTCCAGATCCTTTAGCAGGCGCACCTGTCCGGAGGACTGTTTCCCTTTTCCGTAACTCGATACGGCCATAAAATCGATCGATGTTTCGAGACTGATTTCGCGGACAAGGTCGGAGAGAAAAATACAGGCGCCTTTGAGGACGCCAATCAAATGAATGCGCTGGCCCTTGAAGTCCTTCGTTATCTGAACTGCAACTTCATGAACGCGCTTCTGAATCGCCGCGCGCCGAATCAGTATTTTCAGTTTTTCCTGGCCGCCTGACATGATTCGCGCCCCCGCGGAGAGGCGGCTACTCTATCGCACGCAATTGCCGTTGACAAGGCAGCCGCCAAAAACACGCGTTTGGTCAGGATTTTGCTGAGAAGCGAACGACGATTGCAGTGATGTTGTCTTCGCCGCCTCGCTCGAGTGCAGTTTCGATTAGGCGGTCTACAGCGGCTTGGGGATTCGGAAAGTTTGCAAGAACCTCGGCGATTTCGGGATCGGGAATTCCGCGGGTGAGCCCGTCGGTACAGAGCAGAAGTAAGTCGCCCGGAAGCATCTCGCGATCCGAGGCGTCAGGCTCGACGTCATCTCCCACACCCAGGGCGCGGACGAGCACGTTTTGCAGTTTGCTGTGCTCTGCTTGTTCGGGAGTTAGCACCCCGCGGCGCACCTGTTCGGCGACCAAAGAATGATCCTCCGTTAAGGGTACCAGCGTGCCGGAGCGCATCAGGTATGCGCGGCTATCACCCACGTGCACCACGCTCAGCCGGCGGCCCTCAAGCCACGCGGCAACAACCGTGGCGCCCATTCCATTCTGTTCGGGATTGCGGGACGCCGAGTCATAAATCTTGTGGTTGGCAGCGCGCGCCGCCTCGGCAAGATGATCAGCCGTCGCGGATATATCGGAGAGTTCGCCAGGGGATGCCGCCGCAGGCTTGCGTGGCGTGTTCTGGCAGTACGCGGCGATGGTCTCGATCGCCAAGGCGCTGGCCACTTCGCCATGGGCAACTCCGCCCATTCCGTCCGAAAGGATCCACAGGTTTAGTTCGGGCACTACTCGAAAGCTGTCTTCGTTGTTCTCGCGGACACGGCCCACGTCCGACTTCGACCCGACTTCGATGCGAAAGTCCACGCTCGGATCCACTCCCCCCATCGCGCGCGCTCTCTCGGTGCTTTGCGAAGACATAGACGGCGCTAACTCTTCACGCTCGGCGATGTTCCAGTATCCGCGCGAGCCTGCTTTGAGCAGTTTAAACGGTAGGCCACGAAATCACCCTCGTGTTTGGTTGCAATCGCCTTCCGCTCGGTCTCAACCATTTTCCAAACCCTCTCGTGCACTTCAGGGCCGATCAGGATCTCCCGCCGACCGCGCCTGCGCACCGCGCCGCTTGATTAACAGCGTGGTCCGCAATCGTGTTTACCGTCCTCTTTTATCACATCCTCCCATAGATGGCATTCTCAATTGAATTTCCGCGGAGCTGTGATAACGTAGCCACGATGCTTCGGTTGCAAGCCATTCTGGTGATCATTTCGCTACTCTCGACGCCACTGGCGATACTTGCTCGCACCACGAATGCTGGCATGTCAGACTGCGATGGCATGTGTTGCCTTCCACACGGTTCGCACCACTCTCACGGTGAGTTGGCTTTGGCGAAGCCTTATTACGAAGAGACGTTGTGCCATCACGGAGCGGCCGGGCACATGCTTGTGTGCTCCGTGAAGTCCGGGCATCACCGCATGGTATTCGGGTTGAATACTCCGGTTGAGCCCATGGGCCGTTCGCCCAATGCAGTCATCGCGCGGCCAAACGCATTCCGGCGCATTCTCGCTCCGCATGCGGAATTCGCCGCTTCCGGCTTCTTGTCGCCCCCTTTCGAACCTCCCAAGGCGTAGCCTCGCTCTGCCCGTTTAATAATTTCAAGATCTGATAGGGAGGGCTACAGATGCGCAATCTTGGGTATTGTGTCGTTGTTCTGTTCTTCGCTTTGTTGGGTACGGTCTCGCGCGCAACTATATTCGGAAGCGTGCGCGGGGTCATTCACGATTCACAACATCGGCCGGTTCCAGGCGCATCCGTGACGCTGAAATCGGCCACGTCAGACTGGACTAAGTCGACGCAAACCGATCAGGATGGCGCGTTCTTCTTCAACACCGTGCCCGTGGGTGATTACGCGGTCACCGTGAGCCAGGCTGGCTTTGCGAACTCTCAGCAGAAAGTGACGGTCGCCGCCGAGTCGTCGCCGGTCCTTCACTTTCAGCTCCAAATCGGCTCGATCAATCAGACCGCCACCGTCACCGCCGAAGCGACCGTCACCAATGTGGACTCGTCGAGCCCAACCACTCTGCTCAGCCGCGAAGACGTTGCGCAAACACCCGGCGCGGATCGCACGAACAGCCTTCAGATTATTACCGACTACGTTCCCGGCGCTTACTACACCCACGACCAGCTTCACATTCGCGGCGGCCACCAGGTGAGTTGGCTGATCGACGGCGTTCCTGTGCCGAACTCGAATATCGCCAGTAACGTTGGTCCACAATTCGATCCCAAGGACATTGATTACATGGAAGTGCTGCGGGGCAGCTATTCAGCCGAGTACGGTGACCGCACCTACGGCGTCTTCAACGTCGTTCCGCGCTCCGGCTTCGAGCGCAACAACGAAGGTGAGCTCGTTTTGAGCGCCGGAAACTTCGGTCAAACCAATGACCAGGTCAGCTTCGGTGGACACACGAGCCGTTTCGCGTACTACGCGAGCCTGAACGGGAACCGTAGCGATCTCGGCCTGCAAACGCCGATCGGCCAGATTTTTCATGACGCCGAGAACGGCTACGGCGGATTCGGATCCCTGATGTTCAACGCAACTCCCAAGGATCAATTGCGCCTAGTAACATCCTTGCGCCGCGATTATTATCAAGTCCCCTTCGACCCCAATCCCAACGATTCCGAAAATCAACAGTTCGATACCAGCGGCCTGCGCGACGGCCAGCACGAAGCGGACGCGTTCGTGAATTTCTCCTGGGTTCATACCATCAATGCCAACTCGGTGCTCACCGTCTCACCGTTCTATCATTACAACAGCGCGAACTACGACGGAGCGCCGAATGACACGCCAATCAGCACCGGAGAAGATCGAACGTCAACGTATGCAGGTGGCCAAGCTTCTTTCAATTCCAACTTTGCTCGGAACAACTTCTACGTCGGTGTGTACGGATACCAACAGCACGACGACGAGGTCTTCAGAATCCTTTTCAACGACGACAGCGTAAACGCGAATTTTCGCGACACCGAATCGCCATCCGGTGGCGTAGTTTCCGCATTCATCGACGATCGCTTCAAGGTCACGTCGTGGTTGACCCTGATGGCGGGCATGCGGCCCACTCATTTTTCCGGCGGCGTGACGGAAGACACGATCAATCCAAGGTTCGGCGTCGCCTTCGAGGTGCCGCACCTAAAATGGGTTTTCCGTGCGTTCTACGGCCACTACTACCAGGCGCCGCCTTTGATCACCGCTTCTGGCCCGCTGCTCCAATTCGTCACAAGTCAAAATTTTGGTTTCCTCGCGCTCCATGGGGAACGTGACGAAGAGAGCCAGTTTGGCGTTACGATTCCCTATCGCGGCTGGGCGCTCGAGATCGATACGTTCAAGACCCGCGTCAATAATTTCTTCGACCACAACAACGTGGGCGAGTCTAATATTTTCTTCCCGCTCACCATTGATGGCGCCCTCATTCGCGCCTGGGAGGTGACGGTTCGTTCCCCTCGCCTGTGGCATCGCGGCCAGATGCATCTCGCCTATTCGAATCAAGTGGCGCTCGCACGCGGAGCAATCACCGGCGGTCTTACTGATTTTTCGTTGCCCTCCGGCTTCTCTCCTTTGGATCATGACCAGAGGAATACGCTTAACGTCGGATTCAATGCTGCGCTTCCGTGGAGAGCGTTCGCATCATCCAACGTCTCCTACGGTTCGGGCTTTACGAATGGATCGCCCAACGCACAGTTTCCCGGATCCAATCTGCCACAACACACCACATTCGATCTCACGCTCGCAAAATCGTTCGGAGAGAACTACAGCTTGTCGGTAACCGCGTTGAACGTCGCGAATCGCCATTTGCTGATCGACAACAGCGTCACGTTCGGTGGATTTCATTTCAACGACCCTCGTGAACTTTACGCCGAGTTTCGCTGGCACTTTCACTACTAATTCATAGCAATGAAAGGAGAAACCGAACAGGAGTCCTGTTAGAAACGCATGCGGTCTCGACAGCCTCGATCGGCTCGTCGGCATGGGCCCTTTGTGAGCTGTCCGTTTAGGGAACGCCGCGTCCCGCGTGCGGGCATCTCCCCGCGGACGATGCTTGCCGAGCGCGGTAAACCATTGGGGATCAGCAGAGTGAGGCGGATTAGACTGGAACCACGCATGCTTGCTCCTGGGGAATCCGAACTTCGCTCGCGGTCAGGTCTAAAATAGGGGGCATTAAAATGGGGACGCTGATGCAGGACATTCGGTTTGCAATCCGGATGCTGATGAAGGAACCGGGCTTCACCGCTGTTGCTGTGCTGACGCTTGCCCTTGGCATCGGCGCCAACACCGCCATTTTCAGCGTGGTAAACACTGTCTTGCTCGCGCCCTTGGCGTACAAGGATCCCGGCCGACTGGTGATGATCTGGGGAAATATCCCGCAAGAGGGATCCGAAGGGTCCCCCGTCTCTCCGGCCGTTTTCGCCACCTGGAAGGCGGAAAACCACGTTTTTGAAGAAATGGCGGCATCGTCGGACGACCTCGACACGATCACGGGCGGCGGTGACGAGCCAGAGATGGTGGTCGGATATGACTTCTCGGCCGATTATTTTCACGTCATCGGCACGACGCCGGAACTGGGTCGCACGTTTCTGCCGGAAGAGGACCGTCCGGGCGGCCCTCACGTGGCCGTGCTGAGCGACAAGATATGGCGACGCCGCTTCAACGCCGACTCGGGCATCATTGGAAAAACCATCCAACTGGGCAACTCTCCCTACACCGTTGTGGGCGTGATGCCGCCGAACTTCCGCTATCCCGACAAGGTCGAGATTTGGACGCCGTTGGCCCTTCCTGCATCCGCGTCGAGCGACTGGAAAAATCGCTATCTGCGAGTGCTGGCGCGGCTGAAGCCGGACGTGACGCTTGCGCAGGCCCAGGCGCAGATGAGTGCGTTGGCCGAACGCATCGCGCACGAGCATCCAGACACGAACTCCGGCGAAGGCGTGATACTCAAGCCGATACGCCAGGAAATCGCTGGCGATATCCGCACCCCGCTGCTGGTGCTGTTCGGCGCTGTTGGCTTTGTGCTGCTGATCTCCTGCGTGAACGTCGCTAACCTGCTGCTCGCTCGCGCCGCAGCTCGCGAGCGCGAGATCGCCGTCCGCACCGCGCTCGGCGCGGGACGGTTGCGCCTGCTGCGCCAGATGCTCACTGAAAGCCTCCTGCTCTCGCTTGCCGGGGGCGCGGCGGGCCTCCTGCTCGCTTATTCGTGCACTGGATTCCTTCTGTCGCTGTTTCCAAACAATATCGCCAATCTGAGCATCCCGACGGTGGAAACGATTCCCGTAGACGCGCGCGTGCTGGTTTTCACGATTGCCGCGACGCTTTTGACCGGCCTCATCTTCGGCCTGGTCCCGGCGCTGAGATCCTCAGGGCTCGACGTGAATCAGACGCTCAAGGAATCAGGACGCGTCCCCATGGCGGGCTCCCGGGAGCGCCGCTTCCGCAGCTCCCTCGTCGTGGCGGAAATTGCCTTGTCGTTCGTGCTCCTCATCGGCGCCGGCCTGCTGATCAGGAGTTTCTCCCGCCTCGGCCGGGGCGATCTCGGATTTCGGCCGGAGAACGTTCTCGCGCTCGAGGCGTTTCCTTCTCCTGCAAAGTACCCGGCGAACGAACCGGAAAGGCTGCGCGCGTACGTGGAGCGCTCGGTTGAAAATCTGCGCGCGATCCCAGGAGTGGATTCCGCGGGAGCCATCAATTTTCTTCCCCTCACCGGGTTCTGGGGGCAGCAGGAATTCACCATCGAGGGGCGTCCGGCCCCGCCGAAGGGCCAGGAGCCCAAAGCGGACAATCGCGTTGTGACCCCTGA
>Ga0210407_10002167_pt1 | contig 17124 bp, 15 predicted proteins | sample IncBWC27MmetaG_FD_150860 | JGI IMG/M metagenome (GOLD analysis project Ga0210407, IMG submission 150860) | Forest soil microbial communities from Barre Woods Harvard Forest LTER site, Petersham, Massachusetts, United States - Inc-BW-C-27-M | ecosystem: Environmental > Terrestrial > Soil >...
TTCGTCTGCGCGGTCTGCGGTATGCAAGATCAACTAAACAGCATCAGCATGCGCGCGGGTGGGCGACGCGGCAACGCCACACGGTCGAGCCACAGGCAACGTTCGGCTCGCGGCCGCGGCGGGGCTGCGAGCGCAACTGCTGCTGCTTCGCGGCTGTGAGAAGACCCAACGTGGGACCCACACGATGCGACGGTCAATGTCCCGAATTGCTCGTTCCAAAGCCGACATTCAAGGCCTCCGGCAGGCCACGTGGAAGCCGATTCCGGAATAGACAAGGGAGATTGATGCGGATCGGCGAGCGTGAACGGCCATCGGCTCTCTCCCTATCATATTTAAGTCGCTATACCGTTAACGGGTTAGAGTGCGGGTCTGCCGAGTTTCCCGAGGCGTCTTGCCCGTCCGACGCTTGAACGCGCGCGTGAATGCGCTGACTTCCCCATAGCCAAGCAGCCACGCAATTCGCGATATCGATAAGTCGGGGTCCGATAAATGTTGCCTCGCCAGATCACCTCGCAGGCTCTCAAGAACGTCGGAAAATGTCACGCCCTCCGATGCCAGTCGGCGCGCTGAAGTTCGCTGGCTCAAGCCGAGTCTCGCGGCGATCTCCGACGCGCGCACCTTCCCGTGCGGCAGCAGCGGAACAATTGCATTCTCTACCGCCGACCGCAACGTGCCGCGGTTCTTCGGTCGATGAGAAAGCGCTTGCTCGCAATTTGCTACCAAGATCTCGTTCAGGTACGGGTCAGCACTAGTGATTGCGATGTCCTTGATGCTCCTAACGAAAGTTAGTTCATCTGCTCTTGCTCCAAAAGTTATGTGGCCGCCAAAGTATTCAGCGAGCTCGGAACCGCCGCGGTTGCTGCGGCGATGCGTGAGTCGCGCCCGGCTCGGCACTAGGCGCAGGCCCGTCAACTGCCGGCATAGGCGGATCAGAACTGTCATAAAGAACTCGATCTGATGCCGATCCGAGTGGCGGGTGATACCGACATATCCGTACGCGAGCCGGATATCTTCTTCCTCGAGGCACTTTACCGACAATCCCTCATTAACAGTTGAGCAGTAGCGCGCCAGACGCTGCAGAGCGTCGCCCAACGTTTCAGACGAGGCCGCGACATAAAAGAGCAACCCCAACTCTCGAAGGTCAGGTAGCTGCGCGAGGTGAAAACCGAGAAATTCGTCCTGCAAGGCATCCGCCACGAGATTTAGGAACTGGATCTGATGCTGGACTGGGATTCGAGCGCCGCGGTCTTTGACCTGGTGATCGGTCAGTCCCGCCTTCTTCAAAAGCGGCTTTAGCTCAATGCCAGCCCGTCGGGCGCGTGCATAGGCAAGCCGAGCAATCCCCCCTGCGGCAGTTGGAAGCGCGCCGAGAGTCTTGGTATCGACATGCCTCACGATCTTCGCGCTGAATAGTTGCGGGTTGCGGTTGGCCTGCGCCGACAACACTTTGGCACAGGATAACAAGACATGCATACGAACTCGGTCGTATAAAGCCGCCCAGCTGAAACCTTAGCTCGAGACAGCACTCGGGCTTACCACCACGCCGGGCGTCCGACCCGTGCGGCCGCGTTCCCGACCACCTATTCATGCCGACAAAGCCTGAAGTTGTTGCGGTAATCGACGATGACCTGAGCGTCCGTCGCGCCACAGGCCGCTTGTTGTCGGCGCTCGGATACAACACAGAACTTTATGCTTCGGCTAAAGAGTTCCTTGATGCTGCGAAGGCGACTGAAGCGATCTGCCTCATCGTCGATATTGAGCTTGGCGAGAGTTGCGGTATTGAATTTGCGCACCGCCTCCGAAACGCGGGTTTCACAACGCCCATCATATTCGTGACTGCAGATTACGATAACGAATCGTACAAAAGGCGGGCTATGGAAATGGGCTGCGTCACTTTTTTCCGTGAGCCATTTTCCGCGGACGTCCTGATCGAGGCGTTGCTTAATATTCCTCGCCGCCCCTGATTGCAGCCGGCCTGTGACCGCCGGCTAATCATGCCATGAGGGACGTTTAAGACACCTCGTCATTCATCCGCGGCCATTTTGGGCTACAGGAGATCGACTTGATCTATGCGCCTTTCGACGATGCGCTTGATGAGTTCTTGAGGCAGGGGCCCGTCGGCGTCGTGCCCGAAACCATCCGCGCGAATGACATCGACTGGCAAGCGTTCAGGCGTCTGTCACGAGACGAAATATACGAGGGAGTTCAGGTCGAGCGAGCGGGCGGCCCGGTAACCTCCGTGCGCGGCCACGCTCCGGACTGGACGCCGTTTGAATGGCCGCCGTCAGAATAGGTTGAGCGTCTCGGATCGGGCCAGGAGTGGCCGCTCGTCCCAAGACTCGGGCTCGCTCGATACCGGACACTATTCCCAGCTTCTGCTACCTTCGGCACCACCATGAATGATAGAACGCATAAGCACCCGCTTACGCGGCGGAAACTCCTCAAGGCCTCATTCGCGGCGAGCGCGTTGGCACTCGTCGGGGGCGCCTTTGCCGCGAGGAAATATGGGGATAGGCAGTACTGGGATGACCATGCGGGGTTCGGCTACGCGGGGCCGCAAGACGTGGGCCTGCTGGATTATTGGCGATCCGCCGGCGTGAATTACTTATCGATCAATGTCGGCTACGACCCTGTTCCCTGGAGCACCGCCATCCGTGCGATTGCGGATTACACCAAGGGAATCGAAGCGCGCTCGGACATGATTCTCTGTTCAACCTTTTCGCAAGTTCTCGCGGCGTGGCATGCCGGTCAGATGGCGTTGACATTCGACATTGAGGGAATGGGAGCGTTGAACGGCGATGTGTCAATGGTCGAATTGTACTATCGACTCGGAGTTCGGCAGATGTTGATCGCCTACAATTTGAACAATGATGCAGGCGGCGGTTGTCACGATGAGGACAAGGGGCTCACCGATTTCGGGCGCGCCGTCGTGCGCGAGATGAACCGTGTGGGCATGGTCGTCGATTGCGCCCATAGCGGGATCAAGTCTGGCCTCGAGGCGATGAAACTCTCGACCAAGCCCTGCATTTTCAGTCACGCCAATGCGCGCGCCTTGCGTAATCATGAGCGCAACATCACTGACGAGCAGATCAAGGCTGTGGCAGCGACCGGGGGCGTCGTCGGCGTAAATGGGTTGAACCTTTTTCTTGGGGATGGCGGCGCTAAAGTCGAATCGATGGTCGCCCACATCGACCACATGGCCAAGCTAGTGGGCGCGGAGCATGTGGGAATAGGGCTCGATTACGATCCGTCCACCGGACCGGCGCTGGACGATGCAATTAGTGCGAAATACTGGCCAGCCCGCCAGTACCCATCCTCGATCAAGGAAGATTACCTCTCTCCGAGCGTCCTGCCGCAGCTGAGCGAACAATTGCGCTCGCTGGGATACAAGGAGTCCAGCATACGAGCCATTATGAGTGGGAATTTCATGCGCGTGGCTTCGCAGGTCTGGGCGAGATGAGCCGCCACGCGGCGCGCACCGCCGTTCGCCCTTGTTCTCAGTCACCAGAGTGGTTCGAACGTCCGCTGCTTCTCTTCTGACTGACAGGTTACGAGAGCATCCTGATGGCGGCTCGGGTCAACAGCAGGCATGCCGAGGCGACCGTCGCTGAGCGGCCAGGAGTTGGCACTCATCGACAGGCCGTACGTCTCCCGAGAGCGGACTTTGGAATGACTGCAATCAGACGATGCCCTCCGTCAGTGTGTTAGCGGGCATTTAGTTCGGAAACTTCAGCGCTCGCTCGATTGCCTGGAAGCGCGGCTCTTTGCGCAGCGGATCCAAGAGCGGATCGACCTTCACGTACACCAGGTCTTGGTTACGCAGCCGCATGGCCGTGGTCAGCCACTCCAATGCCTTGGCCGTATCGCCCCATTGCGCGTAGATGGTGGCGTACTCGACGGGCGCGGCATCGCCGTATGCCGCCTGCAATTTCTTCAGCATGGCTTCCGCATCGTCGTGTTGTCCAAGCTTGTCGTTCGTCACTGCCAGGCACCATTGACTCGCCCAGTAGTCCGGCTTGGTCTCACATGAAGAGCGAGCATTCTGGAAGTCGCCGAGCCCGTAATAGGCGAGCCCGCGAAGGCCGTAGGCCCCTTTGTTATCGGGCTCTAGACTGATGACTTCTCCGAAAGCGGCAACCGCCTCCTTATCCCGGCGCGCAAGATACAGCGCCTGCCCGAGCACGTAGCGGCTTCGCGGACCGAGCGGGTCGAGCGCGACCGCGCGGCGGCCGGCGGCAAGACCTGCATCGAAGCGACCCATAGTGACGGCAAAGCGGCCGCTGTCGGCGAGTACCTCCGCATTGCCGGGTGCGAGAACCACCGCGCGCTCGTAGGTTTCATTCGCGTGGGTGAAGTCGAGAGCTCCACGATTGAAATAGGATGCCAACGCTAAGTGGCCCTCGGCCAGCTCCGGGGCGAGCTTGAGCGCCTCGCGCGCGTCCGCCTGCGCCTTGTCAAAGAACTCCCGAATGGCGGGCCCAGTCGCGAACTCTGTGGCATAACCGGAGCGCGCGAGCGATCGGCCTGCGAACGCGAGCGCATAGCTCGGATCCAGACGGATCGCTTCCGTATACTCGGTGATCGCGCTTTGGAGGCTTGATACGCCGTGGGTCGAGCTGAACGCCTTTGAGCCTCGCAGATACGCATCGAACGCAGCCGGGCTGCGCGTGCCGCCCAACTCGATCCTCTCTGCCACGTCGCCGAGCAGAGTGATCTTGAGTGCTCCCGCCACCGCAGCCGCGATCTCGGTTTGCAGCTTCAGCACATCGCCCAGATCGCGATCGTACGTTTGTGACCACAGGTTAAACCCGGTGACCCCATTGTTGAGTTGCGCAGTGACCCGGATAGTGTGTCTGGACCGACGCACGCTGCCTTCGAGGACCGAGGCGACGTTCAGCTTGTGCGCTACTGTGGCAATGTCCGGATGCTCGCCTTGGAAGGAGAACGATGAGGTGCGTGCAGCCACCTGTAGCTCATTTATCCGTGAGAGTGAGTTGAGCAGTTCTTCGGTGAGCCCGTCCGAGAAGTACTGTTGGCTCGCGTCCCCGCTCATGTTCACGAACGGGAGTACCGCAATCGAGTGCGGCGGAGGGTTGAAGGCGGCGCCGTTTGGGGTGGCGGCGGTACGCGCGGCTGCCTGCTGAGCCTCCGTGGCCACCGACTGAACCACGATCGAGTGTCTGGAGATCCATGGCTTGTCGAGGGCCCAGAAGATAACCCCCAGAGCAGCCATTGCCGCGATGATTGCCCCTGTCAGGAGTGCGATCGGACGAGCGCGGGGCTTCTTATCGGCGAGCCCAACGAGAAGCTCCTCCACCGATGTGGTGCGCCCTTTTCGATCAAAGGCCAGCGCCTGGGCAAGCACCGCATTCTGTTCCCGCGTCAACACGCCAATGGGCGGCACTCGCGCCCCCGCTTCACGAGCCTCGAGTGCGGTGACCTCACCGAAGGGACGCTTGCCGCAGAGCATCTCGTAGATCACGCAGGCAAATGAATAGATGTCGTCGCGTGCATCCGCTTCCTTGCCTTGCAGCATCTCGCAGCTGGCGTAGGCGGGAGTGAGTGCAAGTGGCCCCGAGCGCTGGTGCAGCAGCGGACCGCGCGAGACGCGCGCAATCCCGAAGTCCAGCAGTTTCGTCTTGCCCGAGGTCGTCAGAAAGATATTCGCGGGCTTCAAATCACTGTGGATCACGTTGTGGTCGTGCGCGTAGCCGAGCGCCGCTCCCACATCCTCGATGATCGGCCAGGCGTGGCTGAAGGCCATACCGCGCCCGAACTCCTCATCCAGCAGCGCATTCAGCGATTTGCCCTCGAGGTACTCCATCAGCACGTACAGCTTCTTTCCGTCCACATTCACCGAATGCACATCCACGATGTTCGGATGAGTGAGCTTGCGGGTCTTGCGCACCTCCTCCCGCAGCAGCTCGAGCGCCTGGGGGTCCAGGCCTTCCTTCAGTACCTTGACCGCAAAGGTCTCCCCGACCACTTGCTCATCGGTGACTAAGTACACCACCCCCATCCCGCCCTCACCGAGCTCGCGCTCGATGCGGTAGCGCGCGGAAAGCCTCTCGCCGATCGTCAGCCGCTCTTCGGCGGCAGCCGCTTGCACCTGCGCCGACCCATCCGCGGGGTGGCGCTGAGGTGAGACCTCGGTCGACAGCGGTGCGCGGTCTTTTTCTGTGGACATACGCGGTCAGGACAGCCACCCCAAGCATGCGCCCGCGTTGCTGGTCACGGCAAACCACGCACGCCGCGCGGGGGGCAGGAGATCGCCGCCCGAGACTGGCGAGAAGCTCGGAGGTGAAATCGTTAGTGCGTCACCGCCGATGTCCGCTCTTCCAATATTGAACGCCCGCTGCTGGGAGTACGGGCAGGCCGCTTGGGGTCAACAGGACTCATTGAGTCGCGGCAGAGGCGCGCCCGGCTCAGACTGGCCACGAGGAGACATTTGCTACCCAGCTCTAGATTTCCCGGAAGCAGTCGCCGGCGGACCGGCACGCGGGTGAGGCCGGCTAGGACCGGCAACTCGCGCGCGTCCTATTGAACTGTTTGCGTCGCCCACGTCCATGCGGTTATCCGCCAGCCGGCTGCAGTCTTATGCAATACGAGCGTGCTCGTCGCACTCTCCCTTACACGCTTACCCTTTTGTGTGAAAGCGAACGTGGTCGGAAGCACTGCATACGCGCGGTCTCCAGAAATGATGAGCTGCTGAGGGTTCCCTATCGTGCCGGGTGCCGTCGGTTATGCCTTCCTTTTGTGTGTAAGCGTCGTTGTCCTTCTGTCATCATTTCGCGGCTCCACCGCCATCGATCGCTATGTTGACCGTCGCAGTAGCCGCTGTTGCTCAATGCGACACACCGTAGGGCGGTTCCGAGACGCCTTCGATCTTCCAGACCTCCCCGGTGAGGGTGACGACGTATGCGGTGGTCCCGATGAACTCGAGCGAGGTCGGTAGGTTCAGATGGTCTGTGATGATGGTCAAGGTGCCGTCCCCATTGACTTTCACGAGCGCGCCGCTGTTCGGCTGCGCCGGAGAACCCGGAGGGGCGCCCGGCACTCCCGGCCCCTGCGAGAGCGCGTAGAGACTACGACCGCGGCCAAATTCCACGTCGACGAGGAGGGGGGCGCCGGAGGCCACCTCCGTGGCAGTGGTCGACTTCGGCCCGAACGCCACAACCTTGCCGTTCTGGGCCAGGTGGGGCACGGGGCCGGCCTCGGCCATGTAAATCGTGTTGCCCGACACCGCCAGCCCGGTCGGGACGATGTCGTCGAACGCAATCAACACGCTGATCTCGCCGTGACGACACTCTATCTCCTCATCGTCACGCTGCGCTACCGGGTGCCGTTCCGCGGGAATCTGCTGGTGTTCTACGCTGCAGCGCTGGCCTTCGCCGTCGAGTGTGACCCGCAGCACGCGGTTGAGGTGCCCATCGGTCACCAGAAACCCACCACGGAAGGTTTGCAGCGCGTACTGGACTCCGGTCGGGATGAAGAACGGAAACGGAATGGTCGGCGGATTGTTGATGTTGAAGTCGCCAATGTCCGCAACGATAGTGAAACTGTCTGGGCCGTCCACTCGGTAGATGCCGTCAATGTCGCTGCCGCCGACGTCATGGTCGACGAGGGTGACCAGCACATACGCGGTCTTGCCGATGAACGCGACGTCGATCGCCCCACCGATGCCGACCGCCGGGATCGCCTTCGGCAGACCGCTAGCGAAGGTTGTGAGCTCCCCGGTTTGCGGATCGACGCGCGAGATCCTACCGGCTGCGCCTTCGGTGACGTACAGCGCACCGTCGGGACCGACGGTGCTTCCCGTGGCACCCTGCAGGCCCGTGACTAGCAGGGCGGCGGTGGGGCTCACGGATGGTGGCGGGGCGCTCTCCGCGGACGGTGTGATCATCGCGATCAGGACCATCAGCAGCGAGCTGCCGATCAGAAATCGTCCGATCCTGTTCATAATCTTCCCTCCGTTGTGTCAGCGCATTTTCCGCGCTGAGTCTTCGACCGCCGACTCGAGGCGGCTGGCGGTCCTCGTAATAGTCATCGATCTTCGGGCAACCTGCCTCGCGATCCATCCAATCGACCAGGACTGAACTTCGTCTGAACTCTCTCTGAATTCGTCGAAGTAGTGCTTTTGGTCGCGAGTCAAGCTACACGCGCTAGCGACAGGTAACCATCACCAGAATTGATGAGAAGCGGCCCCTGAGCGTTCACCATGCTCGGTTACGGAAGCGCAGACCTGAACCGGATCGTCATTCCCATCGACGCGGGTCGCCATGCGCTGCGCGGATTCGGTGCTCACTTCTATCACACCGAATTGATTCGGATTCGCTCTTTGCGAGGTAAGTGAGTGTCCGCTCGTACTGCACTGAATGACCGGTTCCCGGAGCCGTCAGCTTCCGGTTTGGGTCAACTTGAGTCATACCCGATTGATCGCGAGCAATCAGCTTGGAACCGCCGCTTCCGGCCAATTCCAGCCAGTGACGGTGCCGGAATGACTGCCCCGAAGCGGACGTTCACCTCCTGCCATTCTAGGGGTCGATCGCTCTCGTGGGGGCGCGCCGAGCATCCGGCCCGACGGGCTGAACAACAAGAAGCCGGGCGCAAGGCCCGGCTTCCCCTTCTGCGCAGTCAGGTTCCTGTGCTATTTCAGATCAAGTTCCTGGCCCGTCCACGAACCCACTACTCGCCTGATCTTGCCGCGGTCGACCGCACCCTTGTTGGAGGTTGCCAAGCTGCCTTCCACTTGCTTCAGTATCTGATCTGCCTTGGCAGTCGCACCGTCCAACGCCGCCCAGTTCTTGTAGTTGACCACTAGGTAAATGTCTGGATCATTTTCCCCGCGTGGCTCTACAGTGACTACCCTGTAGCTGATGATATAGCCGGCCTTCTTTGCCGCTTCCTGTTCCGGCTTCCATGTCGTGGCGAGATAGTTCATGTATTCGTCGAACTTCCCGTATTCAGTCCGTATCCCTGCCACGTTGACGACCGGCCCTTCAGTGAATGGATGGTCATCAGCGACCGCAGCGACCCCCGTGAGCGCAAGACTAAGGAAAGCCGCAATCGTGACGCACTGATTGTTAATTTTCATACATTGCCCTCGTATCCTTTCTTGACCGCTCATCCTGCGCGCAGCATAGAGGCATTTCTGTTCGCTGCCGAACATTGCAATCTAGAGGTGGCGCAGAGTGCTGCCGCAACTCTGTCAGAAGGATGGATGAATTGTGTCTTTGAGCCGGCGGGCGAGGAAGTGCTGGGGAGCTTTGACAAAGATGGCTTCACCGCAACGAGGCCGCTGGCCAGTTTGTCGACTACTGGAGAAAGCTCCGCTAGGGCGGGCGTAGTGCACGGGTTCCTGCGCAGCGCTTATCGGCGTGGCATGTGGGTCGGCCGTGCGATTCGGTCGAAGAAATGCCACTCCCCGGAAGCCGCCGTTCACGAATGTCGAGATCGGGTCACGAAGCGACCGTCGGCGAGGTGCTTTCACTAGACGGTCGCTGACCGGCCAACTCCGGCCACTCGAGCGGAGCCCTCAATTTTCTACATAGCGGACATTGGAATGATCTTCGAGGGACCGAAGGAACCTTAACTGCAGCTTCAATCTCGGATTCGAGCTCGAGGCGCATTCACCCGCTGCGTTGGCGCTCTTGTGCGGAGCGGCCGGCGCTCTTGCCTGTACTTTCCGCGGGCTCAGTCCGCAATCAGTACAACTTTCCCTCGGGCGTGTCCGGTCTCGACATACCGCAGCGCCGCGGCTGCTTCGCTCATCTTGTAGCGCCGATCGATTACCGGTGTCACCTTGCCGGATTCCATGAGCGTGCTGAGGTTCGCGAGGTCCTCCTTGGTGAGGTCCGCTCCCATAAGGATGAATTCCTGAGTCATGAACGGCGAGAGGACCTTGCCCTCGAGCGGGAGCTCGAAGACCGCGAACCAGTTGCCGATGTTTATCGAGCCGATCTGCACGTAGATTCCGTGCGGGCTGAGGACCCGCCGGTACCCGAGCACCGAATGCGTCGCGACGTTGTCGAGGATGAGGTCGTAGCGCTCCGAACCCCGGGTGAAGTCCTCTCGAGTGTAGTCGATAACATGATCGGCGCCGATCGAGCGCACTAGCTCGAGATTTCTCGTGCTGCATACCCCGGTCACTTCCGCACCCATCGACTTTGCGATCTGCACGGCAAAAGTACCGACGCCTCCCGAGGCTCCGTTGATGAGTACCTTCTGACCGGCGTGGAGCCGGCCCCGTAGCGCCTGTAGCGCCGTGATTCCCGCGATCGGCACGGAGGCCGCCTGCTCAAACGTTACGCTGGCGGGCTTGAACGCAATGGAGTCATCCTCTGGAACGAGCACGTATTCGGCGAACGCCCCGAGCTGCCCGCCGAATACCTCATCGCCCGGTCTGAAGCGCGTGACCTTCTTGCCGACGGCTTCGACTCTGCCGGCGAAGTCGACCCCGAGGCGCGGACTCTCCGGTCTTCCGAAGCCGGTGCCCGCGCGGGCGAAGTACGGCGTGCCCTCCATGTAGTGCCAGTCGAAGGGGTTCACCGATGCGGCCCGCACCCTGACGAGGACCTCGTTGTCGGCAGGCGTTGGCTTCACGATGTCCTCGTATCGGACGACATCGGGTGAGCCGTAGCAGCGATAGACAACGGCCTTCATCAGGGGCGTGCCCTTCGAAAGCGGTGGTGCCGCACCACAGGGGGAGTCGTGACTCATGTAGAGCGCGGCCGACAGCACTGCGGCCGCCACGACAATTCCGATACCACCCAGGATCTTGTAACGGAGCTTCATGGGTCGCCTCCTACGTCATAAAAGGGAGCAGCGGTAGCCGCATCCACTCCGCCCTCGCGGATTCATTTTGCGGTGAGGATGACTTCCTCCCCGAGCGTGGCCGTTTCTTTCTTGGGTACCGTAGCCCTACCGCCGAATCGCGCAACGGGCAGCCCGGTCAATTACCGCCGTCACCTCTCCTCGTTGTCCCCTCGAGCGTCAGCGCACCCGCGTAACCCACGCATCGGGCGTGCTATCACCAGATATCTGGTGAAGGCAAGCACTTTACTCCGCAGTTGGCAGCTGTCCGCTCCCGCTTCGCGCGATGACTGCTTTCGGGAAGCACGAACTCCCGTTTCGGGTCGATGAGCGCCCTTTCCCGGATCGCACACGCTTGCCTCGCTCACTACTCCAGAGGAGGCACGTATGGAATCGATCAATCACGCCGTGGTGCACCATGTCCCGTGGAACAAGGGCAAACTTGTGGGCCAGAAAGCACCGCTCAAGCAACGCGAGATCTGGGCGATTCGAATCCGGCTTCAATTGCAGCAGGACGCCCGGGAGCTCGCGCTCTTTAATCTCGCAATCGACAGCAAGCTCCGTTCATGCGATCTCGTGCGGCTGCGAGTCCGCGACGTTTGCCAAGGCGGGCGCGTGGCCTCGCGCGCAATCGTCATGCAGCGAAAGACACAGAGGCCCGTCCAGTTCGAGATCACTGAGCCAACCCGGGAGTCGCTCCAACTGGATGCGCGAAGCCTCCCTTGGACCGGATGATTGCTTGTTCTTAAGCCGACTGCACGGCTCTTCGCACCTATCGACACGCCAGTACGCCCGAATCGTTCACCGTTGGGTAAAGGCGATAGGACTCAATCCAGCTGCCTACGGAACGCATACAATGCGTCGGACAAAGGCAGCGCTGATTTACCGCAGGACTAAGAACCTGCGGGTGGTGCAGTTGCTGCTCGGGCACAGCAAGCTAGAAAGCACTGTCAGGTACCTCGGCATCGACGTCGACGACGCACTGGAGATCGCGGAACAGACGGAAGTCTAGCGTGACGCTAGTCGGCGACCGCGACTGTCTTTCGCGGTCGCCGACCGGCCAGAAGCGGCCGATGGCACCAATGGGATGAGTTTCTCCTTAGCGGACGGCCGGTCATAGCGTGGATGCCTGTAAGGGGATGCGGCTTCATGTAATTCAACCCAGTGCGAATGTCCGTGCGGATCCGTACGACGGCCTTGTCGCGTAAACATAGTGGCGCGTACTCTAGGGGCCGGCATGTTCAAGGCATATAGGGTTCGGCTACCGGGGCTGATTTCTTTCCTGGCCACAGCGCTGATGCCGGTCGTTCTTCATAGCGCGGTTGGGTCAGGCGGTACGAGCGGCAAAATCTTGTCGATTCTCGGAACGTGGACTGGGACATGGACGAACGCAAACAACATCACAACAGGTACTGAATCCTTCGTTGTTCAAACGCAGGAGGGATCAACCATCACTGGCTTTTTCTGCTGGGATATAGCAAAAGACCCGGCAACCTGTTCCTCTCACATTAACGACTATGAGTCTTGGACCGGGACAATAGACGCAACCGGAACTCTCGTAATCACTGGCCAGTTGGGTGATTACCCCGCAAAACTATCGCTCGATGGGACCTCTATCAGCGGCACTTATCAGAACCGCAGAATCGCCAGTCACACAGGCACATGGGGTGTACAGAGACCGCCTTTGAGATGACTCCCGCGAACAGCCACTATCACCACTAATCCTGGGTGAAAAGGCTCGAGTTTCTCGACGGCGGGACGTCCGCTTTCATTGGCTTCGATGACCGCTTTGTAGGAACTCGGATTTCCGCTCTGGGTCAGGAGCGGAAATTCCATTCGAGGCCCGGGTCGAACGTCGCTGACCGGCCAGGAGCGGGCACAACGGCCTTGAGGTAGCCTTCCCGAGACCGGACGCTCATGCAGCGAATACAGATTTCCTCGTACCGGACATTCGGACAGCAGATCGATGCCATCTTCTGAGGGAGTCCGGCGCCTTGCACTACCCGCTCGACCTTGATCGAGCGCCGCCTAAAATTCCAGCAGAGTTCCATACCAGGGCTGTCTTGCAGCGTAATGGCTGAGGCGCCCATTGAGCGGCGTGACATCCCACTTCAACGCCTGTGCCATGGCAAGGGCCTTGCGTTCGCTCTTCACCGCGTCCTCAAACTGACCGGCGCTGGCTTGCGCCGCTGCGCGAATCTCAAATGCCGTCGGATCATCATTGACACCACGGAATACCTGGTCTAGCAGGCTCAACGCACGACGCGGATCACGCGCTGCGCTGTCCGGAGCCGCAGCAAGAAGCGCCGCAAGGTAGAGCTTGCCGTCGTGGCTACCGCTCGCAGCCGCTTGTTCCAGCCACAACTTCGCCTGTCGCGACCGCTCCTCGTCGGGTGTTCCCTTCAATGCGTACATCGCCAATGTGACTTCGGCGTCTGGCTGGCCCCCCTGGGCCGCGCGACGCAACCAATCGAGGCCCTTGTTTTCCTCGCAATTGCAACCCCAGCCTTTCAATAGGCTGTAGCCGACCTGGTATTGGGCTACGGGAATCCCCGCTTGTGCGGACTTGAGAAACCATGGCAGCGCGCTGCTACGTGGCTTGTTTAGCTGCGGCAACCCAACCAGCAGCATGCCATACAGCATCTGGGCCTGCGGATCGCCGCCCTTGGCCTTCGCCAGTGTGTCGTCCACATATCGCTGTAGGGTTGGGTAATCCGACGCTGTCACGCCAGTAAGAGTGAATCTATAGAACGTCGTACACTGAGCCGGACCCTCACCCGCCAACCCGTGGCCAAATTCGCTGTGCAACAGCGCGGCTCGGACGGTTGTTTCAAAGAACCCTTGGGGCAGCGCGTAAATGATGCGTGGGTTACGACTGCGTCCGTCCGGCATCACCGAAAATTCGACATAAACCTCGCCTTCGGCGCCACGCCTCCTGGCGTCCACTGGATACGTAGGAAATTCCGCATGCACCCAGTGGCAAAACCTCTTGTTTTCCTGCTCAGTAACATTCTCAACTATCTTCGGGTTGAGTCGGGCATCAAGGATTGCGTTCCCGTACTGAGCTTCGATGTCCGCCGCAATCTGCTCGGAGCCGGGGGCGAGTCCGGGACGTAAGGACTCGGCCAGACCCTTGGCTTTCTCCAACCCATTGCTGGCGGCCAGGGATGCCCACGCGTAGGCATAAATTTCACTCTGCCGCGTCCCTTGCCCTTTGGCATACATCACAGCAAGGTCGTACTGCGCGGTCGGCTGTCCGAGCTGGGCAAGTTCGCGGAAATCCGCAAAAGCCTTGGCGTAGTCACCCTTCGCATAGGCGTTTGAGGCAGACACCAGATCGGCAGCCACGGGCACCGAAAGCACGGTTGCCAACATGACGAATGCACCGGGTACGATCATCTTTGCCGGCCGCATTTTTCTATTCTATGGCAACCCTACAGCCTTTGGCTGAGCTGTAGAATACCAGCTGTAAGCTAATGAATTGTATTGATATCTTTCTGTCCAATTGGAATCGAACCCGACCGATGGAAAGGCACTCCAACGCTCTGCCGCTGAGCTACCACTCCAGAGCTGACAGGGCTCTCGAAAAGGACGGGTTTGCAGAACCGGCGTTCTCCGAGTTACCTCAGCACCGCAGGCAGGGATCACCTAAGCAGCGGCGGTCCATGGTCCTCGTGGGGGCGTTCGCGTCAGCACCATTCGCGGACCTGAGTTCCTCGACTCATCAACCAGCATGTGTAACGTCTCCGTATCCCTTTTGCTTTGGTTGACCGAGGGGCTCGGAAGCGGTCACCCGCGAACGTCTCAGAAGGGTCCACGAAGCGACCGTCGGCGGGTCGGTTGCAATGGACGGTCGCTGACCGGCCAATACCAGTCCTTTCGCGACCAAATATGCTTGCCCAGAAGCCGCCACTCGCCGGATGGCCTCAACAATCTCGGGGTCTTATCGCGAATTGCTCGCATAGAATGAGCGCGCGTACCGCAGCTGCCTAGGCGCGGCTCAGCGCGCGCGTCTATGAGAGGATCTAAGCTCAACGTGCTTCTGCGCCGCGTAGCAGGAGCACTGCTTGGGTCGGTTGGGTATTCACGAGTCTGATGGTCGGCCTGAGTTGCATATAGACGGGCCGGCCGTCGGTCGGCGTCCAGTGTAGAGGGATGACCGCAGCGACAATCGCAAGCCTTTCACCGTCAAGCTGACCCGTGCGGGTAGCATCGGCAGACCACGCGCTCATTCCGGCGGGTACGGGATCCCAAGGCTGCCGCGGCTGCTGATTCACCGAGTCCGCGAGCCTGATGCCTTTGATCGGCACTCCGATTGCCAGGACCACCGGACTGGATTGCGAGCCAAACGCGCCGCGCGTGATATTCCAGATCAAGCGCCTGCCGAATTCCACACGAACGTCCGAATGACCCACAATCTGTACATCGATCAGCTCGCGTGAGATGGGAGGGTTCGCAACCAGCTGCGTTGTACTTGGCCGCTTGCGGAACTCCCCGATCCGCAAGCCGAACACGGGCCGCGACGAGCTGCCGCCGGACGACAGGGTCACGTACAGCATTACTTGCGGACCGCAGGAAACAGGGGCCGCGCTGACGACATTGCGCGCGCAGGCGGCTCTGATCGATATCATTGAGGCGCCGCCTAGCAGCACAAGTCCTACAACCCAGCTTGCGGTTTTCCGCGGCACGCTTAGTTTCCAATCTAAACACTGCCGTACTGTGACCCTCAGCTCCCCAAAGATCTGTTCGCCAGCGCACCGGATGCTGTGTCGAGCCAAGTGAATGTTCCATTTACGGGCGGGGCATTTAGCTGTGGAAGGTCGAGCCAGAGCTGTTGGAAGCCGCGAGGTCCATGCCATGGGGCCTTTGTCGGGGGGAGTAGCCCGCTCGCTCCGTCTGAATTTCTTGCCGGGGTTGAGCGCGGTGAGTTGTCGTTCAGCGACGAATATAAAGTGAACCGCCAGCGCAGATGATTACGCCAGCTGACCTGCTGAATCCTGAACAGTCGCTCGGGGAGGGCGAGCGACGTTGGGGAATGGATTCAGGCGTCACACGTTACTCGGCCACCGTGAGCTAGTCCGTGCGGTAGCGGACAATAGGAGGAGATGAACCCATCGGGGTAGCGGGGAGCAAAGCCTCCTCGCGCGACGGGCTTCCCGAGAGCCGCCGTGCCGGAGTGACTGCCCCGAAGAGGACGTTCATCTCCTGCAGAAGTGCGACACCGGCGCCTGCCGGTTAACGAAAGGTCGGAAGTGCCGCCATTTCTTCGAGTGGCACGGCCTCAACGGGTAATCCTGCACCCTTCCAAGCCCGCAGACCGCCCTTGATCACCGCGACCCGAACCCCTCTGTTCTGAAGTTCCCGCGCTACGCGCACGCTGGTCGCTTCACGAACACAGGTGCAGTACACATAGACCAGTTGTCCATCTGGAAACTCCTCGCTGCATCGGTTCAGCGCGTTGGGATCCAGTCTTCTGGATCCCGTGATACGAGTTGCCTTGGCATCAAGGTAACCGTGGCTGCGCACGTCGTAGATGCAAGCGCCGGCCGCCCTTTGCCGCGCCGCCTCGGAAGGGATCGCGAACGGAACGGTACGTAGCGCGTGCGCTCTGATCCATAGCCAAATCTGAAAGGCCACATAACCGGCAACCAGGACGATTACAACCCAACCCACGACCCGTCCGAACGTCTGGTAGCCTCGGGTGATCGCTTCCAGCGCGCCGCTGAAAAGGAAGCCGACCCCAAAGTACGCGCCGGTATAGAGCGCGGCACCGGCCAGATCCAGCCCGAGGAACTGCGCGAGACTCATATTCATGCAACCAGCGAGCGGCGGCGCCATCGTATTGATTCCAGGAATGAACTTTGCCACGACGAGCAGTGCCCGCCCGCGGCGATAGAAGGAATCCGCCGAACGCAAAATGCACGATTCGGGATTCAACGATAGGCGGCAAAGTACGCCAAGAAGCCACCATCCTGTATAGCGACCCATCACGAACATCAACGTGTCGCCTGCGATCATCGCCAAGAGGGCCCCGCCCAGAGCGTACGAGCCCTGCAGTGAGCCACGGGCGCTCGCGCCTCCCGCGATGAGCAAGGCCAGGGCTGCGGGTATTGGCAGTCCGACCGCTTCCAGGAATACCGCAGCGAACAGAACCGAATAGCCGTGCAGTGCTAGTCCCGAAATCCAGGATTCCATATCGGTGATCGATTGCGAGCCACGCTCAGAAAATCCCTAGCCGACCCTCCCAGGGAGTGTCCCACGGGTCAAGTGCAGAATAGATTTCTCGAATCGGCCCAAAGCCGAAGTTCCGCC
>Ga0210407_10002168_pt1 | contig 17120 bp, 20 predicted proteins | sample IncBWC27MmetaG_FD_150860 | JGI IMG/M metagenome (GOLD analysis project Ga0210407, IMG submission 150860) | Forest soil microbial communities from Barre Woods Harvard Forest LTER site, Petersham, Massachusetts, United States - Inc-BW-C-27-M | ecosystem: Environmental > Terrestrial > Soil >...
AAGAAGTCCCTGAAAATACTCCACGGTAAGTACAAGTCGGTTATGATGAAGCGTCGGGTCCGGTACATAAACGAGAAACAGGAAGAGTGGTTGTTGGAGAAGTTAGGTATAGTAATAGAGAAGGCGTTTATCATCTCGAAGAAGGAGCTAAAATGGCTACGGGAACACAAAGCGATTGGGCAAAAGCAGAATCAGCGGGATACGACACCGGTACCGACTGGAAGCCAACTTTCTACGAAGTCGGAGCCGTTAAGTTCGCCGCCTTCGGGGACCGATACCTCGTTGTTGAGGATGAGTTTAGATCAGGATACGAATGCAAAACTTGCGGCGGAAGAAACGTATACGCCGGAGAACAAAAGATAGCAGGTAGTTCCGTGGGTAGCCTGCGAACACATATTGCTTGTCCACAATGCGGCGGTAGCGGGAGAACGAAAATAGCTGGGGCTGCTAGTGAAAAGAAGTGCTCTGCGTGCGACGGGTCTGGAAGAATTGTGTGCCCAGACTGCGGTGGCAAGGGAGGACTAATTGCTATTCCCGAGACTAGCCAACGTAGACCTACCACTGGTAAGGTCGTCTCCGGCGGCGAGAAGACGAAATATTTCAAGTTCGGTGACAACGTAATGTTCAGCAACTTCGCCGGTCATGCCATTGACCTTGAACGCGCTGGGATGCCGATTGTTCTCCACATCCTCCATGAGACCGAGATACTTGCTCAGGTGGAGGGACATTTGGAACTCAGGGCCGCGAAGAATCAGAAGGAGGCGTTGGGGGTATAGTGACATGATTAGACGTAGTGTTGTACACAACGGCGTTTGGAAAAAAGTTAAGACCATCGAATACACAGGCTGCTGTGACTGCGGCCTTGTACACAAAGTTGAATATCGCACCCGTAACAACAAACTGGAATGCCGCGTTTGGCGTGACGAAGACTTGAGCAAGGAAGCCCGAAGGAGATTCAAACACCCACTATGGCCAAGATCGACAAACCCTCGGCGGGGTACTTATCGGCTAGATTGATTGGGACAGAGGGCGGTCCCGGTACCAAGTGTTCCCGCTGCCGGGACTTCATCAAATCCACCGGTGAGTGTCTCATACTCACTGATCCCCAAGTGAGTGCCGAACACGGTACTTGCACGCAATTCCTCCGAGGAGAACCATACACTCGCGCTAAACCATTGAGACTGGTTCCCAAGGAAGTAGTGGGATACATTGAAGGGGAAGGAGTCCCTACTTACTGTGGAGTTTGTAAATATTATCAAGGTACAGGAAAGTATCACAGCCAGTGTGATAAAGTAGAGGGGATGGTTGATTACGCTGGGTGCTGCAACCTTTACCACTACGATGCCAAAACTCCCCAATCCGACTGATTGGTACAAACTAGCCAAAGCACAAGCAGCGTTGGAGTCTATGGGGGCGTCTTCGGATGCCGGGATGTTGGCTCGCCATCTTCCTTACCCACAACGGGACATTGAAGCTACCCTAGACGACCCCACTTATCAAGAATTCGCTGACCAATACTCCCGTCGCCGCTTCGGTCTCTGGGCGGAAGCTCTCTCCAAGTCTGGGGCCGAGATTCAACAACTAATGAAATCCATCGGCTTCAAGGCGATGATGGTGGTGGAGGAGTTGTTGGATAGTCAGGATGAGAAGGTCCAGACCGCCGCAGCCCGTCTCGCCTTCGACTTCAATCCTGAACTGGAACGCCCTGTACAGCGCCACGAGATTGTCAATCGGTTCAGCGCGGATGAGTTGCAACAGGCCCGTGACATTGTGAATAAACTAAAGAAGCCCAAGCTCCCCGAGCTACCCGATGGCGAATCTAGCATCAACTGAAAAATGGGAATTTCTACCTGTCCCCGATGGTGATGGTCCAGATGCACAGTTAATTCTGCGCCTGAACGCCCTCGGTTCCCTCTACTTCTTCGAGAAATTCGTCCTCCAACGCCACCGACTTGTCGAGCACCTCCACCGGCCAATCTGCAACACCCTAGAACGCCAGAATGTAAATTTCATGTTGGAACTTCCCAGGGATCATTTTAAGACCAGTTGTGTTACTGAAGGATTACCTATCTGGTGGGCGTTACCCTTTGATGAGCGTGACGAGATAGCTATGCGCGAGTTGGGATACGGAGACGAATGGATTCGCTGGATGAAGTGGGCACACAACCCCGGTATTCGCGTATTGACCATTAGCGAAAATATTGGGAACGCAGCCCGTATGGGTGTGCGTATTGACAAACACTTTTACAGCAACGCTAGATTCCGCGACTTGTTCCCGGAAATTTTACCTACCACACAATCAGTTTGGAATAGCGAGTCCAAGTCCGTCACCAGCAACGTATTTCACTCCAACGGCGAGGGGACCTTCGATTACCTCGGCGTCGGTGGCGCTCTTCAGTCTCGCCACTACGAACGGATGATAGAGGACGACCTCGTAGGTCGTGCCGCCGCTAAGTCGGATGCCATGATTGAGGATGTCATTGAATATCACAAGTTAGTCGAAGGAGCCTTCGATGGTCCCGAACGCACTCAAATCGTGGTTGGCAACCGGTGGTCTCCGTTTGATCTTAACGGTTGGATCAGGGATAACGATCCTGATTTCATTATTGAATCACACTCCGCTCTTGGCGGCTGTTGCGATCTTCATCCTCTTGGCGACCCTATCTTTCCCGAAGAGTTCTCCATAGAGAGACTGGAACGTATCCGTCGTATTCAGGGACCGTACCTGTTCTGTTTGCCTGATGAAGCACCAATCTTGATGTCTGACTGGTCTGAGAAGACAATGGTTGATGTGCAAATTGGAGACGAGGTTGTAGGATTCTCCTTTGATAAGTACAACCATCTTGTAAAGTCCAAGGTCCTTGCTAAATGTGAAAGAGTCATGCCTGTTGTTAAAGTTACTTTAGAATCTGGGAGGCAGGTAGTTTGCACCGAAGACCATAAGTGGTTGATTGGCAATAGTGGATACCGTAAAAGTCTAAAGAGTCCTTACCTTCCTGCGCGATTAGGCAAGAAGATGGTGTCTGTATGTCATTGCAATGCTCCAAAGTCAATAGAAGAACAGCGAGACTTGGATTGGCTTGGGGGAATCCTTGATGGTGAAGGTAGTGCAAACGGCGCAACTTTTATTTCGCAATCCCCAGAAGTAAATCCTGAAGTATGTGCTGAGTTACAGCAGACCTGTGCTCGACTTGGATTTAATTTGAAAGGTACACATCCTCACAATTCTTGGTACATTACTGGGGGCCGTAATACTAAAATACGTCTTATTCGTCACGCTCGCATGGCCAAGAGACAACGCTTCATTGACTATATGTGGAAGCGTCCTGGAAGAATATCTGAAGACGGTGGCGAAGAAAGAGTAGTAAGTATTGAACCCTGCGGAGAAGCTCGTGTCTGGGGAATGGAAACTACTACAGGCAATTATGTCGCGTGGGGATACGCTTCAGCTAACTCCCATCAGTACCTTAACCAATCAATAACTGCCGATGAGATAGTTTTCAACAAGTCGTGGTTGCGGTTCTACGCTCCCCGTGTCGAACCCGGCGGCTCCAATCCCGACGGCACCAAGAGCATGTTCCTTACCCACGAAACAATAGATGGTCAGGTCGTCAATGATGTCCAAGCCCGTTCCCTTGAACGCATGATGATAGTGGACCCGAACCACGCCGGAGCGGAAGGCCGCGCCCGTCATGCCATCGTAGTTATCGGCTACCACCAAGGTAAGGGTAGAATATCTAATAAGTTTACTAATTATGACGCCATTGACCCTGACCGCATATACCTCCTAGATGTCTGGGCGAAGTCCATGAACTACGAGGACCTCCTTGCCAACATCTGGAAGATGGCCGAGAAGTGGAAGATGATGGAATTCTGGCTGGAGACCGTGGCTGCCCAGAAGTATCTCAAAGCGTACATTGAATATAGGAATAAGATTGAAAAGCGCCGCCTGCATGTGAGAGAATTAAAGACGGCGAGGACCAAGAACGCCAAGTGGGACCGCATCGACTCCCTAGCCCCCGCCTTCGAGCAAGGACGCTTTTATGTTCGCCGGGACCAATCGGCATTCCTTGACGAGTTCTACCGCTATTCACATAGCACTCGTTACCCTGTGGATGTGTTGGATTGCCTTGGCTACGCTCTCGAAGTTATGGAACCTGTTAAGGTACGGGAACTGGCCGAGAGGCAGCAGGCACGGAAGGAAATAATGGCGACGAAGAGGAATTCGGCAGGATATTAATGATCGACCCCGAACCAATCGACGACGAGGACATCGAAAGTCCCGTGGAGTGGTATTAATGGAACATACAGTCACAGTAAAAGATACTGACAATCCCAAATATCCAGTACTCGTCACCTGCACCTGTAACTATCAGTGCCATTGCAAGTCCCAAGAAGAAGCCGACTTCCGTAAACGAGTACATCAAGGCGTGGCAGGTTGGATCGAAGCGTCGAAGGGCTATCAAGTAGGTCATTAAATGCAAAATGACATCCAGTTGGTTAACACTAGGTTTGGTGAGGACACGGACGCTGAAATTAACAATTTCATGTTCGAGCAACTCGAATGGCTCATCGACGCCCACAAGCAACTCCACACTGACCGTATTCCTAAGCAGCGCAAATTGTATGACGGCATCCCAGCCACCGAAACCAAGTCCTTCCCGTGGCCAAACAGTAGTAACGTAGTCGTTCAAGTAATTGGCGAGACAGTAGATACCACTGTCGCTTGGGTCCTTGGTGTACACTACGCCACCCACCCACTCTGGGTATTCCAGAACTACGCCAAGCCAGCACCGGGGGAAGAGGAACAGTTAGAGAAGCAACGCCAGTGTCTTGAAGACTTCATGGATTTAATGGGGTATGAGCCTACTGAGCTAGACTTATTCCGCAAGCAAGGCATCTGGTACACCGACGCTTGCCGACTTGGTACATCATTCGTTAAGTTAACATACGAACATCGTGTGGAGGCTGTGGTTACTGGGTATACGTCTGCCAAGCGCGGTCGTAAGGGAATTGAGGGGACTGACGAAACTTTATATTCTGGCCCTCAAGTAGATAACCTTCGGCACGAGGACATCCTCGCTATCCCTGATGCCCCCACGCTCCAGAAATCCGGCTTCGTGGCCCAGAAGCGTACCCTCCGTAGACCCGAACTGGAGGAACGTGGGTATTTAGGTCTCTACAACAAGGAAGCTGTCAATGACCTACTTGGCCACCCCGACCGTGGCAATCCCGAGTTCCAAAAGATGCAGGAACTCCAAGATCAAGGTATCCAAATGCGCGGGGCCAGTGACGCCACCGCCGAGTGGGATGTGTACGAATGCTACTTCCCGTGGTGGCACAATGGGCGGAAGTTCCGTCTTATTGTCAGTTACCATAAACCTACACGTAAAGTATTGCGTTCAGTCTTCAACTTCCTTCCCCAGAACGAGATGCCAATTGTCCGGGCGCGACTAGGCTACCGAAACGGAGGAATGTATGGCCGAGGCTTCTCCGAGATGCTCGAATGGTACCAAGAGGAAGTATCGACTATCCATAACCAACGCAACGACAACGCGACAGCGGCTAATACTCGCATGTTACGAGTCTCGCCGCGAGCACGCAACTTGGACTCTAACTTTGAAGTCTATCCCTTTGCCCTGCTTATTGGTGAGAAAGACGATATTGAAGCTATTCCTATCGCGGACGTTTACCAGTCCTCGTTCCAGAATGAGGAAATGGCTCTTAGGCATGTGCAGTCCAGGGCTGGTGTCGCTCCTGCGATAGCTGGGTCCGGACAGGGGGCAATGCAACGGAGACCGAATGTGTACTCGGCAATGGGAACATTGGCTCACATGCAGGAAGGGACCACGCGCACCAACTTAGAAGTAACGGACTTCCGCCATGCCCATGTCACACTAGGTAGTTTACTAGCCCGTACTTACGCGAAGTTCGGCGTCGGTGACAAGGCTGAAATATTCGGTATGGACGGTGCCAAACTAGAAGCCGCCCTTGATGCGGTACGCAAGAACCACATGCGTATTCCCATTCGCGCCGCTACCGCATCCCTCAACAAGGAAATCGAGAAACAATCCGACATGCTCATGGTCGGTCTCATGCAGCGGCATTACACCGCCATTGGTCAATTGATGCAAGCCATCAGCAATCCTATTGTCCCCCCGGCGGTTTCGAGTTATCTTGTTAAGGTAATCCAAAGCAGCGACAGACTAATGAAGCGCATCCTAAAGGACTTCGGATATGACCAACCCGACCAATTCATCCCCGAACCTGAACTCCCGCAACAAACTCAAGCTGGAGGCGGTCCTCAAGATGGTGGCAGCCCACCCGTTCAAGGCGCTCCTGGAACTTCCCCCGGAGGAGGTCCTGGACTTCTTCCACAGCCGGACGGGGGAGGCTCTCCTGTTGGGTCTATCGGAGTTGAAGCGCCGGGAGTTGGACGGGTTAATGTCTAGTTCCCTGAAACACGTAGACGTAGTGGACAAATTCTTTGAAACCCGAGGCATTGGTAGTGTTTGTGATATACTAATCAAGTTGCCAGAGGACGTGAAGAATTACATCAAGGCAATGAGGGAGGCCAAGTAAGAATGCCACAAGAAACTACCGTTCGGATTGGCAAGGGCGAGTCGGTTAAAAAGGCTATGGGAAAAGTTTCCGCCGGTATTCGGGAAGCTCAGACCAAGGCTGACCACGCCAAGAATGTCGCTGCCAGTCGGGATGCCGCCGACCGTGAAGTAACTTATTACGGCGGTGGTGATATGCGCGGTTCAGCATACACTGGACAACGATTGGGTGGGGCGGCAGATTCTTATACCAAAGAGGCTGCTAGTCTTCCCACAAGAGACGCTAGAGATTCAGCGCGTAGAACTGCCAATTCCGCCGTCGCCGCTTCAGAAAAAATAAACTAGGACACAAGAACTAAAATGCCCCACGACGCGAAAGGGAAGTTGCTTGAAGTTGGTGATAAGGTTATAATTCCTGGAGTAGTCAAGAGGATAAGCGATTACCTCGGCTACTGCAACGTGGAAGTAGAACTCGCTTACGTTATGCCGCCAGAAGATACCAAATCAACTATCTCTTTACTTAACACAGCCCAAGTAGAAAAGGTGTAATATGGCATGGAAGAAAACATTCACCGAAACTCCGCCAGAGAAAAAGGAGCCTGAAGTGGCCACTGATCCTGAAAAGAAACCTGATGTGACTCCCCCCGAAAAGACTATCGCTGAACAAATTGCCGATGCCCTGAAGCCCGTGACCGAAGGTTTCACCGCCATGCGCGGGGACATCGACGCTCTCAAAGTCCGTACTACTCCCAAGGAAGTGAAGGAAGTTCCATCTGTTGTGGATGACGAAGACGGTGCCTTCAACGCCCGTCTCACCCCCATCATGGCCAAGACCCTTGAACTCGAAGCCAAGGATGCCAAGCGTGACGTGGAACAGGAATATAAGAACTTGGGATTCGGAGACCTCTGGGAAGAGAACCGCAAGGACATCGACAAGTTTCTCTCCGAAGCTCCCCTTATCACCCAGGACCGCGAGGGCCATCCCGTCCCTCTCCGTGGCAACCCTGAATACATCCGCAATGTTGCCGATATGATGTTCGGTCGTGCTGCCAAGAAATCCGGCATCAAGTTCGACGGGAAGGACAAGCGGTTCTTCCTAGAAGACACCACCGGGGACGGCACCGTAATCGTTCGCCGCGAGAAGCCGGAGGAAGGTATCACCAAGAAACAACTGGAAGCTGCGAAGCGTTTCGGTATTCCTATTGCTGAATATCGTAAGGCGATGGGGAAATTAGATTTTGTCGCTTGAAATGACTATGCCTACTAATGGGGAATTACTCGCATCCCAAGACATCATCCTCCAAATCAAATGGACACCCTCCAACGGCTCCGTCGCAGTATCCTTCCCTCAAGTTGACCATGTAAGTATCCTTGGCATGTTGGAGTTTGCTAAGGTATCATTATTGGAGATGAGAGCGAAGAACGAGCAGAGGGTGGTCATTCCTGAGTTGCGGATGCCGAATGGAAACAAATTAACATGACCCCCAATGACCTACTCAGTGACTTTGCAAAAAATAGAAAATGGGGTAGTATAGAACTTGTGTACCGTAACGGAGTAGTGGTATTCTTTAAGGCAGTAGAAACGTTTGTGCCTCACAACGAGAAGAACTCGATGCGTGAAGCCCCAAGGATGGAAAATGGCGCTGACCACCGAGACTTCTCAACGAATTTCTGACCACACTCACCTTCCAGGGCGTGCGACCTCTGAAGCACAAATTCTCTTCGATAAGTCCGTCGTAGCCCGCCCCCTCTCCGCCCCCGAAGTAGCTTCCATTCACGTCAAGAACACCGAATATTACTACCGCTGGGTAAACCGTCTCCACTCCAGCGGTCGTGTGTATATGGAACGGAAGGCGATGGGTTTCACCAACGCCACCACGGATGATGTGGAAGTACTCGTAGGCGACACCGTTTCCAGCGACACTGAAATCCGCTGCGGCGACGTTATCCTGATGAAAATCCCCTTCCACCTCTGGGCCTCCCACGTAAAACGCAACATGGAAACGGCCCAAGTCCTCCAGCGTATGCGCGGTGTCCACAACAAGGAAGACGATCTCTCGGGTGATGTATTCGCAGACGGTGGCACTGGACGCACCCACACCTCCGTAATGTCCGAACTAACCGGCGGCAAGGTCGCGCCCTTCATGCCCCCCAACCCCGATGCCTACATCGACGGCCAGAAGCCTGAAGATGTCACCAAGGCCCGCCAAGAAGTTGAAGAAATTCGCAAGAAGCACGCTGCTGAACGTAGCGTGAAGTAAAGGAGTATTTCAATGGCCATTACTGCCGTACCCATTCAGCCCGTTAAGACTGTCTCGGGAAACCAACCCGCCGCCCGTCGTTTTATTGAGGACGCTACTCAGACTTTCAAGCTAGGTACCCCGGTGGCTATCGCCGCTGCTGACGGTGGAATCATCGCTTGGAATGGTACCACGGTACTTACGGGAAACGGCGCTGTTGTAGGTATCAGTTACGAAGCCGCTTCCAACCTAGCCTCCACCGGTCTTGGTGCTCCTCAGCCCAACCAGCCTGTAACCGGTCTTGGGGCCGCTGTTACTTTCGGTTCGGTACCAAACGAAGCCTCCGCTAAGAACATCCCCCACGGCGCACCGTTGAATGATGGGCGCGTGGGAATTTTCCTCGCAGCCTTCCAAGATACAATCTTCAGCGCCACCCTTGGTAATAACGGTAACACCGCTAACTGGGCGGATTCATTGCTGTCCACCGGTGGAGCACTGGCAGGTCTCACCATCGACTCCGGCGCTAACTTCTGGTACGTGGACCTCAACAAGACCAACGAAGTCCGTATCGTGGGTCGTGACCTTCGTGACCCAATCGGTGCTGGCAACCGTGTTTTGTTCCAGTTCCTAAGCACCGCCATTCAGCAACTCTAAGGTTGACATGGTTCCAAAATTTGAAGTACGCAAAGGAGTAAATTAATATGTTAGTACGTGGTTCATTCGCTCAAGTTTTGGCACCAGGAGTCCACCATTGGTTCGTCCATTTTTTGGACCTCCAAATGCGCCGCGAGGAATACTCCACCATCTTCAACGTGGAAACCTCCGCGCAGTCGTTTGAAGACGAAATCGAGGCCGCTGGCGTAGGAGTAATGCCTGAGAAGCCTGAAGCCGATGCCGTGCTGTATGACGACATGGTACAGGGTGGAACCAAGCGTTACTTGCACCTAAGTTATGCTATCGGCTCCCGTGCATCGTGGGAACTCATCGAAGACGACCAATACGGTCTCATCCGTCAGGTCCCCAAGGCTCACGTCCGTTCCGCACAGTTCGCCCGCGAGATCGTCTCGGCTAACGTGCTCAACCTTGGATTCTCCACCATTCTCACCATCGACGGCGTGTCGCTGTTTAATACTCAGCATCCATTACTCGGCGGTGCTACAGCCACCAACGTCGCCCCCGGAATCGCCAACGTCATCTTCGCGTCGGGAACTTATCCAAATCGTCCATCGCCTGACGTGGATTTGAGTTTCACCGGCGTTCAGTTAATGATTAACCAGTTCGAGCGTATGCCGGATTCGCAGGGATTGCCGGTTCGCGTAAAGCCAACCACCATCCTCATCCCACCGGAATTGAAATTCATCGCCCGTGAAATTCTAGGAAGTCCAGGCAAGCCCTACACCGCCGATAACGAACTGAACGCTCTGTTGGGTGAGGACCTGAAATTCCAGGTTGTCCACTACTTCACCAGCCAAAGCGCATGGTTCGCAGTCGCGGACAAGGAATACCACCAACTGAAGTTCTTCGAGCGTCATCCAATCGACAGTGATTATGATGACGACTTTGATACTCGTTCCACTAAGATTATTACGTTCCAGCGGTTTAGTGCTGGGGCGACGAGTTGGGTCGGGACCTGGGGCAGCAATGGCCCTTAGAAGTTATAGAAAACAAAGCACTTAAGGGCCATTGCTGGAACGGCCCGAAGGATGATACAATGTTGAAATGGAAACCAAACTTTGTGTCGTCTGCGAAACTGAAAAAGACAGGAAACTTTTTCGGAATCGCGTAGTAAAAGGTGCTTTGTATGTTGACAACGTTTGCTCTGCTTGTCGATCAGCAAGAGAACGAGCACAACTCAAGCTCGAACTTATTGAAGCGTTCGGCGGTAAATGTAACTGTTGTGGTGAAGCGCATCCGGCGTTTTTAACGCTGGAGCACATTGAAAACGTTAGCCACGGCAAGCCGGGAGCAAGAGCATGTCACCAACTTATCCGAGACGCAAAGAAGGACGGTTGGGACAAAACAAAATACGAGTTGCTTTGTTTCAATTGTAATTGTGCCAAAGCGCATCTTGGCCAATGTCCACACCGCAGCGGGTTAACAGTTGAACAAGAACTCGCAAGGCTGAAACAAAGGGCTGAATCCAGAATCGGTTTTAATTATCGCAATACCTGGGGAAGCCAAAAAGGTTGGTTCAGAAAAGGATTCGACGGTCGTAGGCCAAATGAAAAAGTTCTCCCCAATCAAACTAAAGTCACCAACAGCTAAAGGGCTGCCCCACGCCCGTAGGCAACCTCTGCATCCGCACATTAAGATTGCCTCGACCCACACTGGCCTAGAAGTTCTCCCTTGGTCGAAGCGCGGTCGGATTCCGAGGACACATCCATTTGATTAGACATGCCCGCGAAGCTGGAACGCTGCGTAAAAAAGGTTAAGGTTAAGAATCGGGGGAAGGGGAAGAAGGTTAACCCTTGGGCCGTGTGTGTATCGTCTACCGGATTGAAACTCCACAAGGAGAAGTAACATTCCACTCTGGCGCGGACAACAGAAGTACGTGTACGAAACTTGCCAAAGGTGCGGGTTTCGGCAACCCCTGTCTAAGATGCAATGGCAGGACGGTAAATTAATCTGCACCGTCACCAACTGCGTCGATAAAGCCATCGTCGGTTCTCGGGACATCAATGTAGCACGCGCAGTCTCCATGTACCGCCACGAGCTTGAACCCGATCCGAAGTTGACGAATCCTACGGAACGTAGGGTAGATACCAACGACATCCTTTACTGATTTTAAGGAGTAACTGAAATGGCTAGAAAATTTGGTGGAATGTTTTTCTACGGAGCAGAAAACCTCAACTTGGAAGGTACCAAGATTGGTGTCGCCGCCAGCACCGCAAACTGGGTACGTAATGGACTAGGTGATGTGTCAATAAACAATACCGCTGGGGCGCAGACCTATAACATTTGGGCTGGCATTGCTGATTGCAAACGACCGTACTTTACTTTCCAATACCCAGGTATCAGTGCCGTTCAACCAACTAGTAACGAGTTTCAGGAAATCTTTGGTACTGCTGCCGGGGGACCTTCTAACCCCTTCAGTGGCGGTGCCACATCGCCTCAGTTTGAAGTTCCGCCCCTACCTTGGGGTATTGCTGTGGTAGATATTTTTGCTGTCTATTCTTTACAGGTGGCGGCAGCTACTACGGCTACTCTGGGGCTTTCTAGAGTTACTTTTACTGAGAACGCCGTATTCACTAATACCGCGTTGATTGCTGCAACTGGTGTGTCTGTTGCTACCAATACTGGTGCTGGAACCCCTCACGTCCAGACGGTAGCCGCCACAAATCCCTTGGTCTTTGAGATTAACAACTTTTCTAATTTAATCATTGAACTTCAGCTTGTTCTCCCTGCCACCACAACCATGCGCGTGTACGGGCTTGGTATGCATGTCGCAGTCTGCTATGACTAAGGAGTAGTAATGGCCGCATCCCGAGTACAATTCGGCAACGGACAGAACTCCGCTGGCGGTTCCTACAACGTAGTCCTGCCTGCGGGGACTGGGAACGGGAACCTTCTCGTCGTCTGTGTTGGCGGTTTCGATCCAAGTTACGGAAACTTCGTGGACCTTCCCAACGTTGCCGATAATCAGGGGAATCAGTACACACCCGTAGCCGACGCAGAACTTGGGAACGATAGGTTGACTATCTTCTACGTCCCCGGTGTCAAGGGCGGGACGCAGACCTTAACTGTCTATCAGGCTTTCCCATCCACTTGTGTCGCCATTGAATACACTGGATTGACGAATCAGGTTGATGTCGTGGCCAGCCCCAACACCACCACCGACCCCGTAGCCGTGACAACTTGGGCCGACTCCACGATGGTCACTTCCGGTTCCGGCGTCATCGTCGGATTCGCGGTGGCTATCTCTCTAGTGGCTGCGGCCTTCGCAGCCGGGGCCGGGTACACGCTAGTTGTGGAACAGGACGACACCGTTAATGGAACCAGTTCCGCTGCCTTCGAGCGTCTTAATGCCGCTTCCCAGACGGCATATAGTGTCAATGGAACAGTAGGATCAGCAACCAGAATTGACAGTATCGCGGTAGCGTTTAAGTAGGAACACTATGCAGATTCAGAACAACCCTTGGAGTTTCGTTTCCACCGACCCCGCAACTGCGGCTATCACCGGCGGTACCGGATTAACCCTTAATGCCGATGGCACAGTGACCATTACCTCGGGAGCCTTGACATTTAATACCGGGGCTGAGTCTAACCTTGGATTCACGGTCCTTGGAGCCACTGCCGCCGCGTACAATGGTTTCTATTACCGTATTAGTGGAGCCTCGGGAGCCACAACTTTTGTAATGCAACCGCAATTCGTCATCCCCGCAGGAACCGCGCAATCGGGTGCCGGAACCCTCGCCCAAGTTCTTTACCGTAGTAAGGTACGTATTGAAGACATCTCCTGGCAGAACATCGGTGTCGGTGCCGAAGGTGCTGCGGTGTCCATGCAAATTGTGGACCGCAATGGTAATGATGTGTGGAGAGCCGCAATCCCCGCGACTGCGCCCAACCTAGCCCAACTCAATCGCGGCAAGGTGTATTGGGTAGCCGGGTTAGTGCCCATTTCCATTCCAGCCAATACTGAAGTACTTGTGACAGTAAACTAATTAGTGGTATACTATCCTCAAGAAGTAGCAGCAAGAGAAACTTGGCGCTTCTGAGTTGCTTCCATAGGAGCGTTACATGGCCTCAATCACCCTTCAAGTAGACGCCAGCACTAATCTCACGGCTACTTACAATTTCTACCGCAAGAATCCCTCGGACCTTACGTTCAGTAAGACCCCAGTGAATGCTTCCCCCGTTCCCGTTGTAAACGGAACCGTGACATTCGTGGACAACACTGTATTGGTTGGTCACATCTACGACTATGTGTCCACTGACATTCAGAACGGCGTTGAGTCGGGATTCTCCAACGAAGTAATCTCCGTAGCCGTACCATTCCCTCTCTCGCCAGCGGGCATTAACCTGGGAGCGGCAGCGAGCTTCCTTGTCCTCGGCGGAGCAGCAGTCACTAACACCGGACCTACTACAGTCAACGGTGACGTGGGAGTATCACCCGGTTCCTCGATTACCGGATTCCCTCCAGGTGCTCTAAGTGGCACCCTCCACAGCGGCGGGCCAACCGATTTCGTCTCCGCTGCTGCTCAAGCCGCCGCCGCAACTGCTTTCGCTGCTATCATAGCCGCAGCCAATCCTCCCGGCATTGGGGGCGCGAAAGCACAGGGACCGTTTACATTAACCTCCTGCACAGTTGCCGCAGCAAGCGGTTCCACCAATTACCTTGGAACATTTCCAGTCGGGTCTTCCCTCGTTGGACAGATGGTAACTGTTTCAGGATTTACCAACTCAGTAAACAACGGCACCTTCCTCTGCACCAGTCAGTCAATCACCTCCATTGCCCTTAACAATCCCAATGCCGTAGCCGAGACTGCCTCTGGCAGTGCTGTAGTCCCTGCCACAAGCGGTAGCTCCTTTACCCTTCTCTCCGCTGACATCGGGGGCCAGACACTATCCCCTGGAGTGTATTCCACTGCTCCAGCGGGTGCGCTTGGCATCACTGGAAGGTTGGTATTGGATGCCGGTGGAAATCCACAGGCTGTATTCATCTTCAAGGTCGGTACCGCTCTCACAATGGCCGGAGATGTTATCCTCGCCAACGGTGCCCAAGCCTCCAACATCTTTTGGGCCATCGGCTCCTCGGCAACAATTGGTACCGGTTCGTCCCTTGCAGGTACCCTGATTGCTAAGCAATCTGTCACCCTTGTCACAGACGCAACGGTAAATGGCCGCGTGATTGCACAAGTCGGTGCCGTCACAATGGACACCAACACTATCTCGTTGTTCCTCTCGGCATCTCTAAACGTCTGGGCACCTAACACCTTCTTCCCTCTCGGCACCGTTATTTACGATTGCGCGACGGGCACATTCCAATGGGTAACAACTGCTGGAGTAAGTGGTTCAGCAAAGCCAAGTTTCAATACTGGCACTGGGCAGACCACTCAGGATGGCAGTGTAATCTGGACCGATCCTCCAATTGGCGAATTTCTAGTCCAAGGCCCATTGCCCCCAACTCCACTCAACCAACCACCAGCGCCTCCTGCGCCTCCTACTAACCTACGTATTACCAGTGAAGTAGGATAGTGTAGGGTAACGTAAAGTAAGGTACAATATAGGTGTGCCCGTACAGGTAAATAAAGACGGCAGCTTTATCGTGGAATACTGCGGCCCCTACGCCGGTTTGCACACACATGCGCCGGAAACCCTGATTCCAGACAACGCCTCCCCCTCCATGTCCGGTGTGCAACTTCGCAACGCGGAGTTGCGCTCCATGCCCGCGTTCGTTCAGAAGTTCGCGGCACCCGATCCTGTTAATCCAATTCTTGGGACATTCTCCTTCCTAGATGTCAACAATGTGGGACACACAGTCCTCTGGACCACTCGCGGTCTATGGCAACTATCCTTCAACGCCCCTGACCCCGGTAAGCCTTGGAGTATTCTTGGTGGACCGAATCTGCAACCGGGTATCCCCGTAACCTACCGCGCTTTTGCCAATGTGCTTTACTACTCCAATGGTCTCCCATTTATGGCCTCCTGGGACGGCATTACCCTTGCCCCAACCTCCACCCTGACCTTTGGAGACGCAACTATCGCCTCCTCGGTAGCCGGTGTCAGCAAGACTGACGCTCCCACGGTATTAGCTGGCAGCACTGGACCATTGGCAATCGGTGGACTCTTCCTAGCCGAACTAGACAATCACATCATCCTTGCCAACGTCACGGTCCTTGACCAGCTTGGTATCAACGCCGCGACTTCGGGGGTGGTATACAACTTCCCACAACGTATCTGGTGGAGCGCCAACGGTCTTCCTACTCAATGGGACTTCGCCGCCAACACCAACGCCGGGGAGAATGACTTCCTTGACGTACCCGACTCCATCACGGGTATCATTACCATCGGTACCGCTGGATACATCTTCCGCTCCAACGGAATCACGCAATTCATTCCCACGGGTAACGGCATCGCCCCCTTCCAGTTCGACCACCTTTGGGCATCGGATCATGGGGTAGGTAACGTCTTCCCTTGGAGTATCCACAGCTACGGAGCCTTCGCGTGTTTCATATCCGTGGAACAGATATACCAAATGGGTGTGAATAGTTTCTCTGATATTGGCGGGACTGCGAGGGATGCAATCATGGCAGACCTAGCCATTGCCAGTTCCACACCAGTCGCTTCCATTGTACCCACGGAAGCTCTAGGGTATGTATATCTAACGTATCGTATTAGTATACCTCTCAAGACATTTACTCGTCACTACATATACTCATTTGAACAAAAGTCTTGGGAAGTACGGGATACTGCTGGATTGCTAATCAGTGGCAGGGAAGAAGAAGTCTGGTTTGGTAATCTCGCCTCCTATGGTACCCCCGGTCTTGTGCCTCCTGGAACTGGAGTACCCGGCGGCTCTCCACCAAGCGGCGGTGGTTCAAGCGGCGGCACCGGCACAGGCAGCGGTGGAGGGGGCGGTAAGGGATTTCAATTCTTATGAGTGGACAGTCAAACGGCGGGGTATCTTCCAATTCCCGCATCGCAGCCTACCCGATGATAAACGCTATCACTGGGGCTGCGGGGTTGTATGCGTTTGATCCCTCGTTGGGATACAACGACCTAGCGAATCCCTCGAACTATTTCTACCGCATGGAAGAGATAATCCCTGGTAGGACTCCCACGGTGAATCACATTGTCGTCAGCTACCGGGACCTCGGGTTGGTGACTGTTACCTTTAACCTTACGGCTACCAATGACTTACAGCAAGTCATTAGCACAACAACCGGGCCGTTGGTACTGGGTAACAAGGTCGCCACTGGACGTATAATGTGTAGGAACGATATTGGATTAACAATTACTGGACAGAATATTCAACTCTCTTGGACCAGAGCACCGGGGGCTGGGTCTTTGTCTATCGTGAAGATTATTTTGTTCGGACAGGTGGAGCTATGAAGCCCCAACGTATGCATTCCTTTGTCACCCCCACCTTCGACACCATTGCTAACTGGTTAGTAAATCATGGCCGGGTGTTGTCGAATATCAGCTACGGGAACGCCAACTCCGACCCTTCCAAGAACATCATCAACTGGCTGGCGAGTGGGACTACACCAGGAGTAGCCAACACGGACTTCACCATCACTCACGGTCTTGGGTACATTCCAACCACCATCATCGGGCAGGACACCAACAACGGCGGCTTGCTCTATCGAGGCAGTGTGGC
>Ga0210407_10002172_pt1 | contig 17095 bp, 11 predicted proteins | sample IncBWC27MmetaG_FD_150860 | JGI IMG/M metagenome (GOLD analysis project Ga0210407, IMG submission 150860) | Forest soil microbial communities from Barre Woods Harvard Forest LTER site, Petersham, Massachusetts, United States - Inc-BW-C-27-M | ecosystem: Environmental > Terrestrial > Soil >...
AGGACACTGCCGCGGACTACTTTCTGGCCGGGCGCAATTTGCCATGGTGGATCATCGGCGCTTCGATTTTCGCCTCGAATATCGGCTCCGAACACATCGTGGGATTGGCGGGTTCCGGCGCGCAGGATGGCGTCGCTCTCGCACACTATGAGCTGCACGCCTGGTGTCTGTTGGTGCTGGCCTGGGTGTTCGTGCCGTTTTACGCACGCTCACTGGTGTACACCATGCCGGAGTTCTTGGAGCGGCGGTTCTCGGTGCGCTCCCGCTACGTGCTGTCGGTCGTTTCGCTCGTCACGTTTGTGGTCTCGAAGATCGCGGTGGGCGTGTTCGCGGGAGGGGTTGTCTTTTCATCCTTGCTGCCCGAGATGAAACTGACCGTGGCCGGACACCTCATTGACAGCTTCTGGATTGGTTCGATCGGCACGATCGGGCTGACCGGTCTTTACACCGGACTCGGCGGAATGCGCGCGGTGGCCTACAACGATGCCGTACAGGTGATCGTCCTGATCGGCGGTTCTGCATTGCTGACTTTCTATGGGCTTCACGTAATCGGAGGCTGGTCGGAAGTGCGGCGGCTCTGCGGCACCGAGATGCTCAATTTGTGGAAGCCGATCAGCCCGCCCGGCGTCGTCTCGACCTGGGCGCCCGTGATGGAAACCAATGCCGCAGGCGCGCTGACGCGACAGGCATGGTATTTCAACGGCAACTTCCCCTGGCCGGGCATGCTGATTTGCGCGCCGATAATCGGCCTGTGGTACTGGTGCACCGATCAATACATAGTGCAGCGGGTGTTGGGCGCCCCGAACGAGCGCACGGCGCGCCGCGGCAGTATCTTCGCCGCATTTCTGAAACTGTTTCCCGTGTACTTGTTCATCGTTCCGGGATTGATTTGTTTTGCATTGGCGAAAAGCGGCAAGATCCCCGAATTGGCGTCCATGGTGTCGGCGGATGGCAAGCCCGTGGCGGCGGCGACCCAGGCCGCATATCCTCTCATGGTGAAATATCTGCTGCCCGAGGGGCTGCGCGGCATCGTGGTTGCCGGGCTGCTCTCGGCGCTGATGGGCTCGCTCGCCGGCGTGTTCAATGCCTGTTCGACGCTGTTCACGGTGGACCTTTACCAGAAATGGCGGCCGCAAGCCTCGCAAAAAGAACTCGTGCACACCGGTCGGCTGGCAACCATCGCCTGTGTCGTCCTTGGCCTCGCCTGGATCCCGGTGATTCGCGGCGCGCACGGGCTGTACGGCTACCTGCAAGCGGTACAAAGCTATCTGGCCCCGCCGATTTTCGTCGTGTTCTTTCTCGGTGTGTTTTGGCGGCGCGCGAATGCGCGCGGCTGTTTCTGGTCGCTGATCGCCGGCTTTGCGCTGGGCGCACTGCGCATGCTCATCGACACGCCGGTCTCGCTGGAAATGCAGAGTGTCGGCGGCGGCTATGCACATGGATCGTTTCTCTGGGTAATGAACAACATCAATTTCCAGTACTTCAGCGTGCTGATAACGGCAGTCTCGGCGCTGGTGCTCATCGGCGTGAGCCTCGCGAGCGCGGCGCCCGATGCGGCGCAAATTCAAGGTCTCACTTTTGCTACCTTGAGCGACTCGGATCGGGATACGAGCCGCAGCAGTTGGAGCTGGCGCGATGTCGCCGCATCCGTATTCATACTGGCGTGCATATTGGCCGCGTATATTTACTTTACGGGCTGAATCAATGTCGTTGCGAGGTGTTGAGCGATGAACAAGGAATATTTCAAGGCAATTCCGCACATTCAGTATGAAGGGCCGAAAACCCGCCGGGCGCTCGCGTTCCGGCATTACGATCCCAATGAAATGATCGACGGCAAAACGCTCAAGGATCACTTGCGATTCTCGGTCGCTTATTGGCACTCATTTCGCGGCACCGGCACTGATATGTTCGGTTCCCCGACGATCCTGCGCCCATGGGAAGCAGCGGCTGATCCGATGGCCGCGGCCGAGGCGCGAATGCAGGCCGCTTTTGAGTTCAACGTCAAAATGCAGGCGCCTTTCTGGTGTTTCCACGATCGCGACATTGCACCCGAAGGCGCGGATCTGCGCGAGACGAACCGGCGTCTGGACGCGCTGGTCGCCCTGGCGAAAAGCCTGCAGCAGGCCACGGGCGTGCGATTGCTCTGGGGTACCGCAAATCTATTCTCTCATCCGCGCTACATGTCGGGTGCTGCCACCAATCCGGATGCACAAGTGTTCGCCTACGCCGCCGCGCAGGTCAAAAAGGCGCTCGAGGTAACCTACGAGCTCGGCGGCGAGAACTACGTATTTTGGGGCGGCCGTGAAGGTTACGACACGCTGCTTAACACGGACCTCAAGCGCGAGCAGGCGCATCTGGCGGCTTTTTTGCATATGGCGGTCGATTACGCCAAGGAAATCGGCTTCAAGGGCCAGTTCCTCATCGAGCCCAAGCCTAAAGAGCCTACCAAACATCAGTACGACTTCGACGTGGCAGCAGGCGTCGCGTTTCTGCGCACTCACGGTCTCGATAAGCACTTCAAATTCAACATAGAAACCAATCACGCCACGCTCGCCGGGCATACCATCCAGCACGAGATCGAAACCGCCGCGGCGCACGGGATGTTCGGCTCGGTCGATGCAAATACCGGCGATCTGCTGCTCGGTTGGGATACCGATCAATTCAATACCGATGTGCGCGAGCTGACGCTTGCCATGATGTCGATCTTGCGGGCCGGGGGCTTGGGCCGAGGCGGCCTGAACTTCGATGCTAAATTGCGCCGCCCGTCGATCGATGCCGAGGATCTATTCCATGCCCATATCGGCGCCTTCGACGCCTACGCGCTGGCGTTCAGGGTGGCGCGGCGGATCATCGCGGATGGCGAGTTCGAGAAGATCGTCTCGGAGCGTTACGCGAGCTACGATGCGGGCGTCGGTTACGACATTGCGCGGCGCCGGGTGGGCTTCAGGGAGCTCGAACAGTTGACGATCAAAATGGGCGAGCCGACGCCGCTCTCGGGCAGACAGGAGTTTCTTGAGAATCTTCTCATGCACTACGTGTATGGCGCTGGCCGGTGATGCGGCTGAATCGACGAACCAAACCTGATGTCTCTTTTCATTGGCGTCGATAGCGGCACGCAAAGCGTCAAGGCGTTGGTGCTCGATATGGATGAGCATCGGGTCGTGGCGCGGGCGAGCGCTCCTCATGCGCTGATTGCGGGGCTGCCAGCGCGGCATGTCGAGCAGCATCCGCAGACCTGGATCGCCGCACTCGGGCTTGTGATTCGCAAGGTTTCATCCAAGATCGAGCGATCGCGCGTGCAGGGCATCGGCGTTTCGGGGCAACAACACGGGTTTGTGCCGCTCGATGCGCGCGGCGAAGTGATACGGCCGGCCAAGCTCTGGTGCGACACGAGTACGGTGCGGGAAAGCGAGTGGTTGAACCGCAAACTCGGCGGACGAAAAGCCGTCATTCGCCGCATCGGCCTGCCTTTCTTGCCCGGCTATACGGCGCCGAAGATATTGTGGCTGAAACGGCAAGAGCCGCAGCATTATCGCCGCCTGCGCCAGGTCCTGCTGCCGCACGATTACCTCAATTTTCATCTGACGGGGCGCTACTCGATGGAATGCGGCGATGCGTCCGGCACCGCCCTCATGGACGTGCGCCGGCGGCGCTGGTCGCCGGCGGCCATCGGCGCGATCGACGAGAATTTAATGGATTGGCTGCCGCCATTGATGAAAGCGCACGAGTCCGCAGGAACACTGCGGCCCGATCTTGCGCGCGAGTTTCGCCTGCCGCAGGGCGTCGTGGTGAGTGCCGGCGGCGGCGATAACATGATGGCGGCGATCGGCACGGGAAATGTCTGTCCAGGCGTCGTGACGTTGAGCCTCGGCACCAGCGGCACCGTGTTCGCGTTCAGCAACAAACCAATGATCGACCCGCGGGGCGAGGTGGCCGCGTTCTGCGACTCGACGGGCGGCTGGCTGCCGCTGGCATGCACGATGAACGTGACGTTGGTGACCGAGAAATTTCGGCGGCTCTTCGGTTGGACTCATGAAATGTTCGAGCGCGCCGTGGCCGCTGCGCCGGCGGGTGCGGGCGGACTCGAGCTCACGCCCTATTTTGTGGGAGAGCGTACGCCCGACCTGCCCCTGGCCACCGGCTCGCTGCATGGGCTGACGCTGCAGACGCTGGAACGTCCGTACCTGGCCCGCGCGGCCGTGGAGGGGGTTGCCAAGGGCCTCAACTACGGCCTGGGCCGGCTCTCGCAGCTGGGTTTGAAGCCGCGCGAGATTCGTTTGACCGGAGGCGGCGCCCGATCCGCGGTCTGGAGACAGATCATGGCGGATATTTTCGACGTGCCGGTGGTGAAGATCACCGAAGATGAGTGCGCGGCGCTCGGCGCCGCGTTGCAGGCCGCCTGGTGCCTGGGCAGAGGCGAGAACACGCGCGCATCCATTGCCGACTACGCGAAACACGTGGTGACGCTCGATGAACAGACACGATGTGTTCCGACCAAGCGGCGACCCTAGGCGTCGGCTGCGGCGCAAGCGCGTGCAAAAGTTCGCAAAAAATTGAACGAATGTGGGCATTTGCATGTTGCGGCTGGGCGGCGCTGCGTATACTAGTGTCCGTGCGCTCACCTGTACAACGCGCGAGTCGCTTTCGCCCGCGAAATTGCGGATGCCGCTAACCCCGGCACCGGCCCAAGGGGGCACATCCGCCGGCCCGCGGCCGCGGCTGCGACGGGCGCTCAGCCTCTGGGACCTGTTCCTGTACGGCGTCATCGTCACCTCGCCGGTGGCGCCCATGTCCATCTACGGCATCGTCAGCGACCGGGCACGCGGCCATGTAGCTTTAATCATCCTGCTTGCGATGTTCGCGATGCTGCTCACGGCGGTCAGCTATGGACGGATGGCCCGAGCCCATCCCAGCGCCGGCTCCGCATTCGCGTACGTTGGACAGGAGATCAATCCGGCTGCAGGTTACGTGGTCGGATGGAGCCTGGTGCTCGACTACATCTTGAACCCGCTCATCTGCATCATTTGGTGCAGCCAGCAAGCACATGTGTTCGTCGCGAGCATTCCCTACCCGGCATGGGCAGTGTTGTTTGCGGTGCTGTTCACGGGATTGAACGTTCAAGGCATCAAGACGTCCGCCCGAGTCAATGCGATGCTCGCCGGGGGTATCGGAATCGTGGTGGTCATATTCTTGATCGCCTCCACGCTCTATATCCTGCATCATCCGCACGACACCAGCGGGTTTTTCAGCCAGCCCTTCTACGACCCGCACACTTGGAACGGGGCCGGCGTGTTGAGCGCGACGTCGGTGGCGGTGCTCACGTACATGGGCTTCGACGCCGTCTCCACGCTGGCCGAGGAAGCGGAGAATCCCCGTCAGATTTTGCCCGCTACGCTGCTGACCTGCCTCGGGATCGGCGGCATCTCTTTGCTCGAAGTCTACTCGGCGCAGCTGGTCTGGGGAACCGCCGAGCATTTTCCCAACGTCGACACGGCATTCACGTTCGTCGCCCAGCGCGCCTGGGCGCCGCTGTTCCTGGTGCTCGGCTTAACGCTGATCATCGCGCAGATCGGTTCCGGAATGGCGGCCCAACTGGGTGCGGCTCGGGTGCTCTACGGCATGGGCCGCAGCGGCGCCTTGCCCACATCGTTTTTCGGCGCGGTCGAACCCAAGCGGCGCGTGCCCCGCAACAACGTGGTGTTCGTGGGCGTCCTGGCCTTGGCGGGCGCGCTGATCCTGCCGCTGGCGGCCAGCGGGTCGACGGCCTATGAGCTCGCGGTCAATTTGGTTAACTTTGGCGCCTTGATCGCATTCATGGGCGTGAACGCCGCGGCATTCATGCGCTACTATGTCCGCGACGAGAAGAAGCGCTGGATCAATTTTCTGCAGCCGGTGCTCGGCTTCCTGGTATGTGCGCTACTGTGGTGGAGCCTGAGCACGCCGTCGCGTTTGCTGGGGGGTGCCTGGATGGCGTTCGGCATCGCGTACGGCGCCTGGAAGACGCGCGGCTTCAAGTCGAACCTCGTCGATTTCGAGGTTCCTTCGGACGTTCTGCCGGTAACCCTAAAGGCAACCTAACGCGGCGCTCCGTCATGGCAAATCGCTACGATGACTACAGCCTGGTCGGCAAACAAGCGGCGCGCGCCATCGAAAATGGGCTGGCCGAGGCAGCTTGGTATACGTCGCCCGTCCGCAAAGAACGAATGAGCGAACTTCTGCGCCGCCGGGATTGGCCCGCCGTTCGAGACACCCTGATTTGGTTTGCATTGATCATCGGCTCGGGCTGGATCGGCTACGAATTCTGGCAGGCCGGCAGCTGGTGGGCGGTCGTGCCTTTCGCGGTTTATGGCGTTTTGTACTCCACCACGTCGGATTCGCGCTGGCATGAGTCAGGCCACGGTACGGCATTCAAGACCGATTGGCTCAACAACGCGCTCTACGAGATCGCCTCCTTCATGACGATGCGTGAAGCCACCGTGTGGCGCTGGAGTCATACGCGTCATCACAGCGATACGCTGATCGTGGGACGTGATCCGGAAGTCGAGGTCAAGACTCCGCCACGCATCGTCCGGTTGATACTGGACGAACTCTTCAAAATGGAGGTAATTCCGCGGTATTTCTGGCACTTGCTGCTCCATAGTGTCGGACGCCTGACACCGGAAGAAAAAGTGTTCATTCCGCAGTCGGAGCATGCAAGCGTGTTCATCCGCGCTCCGATCTATCTTGCGATTTATGCCGGCGTGATTGGATTGGCTGCCTACCAGCGCAGTATTCTGCCGCTGTTGTACATCGGGCTCCCGGGAATTTACGGCTCCTGGCTCCTGCCGATGTACGCGTGGACGCAACACGCGGGAATGGCTGAGAACGTGCTCGACCACCGGCTCAATTGCCGCACCGTCCACATGAATCTGATCAATCGCTATTTTTATTGGAACATGAACTATCACGTGGAACACCACATGTTCCCGCTGGTTCCCTATTATCATCTTCCGAAACTGCACGAACTCGTGAAGCCGGATATGCCGGTACCGTACAGCAGCGTGTGGAATGCTTGGCGTGAGATTGTCCCAACGGTTCTGCGGCAGCTGGCGGATCCGAGTTATTGCGTCAAGCGCGTGGTGCCGACGCTGGTGGCGCGCGACGCTTCGCAGCAGTCCCGGATTTTTACCGCGAAGGGGCAGCCGCAGGACGGCTGGTTCGAGGTTTGCCCCAGCGATGTTCTGGGACAAGAGGACGTCATTCGTTTCGATCGCGGGCGGGAAACCTATGCGATTTACCGTACTGCTGAAGGAATCTTGTACGCAACGGATGGGCGGTGTACTCACGGCGGCACTCATCTTGCCCAGGGTCTCGTCAAGGGCAAGCTCATCGAATGCCCCAAGCACAATGGACGTTTCGATTTCACCGACGGGTCTGCGCAGCGCATGCCGGCCTGTAAAGCGCTGAATACCCACAAGGTGCGCGAAATTGACGGCAAAATTTTTCTCCTGGTGGCACCGAGGGCGGCCTCACCGTGATGCCTAACGCAGGTTCCAGGCTGCGGCGCGCGCTGTCGCTCAAGGATCTCATCATCTACGGCGTGATCGTGATATCGCCGATGGCGCCGATGACCTTCTTCGGCATTTTGAGCCAGCGGGGAAATGGCCACGCGGCGACCACCATCCTGATCGCCATGTTCGCGATGTTGCTCACGGCGATCAGTTATGGGCGCATGGCGCGCGTTTATCCGAGCGCGGGCTCCGGCTTTACCTACGTTGGCCGGGAGATCAGCCCTGCCTGGGGCTACGTGACGGGCTGGAGCATGGTGCTGGACTATCTTGTGCAGCCGATCATCAATGTCATCTTCTGCAGCCAGCAGGGACATGTGCTGTTTCCCGCCGGCCCCTACTGGGTTTGGGCCATCTTCTTCACCCTGCTGTTCACCGGCTTGAACGTTCAAGGGATCAAGATGTCCGCGCGCGTCAACGCCGTGCTCGCAGCGGGCATGGGAATCGTGGTTGCGGTGTTCTTCTTGGCGGCGACGCTCTATGTAGCCCATCAGCCGCACGCCGGCAGTGGGTTCTTTACGCATCCATTCTACGACCCGCACACATGGACGACGCAGGGGATATTGAGCGGCACGTCGCTGGCGGTGCTCGCGTACCTGGGATTCGACGGAATCTCCACTCTCTCGGAAGAAGCGAAAAATCCCCGCGATGTGTTGCCGGCGACGGTGCTCACCTGCGTCGCGATCGGACTGTTGTCGGTGTTGGAAGTCTACGCGGCACAACTGGTCTGGCCCATCGGCGAGCACTTCCCGGACATCGATACTGCGTTCACCACGGTAGCTGGCCGCGCCTGGGCCCCGCTGTATGGCGTGGTGGGCTTCAGCCTGATCGTCGCGTGCATCGGTTCCGGGACGGGAATGCAGCTGGGCGCGGCCAGATTGCTGTATGGCATGGGCCGCGGCGGCGCGCTCCCGAAAGCATTTTTCGGCGCCCTCGAGCCCAAGCGCCGCATACCGCGCAACAATGTTTTGTTGGTTGGCGCCGTCGCCTTGGCTGGCGCCCTGATCTTGCCGGCCATTGCCGGCGAGGCTACCGGCTTCGATCTGGGCGCGAGCCTGCTGAACTTCGGCGCGCTGGTCTCCTTCATGGGCGTCAACGCAGCCGCATTCATGCGCTTCTTCGTACGCGCGCAGAAAAAGAAGTTGCTCAACCTCGTGCCGCCGATACTTGGATTCGTCATATGCCTGCTGCTTTGGTGGAATTTGAGCAAGCAGGCCTGGACTCTCGGTGCGGTCTGGATGGCCATCGGCATCGCGGTGGGCGCGTGGAAGACGGGCGGTTTCAAGTCGAACCTGGTCAGCTTCGAGCTGCCGCCGGACACGTTGCCGGACGGCTCGCCCGTAGCCGCGCCTTGACTGCCAATCTGCGATGAGGGACAGTTCGTGCAAGCGCTTGCACAAATGACCCGGGGGTTCGGTGACGGCAATAGGAATTGGGTTGGTGGGTACCGGGTACATGGGCAAGGCGCATGCGGTCGCCCTGCAAGCGGTGGGGGCACGATTCGACACCGGTCTTCGTCCGGTCTGCGAAGTAATCTGCAGCACGACCGCTGCCGGTGCCGCGCGCAAGGCCGCCGAATACGGCTTCAATGCCTCGACGAGCCGCTGGCAGGAGCTGGTTTCGAACCCGCGTGTGGAGGCCATCGTGATCGCCTCGCCGCAAACCACGCACCGGGCGATCGCCCTCGCGGCATTCGCGGCGGGTAAACCCGTTTTCTGCGAAAAGCCCCTGGGCGCCTCGCTCGACGACGCCCGTGCCATGGCGGCGGCGGCTGCCGCATCGGGCATCATCAATATGGTCGGTTTCAACTACATTCGGGCGCCGGCCATGCAGCTGGCGCATCAGATGATCAGGGGCGGGGAGATCGGCGACTTGGTTCACGTGCGCGCCGAGCACGCTGAGGATTTTCTCTCCGATCCCGAGGCGCCTGCGAATTGGCGCACCCGCGATGCCTGCGCCGGCAATCTGGGAGATCTGTCCCCCCACATCATCAACGCGGTGCTGCGGCTCGTCGGGCCCATCGAGCGGCTGGTCGCGGACGTCCAGACGGTCCATGCCGCTCGGCTGGGCGAAAATGGTCGCGAGGCTGTCGCCAACGACGACCAGGCTAATCTGCTGTGCCGCTTCGAGAGCGGCACCATGGGCTCGATCACCGTGAGCCGCGTCGCGACGGGAAGGAAGATGGGCTACGCCGTTGAAATCACGGGAACGAAGGGCGCTCTTAGGTTCGACGCCGAGGATCAAAACGCGCTGTGGTTCTATGATGCGCGCCTGCGCCGCGGGCGCCAGGGCTTCGCCAAGCTGCTCACTGGACCCGAGCACCCGGATTTTGGCGCGTTCTGCGAAGGGGCCGGACACGGGACCGGATATGGCGATCAGATAGTCATCGAGGCGCGCGATTTCTTGAAGGCGATCGAGACTCGAGCCGCGATATTTCCGACCTTTCGCGATGGCCTGGAGGTCAGCCGCGTAATCGCGGCGGCGTTTCGTTCGCACGAGGAGCGCCGCTGGGTTCGGATCGCGGAATTCTAGTATCGCTGGTCACAGACGGAGGCAGGCATGCATCTTTCGATCGGAAACGCCCCCTGTTCATGGGGGGTCGAGTTCGCGGACGATCCGCGCAACCCCACCTGGACCCATGTGCTGGATGAGGCGAAGGCGGCCGGGTATACCGGCATCGAATTGGGCCCCCTGGGTTTCATGCCGGAAGATCCGGCGATTCTTGGGCCGGCGCTCGCCGAGCGCGATCTGACGCTGATCGGCGGAGTTCTGTTTCGGCCGTTCCATGATCCTGCGCAGTGGCCGCAAGTGAAGGATGCCGCGACTCGCACGTGCCGCGCGCTGACGGCGCACAATGCCAAACGGCTGGTGCTCATCGATTCGATTTCGCCGCGGCGCGCGCCGACCGCCGGCCGCGGCAGTGAGGCCGAGCGGCTGATCGGCAAGGAGCGAGCGGGATTTCTCGACAGGATCAAGTCGGTCGCGAAGCTGGGAGCCGAGGAATTCGGGCTCGAGGTAACGATGCATGCGCATGCCGCGGGCTTCGTCGAATTCGAAGATGAACTCGAGGACGTGCTCAATTCGGTCGAGCCCGGGCTGTTGGGCGTCTGTTTGGACACCGGTCACTGCGAATATGCCGGCTTCGATCCGGTGGCGTTCTATTCACGGCACAGCGATCGCGTTTCGTACCTGCATTTCAAGGACATTGATCCGAGGATCCGGCGCAGAGCCATCGATGAGCGTATCGGCTTTTACGATGCATGCGCCGCAGGTTTGTTTTGCAACCTGGGCGAGGGCGTGGTCGACTTCCTCGCCCTCAAGACTGCACTTTCCGCTGCCGGTTTCTCGGGATGGGGGACCGTCGAGCAAGACCGCGACCCTACCGGCGTTCGATCGACGCTCGCGGATGCAAAGGCTAATCTTCGCTATTTGCAGAAGATTGGCCTGGCCTGACGCGATGAAAATGAATTGGGGTTTGATCGGCGGAGGAGAGGACAGCCAGATCGGCGCAACGCACCGCATTGCGGCCGGCCTTGATGGCGCCTTTGCGCTCGCGGCGGGAGCGCTCGACATCGATCCGATTCGCGCCAAAGATTATGCGCTGCGTCTCGGAATTCCGCCGGATCGCGCCTACGGCGATTGGCGCGAGATGCTCGAGGGCGAAAGAAAGCGCTCGGATCGAATCGATCTGGTCACCGTGGCGACGCCCAACAGCCTGCACTTCGAGATCACCGCGGCCTTTCTGCGCGCCGGCTTCGACGTGCTGTGCGAAAAGCCGCTGACGACCAGCGTTGAGGATGCAGAGCAGATCGTGCGCGCGGCGCGCGAGCACGGCAGGATTTGCGCGGTCAACTATGGCTATTCCGGCTATGCGCTGGTGCGTCACGCACGCGCGATGGTCGCCCGCGGCGATCTTGGCAGGATTCGGGTCGTCGTTGCGGAGTTCGCGCACGGGCACCACGCGAACGCCGCGGATGCAAATAATCCCCGCGTGCGCTGGCGCTACGATCCGAAACTCGCCGGCGTTTCATCCATTGTCGCGGACTGTGGAATTCATGCCCTGCACTTGGCCTCATTCATTTCCGGACAGCACGTGCGGTCGCTCGCCGCCGACTTTTCATCGACGATTCCCGGCCGTGAGCTCGAAGATGATGCGCTGGTCGCGTTTCGCATGTCGGGCGGCGCGGTCGGACGGCTTTGGACCAGCGCGATCGCGGTCGGTCGGATGCACGGACTGGCCATACAGATTTTCGGCGAGAAGGGCGGGCTGCGCTGGCAGCAGGAACAGCCAAACCAGCTGTATTGGACGCCGCTAGGCGGCGCGACGACGATCATCGAGCGAGGCGTCGCAGGACTCTCACCCGAGGCGGACCGCGCGTCGCGCGTGACCGTGGGACACTCGGAAGGATTCTTCGGCGCGTTCGGCAACATCTACGCCGATCTCGCAGAACAGTTGCGCGCACGCAAACAAGGACGCAAACCGGCAGCGCTCGCGTGTTCCTATCCCACCGCCGAAGACGGATTGCGAAGCATCGCGGCCGTGCACGCAGCGGTGGCTTCGGCCAAGGCGCGCGGCGCTTGGGTGGATGTCCCCTCGTTCAATCCCTAGGTCTTCGCCCGCTGCACCCGGGTGAATTTTGCGCTCTGCAAGTCGAGCCGGTATCGTAGCTGCATATATGAAGAGCGACGACATTAGGGAGGCGCACAACAAGGCGGCGCTCGACTATCATGAATTCCCGACGCCGGGAAAGCTGTCGATCACCGCCACCAAGCAGTTGCTCAATCAAAGCGATTTGGCCCTTGCCTATTCGCCTGGCGTCGCCGCCGCCTCCGAAGCCATCGTCCAAGATCCGCTGAATGTTTTTCGTTTTACCGCGCGCGGAAATTTAGTGGGGGTCATCAGCAACGGCACAGCGGTGCTGGGCCTGGGAGCGATCGGCCCGCTGGCGGCCAAGCCCGTGATGGAAGGCAAGGCGGTGCTGTTCAAGAAATTTGCCGGCATCGACGTGTTCGACATCGAAATCGAACAGCGCGATCCGCAGAAGTTGATCGAGATGATCGCGGCACTCGAGCCGACTTTTGGCGCGATCAACCTCGAGGACATCAAAGCGCCGGAATGCTTCATCGTCGAGCGCGAACTGCGCCGCCGCATGAAAATTCCGGTGTTCCATGATGACCAGCATGGCACCGCCATCATCGTTGCTGCGGCGTGCCTCAACGGATTGCAGGTGGTCGGCAAGAGCATCGGCAAGGTGAAAATGGTGGTCAGCGGCGCCGGCGCCGCCGCGCTTGCCTGCGTCGACTTGCTGCTGGACTTGGGGTTGGTGCGCGAACACGTTTGGTTGACCGATCTTGCGGGCGTCGTATACCAGGGGCGGCAGGAGTTGATGGACCCTGAGAAGGCGCGCTTTGCCCAGCCCACGAGCGCCCGCGCATTGATCGATGTCATCGGCGGTACGGATATTTTTCTCGGCCTGAGCGCCGGCGGGGTCTTGAGCGGCGACATGGTCAGGATGATGGCTGCAAAGCCATTGATCCTCGCACTTGCGAATCCGACGCCGGAAATCCTGCCGGAAGAGGTCAGGGCGGTGCGCAACGACGCCGTCATCGCCACCGGCCGCAGCGACTATCCCAATCAGGTCAATAACGTTTTGTGCTTTCCGTTCATTTTTCGGGGAGCGTTGGATGTCGGCGCCACCACCATCACCCGGCAGATGGAGATCGCCACGGTACATGCCATTGCCGAATTGGCGCGCCAGGAGCAGAGCGATATCGTCGCCGCGGCCTATGGCGGCATCAAAGGCCTGGCTTTCGGGGCCGACTATCTCATCCCCAAACCCTTCGATCCGCGCTTGATCGTCAAGATTGCCCCCGCAGTTGCGAAGGCAGCCATGGAATCCGGCGTGGCCACGCGGCCCATCATCGACTTGGAAGCGTACGGACAGCGTCTGCTGCAATTTGTCTATCACAGCGGAACGCTGATGCAGCCGATATTCGTCGCCGCCCGCAAAGTAGCGCCGCAGTGCAGCCGTGTTGTCTATGCGGAGGGCGAGGATGAGAGGGTGCTGCGCGCGGCGCAGATTGTCGTGGATGAAAAGCTCGCGACGCCGATTTTAGTCGGCCGCCCCGCGGTGATCGAACGCGGCCTGAAGCGCTACGGCTTGCGGCTTCGTATCGGCGAACATCTGACCATCGTGAATCCGGAGCACGACGAGCGATTTCGCGAATACTGGCAGTCATATCATGCATTGACTGAACGCAACGGAGTGACGGCGCAATACGCCAAATTGGAAATGCGCCGCCGCACGACCTTGATTGCCGCCATGCTTTTGCGGAAAGGCGAAGCCGACGGCATGATCTGCGGAACCATCAGCACCACTGCACGGCACTTGCATTACATCGACCAGGTGCTCGGGCGCCGCGCCTCCGTATCGGTCTACGGCGCCATGACAGGATTGATCCTACCGGGCCAACAAGTATTCATCGTCGATACCCATATCAATCTCGATCCGACCGCCGAACAGTTGGCGGAACTGGCGCAGCTCGCGGCGGATCAGCTCGCCTCATTTGGTCTGGTCCCCAAGGTGGCGCTGCTTTCCCACTCCAATTTCGGTTCCAGTGACGCGCCGTCGGCAAAGAAAATGCGCGCCGCGCTGGCGTTGCTGCAGGCGCGCATGCCGGATCTGGAAGTCGAGGGGGAAATGCATGGCGATTGCGCACTGGACGAAGCGGCCCGGCATGCGATACTGCCCGACAATATGCTGCGCGGCAGCGCCAATTTACTGGTGTGCCCCAACCTGGATAGCGCCAGCATTGCCTACAATTTGCTGAAATCCGCGGCAGGGCATAATGTCGCCATTGGTCCGATCCTGCTCGGCTGCGCGGCGTCGGCGCACATATTGACGCCGGCGTCAACGGTTCGCCGCATCGTCAACATGACGGCCATCACGGTGGTCGAGGCGAACAAAGCCCTCGGTGTGGCCAAGAAGTAGTTGCGAGGTTACCCAAATGCGATACCGCAACCGTTCCTTACCTGCCGTGAGCGTAGCGCTCGCGCTAAGCCTGGCGGCCAGTGCTTCCGCAGCGGCTGATCCGCAGGCGGTCGCGGGCATCTGGCAGCATCACGCGGCGAAATTTCAATACTTTGGGATAAACACGCGCTATAACTGCGATGCCCTCGAAGACCACGTGCGCCAGCTGTTGCTGCATTTCGGGGCGCGGCCGGATCTCACCGTCAAATTGAGCGGCTGTCCGATAGGGTCAATCGCGCCGCGCCGCATCGTGTTCATCGCCACTGATTTTTATACGCTGGCGCCAGCCGTGAATTTCAGCGCGCCCGGCGCGGTACAGGGTTACTGGGTCGCGCTCGATGTCAGACCCTCGCGCACGTTTTTTATAGGCGACAGCGATTGCGAACTTGTGGAACAAATGAAAGACCTCATCGCCAATAATTTCGCCCTGCAAGGCCTTACCTATCGCACCGAGTGCGTTCCGCACGAAATTAACGCATTTTCGATCAAGGCGCGGGCGCTCAAAGCGTTGCCGCCGGCAAGCACCGCGGACACCAGGGGCTAGTTTTGGCCGGCAGGACTAGCTTTGGTAGAAGCGGTTCTTCCAATTCGCGCCGCGGCCGCGCCAGAAATTGACCGCTGAACCGAGAGTAGCCGCCATATAGAACAGCGCAATCAGCGGCAGCGCTGCGGCCCACAGATAATTCCGCCCGTAACGCCTCAAGGTGGGCACAAAGCTTCCGGCGGCGAGTCCGCAGGCAGTGAGACCGCAGATGAATCCCCAACCCCGACCCCACAGCGCCGCCGCGGGCGGCACCAGCCAGACCAGCGTCAATCCCGCCAATGTGAGGGCCAGCAGCGCTGCGGAGTGCCGCAGCTGCGTGAACGCCGTGCGCGAAATCATCTGCCAGATATCGGCGAAGGTGGGATAGCGTCGAATGGACGCGGCCAATCGGGTGTGGCCGAGGTAGATGCGGCCCAGCGGTTTCACCCGCCTCGCCAAGGCGACATCGTCGATGAGGGCATCCTTGATCGATGCGATCCCACCGATGCGCTCGAGCATCTCGCGGCGGATCAGCAGCGTGCCGCCGGCGGCCGCAGCCACCGCCGATCGGGGATCGTTGACTCTGGCAAAGGGATACAGCATCTGGAAGAAGTAGACGAACGCCGGAACCAGTGCGCGTTCAGCCCAGCTGCAGCAATTCAGCTGCACCATTTCGCTCACCAGGTCGAGGCGCGCCTGCAGCAGCTGCGCAACGAGCGCCGATAGATGCCGCGGATCATGCACGATATCGGCATCCGTAAACAGCACAATGGGCGCATCGGAAACGCCGATTCCTTGGCTCAATGCCCACAATTTGCCCGACCAGCCCGCCGGTTTCTCCTGCGAGGAGATCAACCGCAGGTTTGGCGCCGCGCCGGCCGACGCCGCAGTTGAGTCCGTGGAGTGATCATCGACCAAGGTGATGCGGAACTTGCCGCCGTAGTCCTGGGCCAGCAACGAGCCGATCGCCGCGCCAATCGTCTCAGCCTCATTGCGCGCCGGCACGATGATGTCGACGGCCGGAAACTCCGGCGCGGCGGCGGGGGATAGCTCCGGGCGCGACCTCCAGAATGCACCGTGCGCAAAAAAAAGATACAGCCAAGCACACAATGACAAGAGCGCGACATACATCCGCTTACTGCCTACGCAATTTCTAGATCGGCTCGTCCAGCGATTTGGCCAACGGCGTGAATAACTTCGGTCCGGAGGCGCTCATGAACCAACAGTCCTCCAAGCGAATGCCGAATTCACCCGGAATGTACAGCCCCGGTTCGTCGGAAAAGCACATGCCCGCCTGCAGCGGCGTTGCATCGCCGTGCACCAGATAGGCGGGTTCGTGACCGTCCATGCCGATGCCGTGACCGGTGCGGTGCGAAAGTCCCGGCAACTTGTAACCTGGACCCCAGCCCTGGCTTTCGTAGTAGCGGCGCACGGCATCATCGATGCTGCCCACGGGAACATCAATTTTCGCCGTTTCCAAAGCGATCTCCTGGCCGCGTTTGACGGTGTTCCAAACTTTGCGCTGCCGGGCGCTCGCTTCGCCATGCACCCAGGTGCGGGAAATGTCCGACTGGTAGCCATGAACCGCGCAGCCGCAATCCATGAGGACTGTCGAGCCCTCGCGTATCTCCTGCGGCTTTACCGAGCCATGTGGAAAGGCGGACGCTTCATTGAGAAGCACAAGCGAAAACTCCGGAGATCCACCCAGCCCGATGGTGGCCTGGTTCATCATCGCGAGCAAATCCCCGGCGCTCATACCGCGCTTTGCTTGCGCATGAACAAACTTCAGCGCCGCGATGGTTACGTCGTTGGCCGACTGCATCAATGCCAATTCGGCCGGCGACTTGATCAGCCGGCAGGCGCGCACCAGTGCATCGGCCGGGATGATCTGATACGCACCGGACACCTGTTGGATGCCGGCAAGTATGAAGAAGCGAATGGTGGATTCCGCGGCAATCACGCCTGAATTGATGCCGCGGTCCTTGAGGCCCTGC
>Ga0210407_10002175_pt1 | contig 17072 bp, 24 predicted proteins | sample IncBWC27MmetaG_FD_150860 | JGI IMG/M metagenome (GOLD analysis project Ga0210407, IMG submission 150860) | Forest soil microbial communities from Barre Woods Harvard Forest LTER site, Petersham, Massachusetts, United States - Inc-BW-C-27-M | ecosystem: Environmental > Terrestrial > Soil >...
GAATCGGTACGACGTTGGTTTAAGCAATTGAGGAACCAAAGCGTGGAGGTTGAGTTTTCAGTCGATTACATCGATAACGGTACCCGCGATTATGAAATGCTGGATGCGAACTGCACGAGGCCCACAACGTTCGCTCTGCGGGCGACATTGCGTTTCTGTAGGTCTGTGGTCGTGTGATGTAGAACTACATCAAACGGAAGCTAATTTTTCAAGGTTCAGATTTCCATCAACTTCTTTCGATCTTGGCGTTACCAATACCTACTAGTCGGTATGTTAATACCAGCTTAAAAAGACAACAGTGGCTACCAGAGCACTATTTAGGACCATCATTGACTCCGGTGGTTTCCAAGATGCATACTGGTAGGAATGTTACCAACTGATTTATGGCCGAATGATCGCACGCCCAAGTTGCGCGATCCGGCGCGCACACGACAGCGTTTGTTGAGAGCCGCTTTCCAGGAAATGCACCGCTCAGGATTTCGGAGCGCTGACATGAATGCAATTCTTGCGGCAGCTCGCGTTACGAAAGGCGCCTTGTACCATCACTTCGATAACAAGGAAGCCCTAGGCTATGCGGTCGTGGACGAAGTCCTTGCGAGTATCTCCCGCGAAAAGTGGGTATGGCCTTTGCAGAACGCGAAGAATCCCATCGATGCCTTGGTCGCCATCGTTCAGAGCACGTCGTGTAGGCGAGAAGATCTTGAGTACGGTTGCATACTAAATAACTTGTCGCAAGAAATGTCCCCCCTTGATGAGGGCTTCCGGAGAAGGACGGGAAGCCTCTTCAAAAACTGGCACGACGCAATCGCGCTAGCATTGAAGCGGGGACAAAAACTCGGGCTGGTGCGGAGTGACGTAGACACCAGCGAAACCGCTATATTCCTGATCGCCGCCTATGAGGGGTTCATCTCTTTAGTAAAGAATTCTCAAGACTTACGAATGCACCAAGCAGGACAAAAAAGCATTATCCGTTTTTTGGAGTCGTTGCGTGGGAGGCGCGGCTCGACTAAGAAGAGGCAGGATAAAGCTGGTTAACGATGGGATGAACTCAATAAGCTGCCTTGTACACGGAGGTCAGCAACTTCGAAAGGGCTGTAGTGGAGGGCTTTTGCACAATGGCCATCCCCATATTCGAGAGGGTTCTAAAGGCTACGCACGAACAACTAGCGCTGCCAAAGCATGTTTCCGTTCCCGAACCGACACAGCATGAGCATGCGACTGCAATTTTGACGGGACAAGAGATTGATAAGGCTCTCGAACCCTCGGAGGAATGCGTTCGTGCGCCTCTGAGCGCTGGGTTCCGACAACAGGTAGCAGGGCGATCAACAAGCCCGCGCAAACATTCATGCCAGACACCGCCTTCGGCGAGCAAGTCTGCGCGGATTGGGATCAAAGCCAAAACGAAAATTCTTTTCATTGATGCAGCGGACCTTATCGCAGTCGAAGCTAAAGGAAACCATGTCCTGTTAGTACATACTTCAAGCTCGCACATTCTACGAGGCGCAATCTCGAACATTGAGGAAAAACTCAATCTGCACGGGTTTGTTAGGATTCACCGATCTGTGCTCGTTAATGGGGCATTGGTTGAGGAGATTCATGCCCGGCCCTCGGGCGAGTATGTGCTTCGCGTGCGGGGGGGCAGAGAGTTCACAGTCACTCGCACTTACAAGAAGAATCTGCGACTCCTGGCACAGTTATGGATCGGCATGGAGGGTTTTGATGCCGAGTAGGAGAGTTTTTTCAATTGGCGCGTTAAGGAACTTGCGTGAGTCAGCAGAAGTTAGTCTTGGCGCCATTCTGGAGCGGTACGCCGCAGGAATCTACGTGTTCACCGGTGCAACCTGTCCTCCGATTGCTGAGACCTGAGCCAGCCGAAAACTTCCAGCGTACTTTTCCGGTGAAGTAAACACGCGCGCCCTCCCACATCCCATCCACATCCAGCCGCGTCATTTCGCCCAAAATATCTCCACATGTTTATTATCTAGTTAACACAATGCGTCATTTCATCGTCTCTGTCTCCTATCCCCTTCAGTGATTGAGGCCCCCTGTGAGGCGCGCTAATATAAGCGAACAAAAAACGAATATGATAGCCTGCGTTAATGATTCGAAGAAGCTGACCGGGGAACGATTCTGGAATCACAGCACACGGTCTATCCCAAGTATGGTTCGAGTGATCGAGCCAGCGGGGACTCGAAGGGTGACTTTTGAGGAGATGGGCTGCCCAGCTTATGGCTCACAATTCCGGGGTCGGGAAGAGCAGTCACTGAAACCTTTGACCGACTTTAATTAGCCAAGCATCCTTTGGTTAACGATGGATCTGTGATGACGCTCGACGAGTTCAAACCATCGCTCGGCGGTTCCAAGCCTCCTAACGGACTCAGTCGTGCGCTGGCCGCTCTCTGGTGGGATGCGAAAGGCGAGTGGACGCGAGCCCACGAGAGTGCTGAGGGGGACGAGAGCGAAGCAGGTTCGTGGATACATGCCTACCTGCACCGCAAGGAAGGCGATCAGGATAACGCCGCCTACTGGTATCGGCGAGCACGCAAGCCGGTTTGTCGGGAGCCTCTCGATGCGGAGTGGATCAGCATTGCGAGAGAGTTGTTGGGGTAGTGTACTAGCATGACGATCTACGCGAACAACTGACCTTGTGGAGGAGCTTCAATCGCAAGAGGCTTCGCGCACTCTGCATCATCATTTGCCGTGTGGTTGATCCTCGTGCTAACCAGGAATGATCGCATCAGCCGAGCATCGTAGGGCTTCAACATCTCAGACAACGCAGCAACATCATTAAATCTAGGATCGAGCCACAAGTCGTAGTTGTCTGGGTGAAGGATGACCGGCATCCGGTCGTGAACGGCTGCGGTCACTGCGTTCGGCGTCGTGGTCAGAATCGAGCATGACTTGATCCAGTTGCCGTTCGGGTCCTTCCATCGCTCCCATAATCCGGCGAAGGCAAACAACTCGCCCTCGTTAACTTCGAAAAGGTATGGCTGTTTGGTTTTCCCTGCGCGCATCCATTCGTAAAACCCGTCCGCAGGAACCAGGCAGCGGCGCAACTTCAACGCGTCACGGAATGCGGGCTTGATGGCTGCTGACTCCGACCGCGCGTTGATCATCCTCGCAGCACCAGATGCGTCCTTTGCCCATGACGGAATGAGGCCCCAGCGGACTAGTGAGAGATCGCGGCGTGGTTCTTTGGGATGTTGGCTGATAATGGGAACGGGTTGCGTCGGAGCCACATTGTAGCGCGGTGCCCAGTCTTCCTCACCAGAGACGCTGTCGAAATGCTCCTCGATGATTTGCTTTCGGCGAGAGAGTCGGTAGCGGCCACACATGCAGAGATTATTACAGATCGACTCCATGCCGCTGTACTTCCCGAACACCATCCCTGGCCTCGACCCCCTTGACCACCCCTGATGTGTCTATGCGCCAGGCAGTAGGGCCGGTATCTTTTTCGCTCCACCCGAGCGTGTACGAGGCGAGCACTACTTTACGATCCATCACGCTAAGTAAGCATCGCAGTTCGCAGCACGCGTCCTCAACGGAAGCGCGGAGTATGATGTTCTGGCAATAATCGAACACATGGCCGACCCTGAGCAGATCGCGAAACTACGAGAAGGCGTCCCTGCATGGAATAGGTGGAGGCACGAGCATCCTGACGTTTCCATCAATTTTAACGAAATCCACCTGGGAGGGGCGGACCTACGAGGGGTGGACCTACGAGGTGCCAACCTCTCAGGCGCGGGATTAGCTCAATCCATCCTTGAGGGGGTGGATCTAAGCGGGGCAGATTTAACTGGAGCGCACCTTAGTACCGCAATCCTTACCAGGACGAAATTGCAGGGGGCCTCACTGTCATCGGCTGACCTGCGATGGGCATCTCTTTCGAAAGCGCTACTATCAGAGGCGCGTCTTGAAAAGGCTAATCTGCTGGAGGCGGACCTGCGGCTGACAGAACTCAGAGGGGCTATCCTCTGCGAGGCAAATCTCGAAAACGCAAACCTAACCAGGGCTAATTTGACCGAGGCGGATTTGCGCTCGTCAATTCTGGCGGGGGCAAATTTCAGTAGCGCTCAGCTCGCAGACTGCAATTTTAACCGCGCCTTGCTGGGCCGAACCATTTTTGGGGATACCGATCTTAGCATGGCAAGGGGTTTGGAGACGGTTGAGCATATTGGTCCTTCGGTGGTCGGGGTTGACACGATCTATCGTTCAAAAGGGAAAATCCCAGAGTTATTCCTGAGAGGGTGCGGTCTACCAGATGCCTTCATCACCTATATGGGGTCGCTCGTCGGCAGTCCGATTGAGTTTTATTCCTGCTTCATCAGCTACTCAACGAAAGATCAGGGTTTTGCCGAACGCTTGTATGCTGACCTGCAGGGCAGAGGAGTGCGCTGCTGGTTTGCCCCAGAGGACGTCAAAGGTGGAAAGAAGCTCCACGAACAGATTGATGAGGCCATCCGCCTCCATGACAAGTTGCTCTTGATCCTATCCGTGCACAGCATGGAGAGCGAGTGGGTAAGGACCGAAATCGCGAATGCCCGCAAACGCCAAGTGCGCGACAAGCGGCGTGTCCTGTTCCCTGTCCGGCTCGTGCCCTTCGAAGTTCTTCGCGACTGGCAGTTCTTTGACGGTGACACCGGCAAGGACTCCGCCCGCGAGATTCGCGAATACTTCATACCCGATTTCAGCAACTGGAAGAGCCATGACTCATATCAGGAAGCGTTCAATCGGCTCGTCGCCGACCTGAAAGTGTCAGATCCGAACTCTCTGGCCTAGGATCAAGATCTCGCCGACCACAGCGCCAGTGCAGTCATATTCCGAATATCCTTCCGGTATCTTCGGCGCAGGGTTGATACTGATACGGTCTGGTCACTAGAGCGATTTCTGGGAGTTTCGCGAGATGACGCCCGAACAGCGCGAGAGGTTGATGCCAATGCCCGAGCCAACCCTCCGTTGCGCTTATTGCAGGCTTGAGAACGACTTTCGCCCGATGATAATGCGTACGGAGGGATGGTTGCAGTGCGAGAGTTGCGGGCATAACGCGATGCCGCTGGTCCCGAGTTTAAATGCACGTGCGCGAATTGCGAGCAGACCGAACCCATACTTCCTTAAAGGGGTCTCCGCGACTAGAAAACTAGAGCGTACTTCTCCCAGTAATGCTGGTAGGCAATAGCAAAAGACTCTCGTGTCAGTTTCTCTGTCGTCGTGTCCTGCTCACTCAGGAAATTGAACTCACGACGATGCTTGTCGGCGATGTGCCTGGCGGTTCGATACTGGCAGGCTATTTCAAACAGAGCCTTGAAGTCCGTCGTTAACGTGGCGGCGTTACCCGCGCTGACGTTGATTCCCCAGGCGTTCACGACCTCTTGAGCGAGATCATCTGCGTGTTTGATGTAGTCTTCAAGACAGCGTGGCTTCACGGTCAATTTTAATCACCGGGTTCCGGTGCCTCGGTCATCCATAGCACCGATCACAACTGACGGCTTCTTTGGCGTTGTCAGGACTCGGCTGGAGATCCAGAGCCAGGATAGGGGCCTTCTTCTGGCGGACGTACACGTCAATTTCTTGATGAAGTTGAGCAGACACGGTCTCGATTACGGCGGGATGCTCTGCTCTAAAAAGTTGAGCGCACAGTTCTCGAATGCGTTCATCGGACGGCACACAGTAAGACTAACGTCCGTGGGTTCAGTAGCCATACAGGTTTTGCTTTATACGCTAACGCACAGATGAATGATCTTAACCGAACGAAGAAAAGCAGGAGCGTTCGATAGGAAACTGGGGTTCCCCTCTGAGTTCTCGGCATTTCTGGCAAGAGCACTTGTACGTTGGGCGATTCGGGACAACAACATGCCCACATTTGAGGCAGGTCACGTGTGCGTCGCGGGGCGTCATCACTTTGAAATCGTTCCCCTCTACGCAATAGGGCCCAAGGAACGCCAAAACCGGATTTGCGCTCGGTTGGCCTCGGTTTAGTCTGCGCGGCAGAAAGTGATGAAATGCTGCGAACAAAGCACTGCGTGAGATGTCGGAACGCAGCTCGACCCGCAAAGATGGATCGTGTGAAGGCCCTCAAGGATGAATGGGCAAGCCTGTAAGCTTGGTTGCAGAGTGCCGTGTGACCTTCCGAGTCGGTAGCGTACATACAGGCGTACCAAGATTTACCACCAGGCGGAAGTGAACAGAAGACCTCATCGGGAAAAAATGGCGGCCGAGTTTGTGCGGCTTAGATCCAGAATCGGTAGACGAAGCCCAGAATGGAGATGGCAAGGAAGAGGTAAGGCCACAAATCGAATACCTGACGTAAAAGGCGTGCTGAAGAATCGAATCGAGATCGAGGTTCCGGGTTCACAAACGAGTTGCAACCGTTTGATACCCTACGCACTTCACCAGGCCGACGGAATACCTGAGACCGTGTATAGATCACTGTGTTTTTATGTGGCCGGATGGAACTACGCGCGATCAGAACGCAAGGTGGGAGCAAGCCAGGACGAAGGCGGACAGGAACGGCTTTGCTTCAGCCCGTTTAACATCCTTTACGATTTTGCCTCAGGCTCCCCCCTGGCCTCGCGCCCCCTCGACCACCCTGACGGCTCCATGCGCCAGGTGATGAGGGCCAGTATCTTTTGCGTTCCACCCAGGGCACGAAGCCGAATACTTTCCGATTGCTCATTCGGCTTTCCTGTTTACCGTCGTTCGGGAGCAATCTACTGACTTATGTCCGTCATGTGAAAATCACTGCCCGCATGGAGGGCCTTGAGCGCTCTGTGGCCGACTACTCGCGAAAGGTCCTCTGCGTAGTCTTCACGGCCGAACAGGGTCCAACATCTTCCTCTTCTAAAATCGAACTCTTGGAGCACACTACCCGCAGGAATGTTGCGCAGCGGAACAAGTTGATGGTAGCCGTGGCACCCGGACATGAAGGTGGTCATCATCAGCACCAGCGCTAGCGATGAGCGTCGCATTGTTAGCACCATACCCCTGATAGCCCGCAGCGTATCACCTTTGCCGATGATTGGCGAAAAATCCTCATTACAGTTAGAGCCCCCTGGGAGCAGCACGGTTAGGGAGCTTCTTCCCCTAATGTCTCAGTCGCTAGGCAGTAAGGGCCCAAGCCGGAGGGCAGCCCACGGTCCGGGAAAAGATACTATGCAATCAGGACCACGGCCCGGTTCTTTGCGCCGTAGAGATCCCCGCTGGCCGGAAGAGTGGATAGGAGAGCCTACACAGCGAAGGGTCGCTCGGGCGTGCATCCCCCCGATCGTGATCTACAGCACATCATCTGGGTTAGTACAGCGGGACGGGGATAGTACCCAACGCGCTCTTCCCGATATCGTCAAACACAGCTTCCTTATCATTCTTGGCCGCTTCCGCCAGGAATCGACACTGACGTCGGTTGGCGATCCGCAACTCTCCAATCAAATACAAGTGACCGGGCGTGAGTTATCGGTGACTTTAAGAATCGCGCGGATTCGCGCAAGAGGTGTTTTTCGATGAGACTCAAATTAGCGATATTTACGGTGCTGGTAGCCACTTTCTTGGCAAGCACGATGGCGAGCGCGGCGGAAGAACCGTCGGAGCAAGTCAAACGAATGGATGCCGCTGCAACGGTGTTGGACGAAATCATGGGAACACCCGATAAGGGGATTCCGGAGGAACTTCTTGACTCTGCGAAGTGCGTGGCAGTCATACCCTCGATGATCAAGATAGGCTTTGTTTTTGGGGGCCGACACGGGAGAGGAATTGCCACCTGTCGCACCAGTTCCGGATGGAGCGCTCCGGCGCCTTTCTCTGTCACTGGGGGTAGTTGGGGATTGCAGATCGGCGGCGAAGCGATCGACGTAGTCATGCTGGTTATGAACGACAACGGAATGGAAAAGATGCTTTCCAGCAAATTCAAGATCGGCGCTGATGCCTCAGCTGCCGCAGGGCCCGTGGGACGGCATGTGCAGGGCGAGACCGATTGGAAGATGCGCGCCGAGGTGCTCACCTATTCGCGCGCTCGCGGCGCCTTTGCTGGCGTTACCGTCAACGGCGCATCCATCACGCAAGACAAAGACGGAACCCGCATTCTGTACGGGCGGATGATCCCGTCCGCTCAAATCCTGAAGGGGCAAGTGAAAGCTCCCGAAGGTTCGCACAAATTCATGGCGACAGTGAAAAAGTACGGCACTGAGGCAAAGGTTGCTGAAGCGTCGTCCCGCCGTACTGACGCCCAGAAAACCCGCACACAGAATGGGACCTTGAGTTCCCGGGAAGCAAAGGGCGCCATTGAGGAAAAGCTCAAGAGCGAGCCCGGTCTGGAGAGCAAGGACATTCAAGTGACTCTATCGGCCGATGCGGTGAAACTGTCAGGATCTGTGGTCAGCGCTGATGACCGTGACAAGGCAGTTCGAATCGCCAGATCGTATGCCGGTGATCGGGAAGTCCAGGACCATTTGACCATTCAAAATCCCTAAACAATTTCAGCTACCGAACGTTCGGAGGCAATCGAACGCTTCTGCTATCGAAATCTCTATTCCAGGAGGAAACGACGATGAAAGCTGTTTATAGAAATGTGGTTCACACGGTCTTGTGCACCGGTCTGCTACTGAGTGCTGGAGTAGTTGCGTCTGCGCAAGAGCCATCTACCCAGGCGTCTCCGGCGCCTGACAACACCAAAGTCAACGAACGGGATCGGAGCCAGAATGAGCCGACCGCAGATCAGCAAAAGGACAATCGTTCTGATCGCGATATCACGCAGCAGATTCGACAATCCATCATGAAAGACAAGTCGCTCTCCACATATGCGCACAACGTCAAGATCGTTACGCAGGACGGTCAGGTAACGCTCAAAGGTCCGGTGCGATCAGAGGACGAGAAGAAGGCGATTGAAGCTAAGGCTACCGAAGTCGCGGGCGACGGCAAGGTCACCAGCGAGCTGAACATCAAACCGCAACATTGATATTTAGAGAACAAAGGAGAATCAACATGGCAGGTAAGAATACAGCTGTATTTGGCATCTATCCGAATCGAACGAGTGCAGAGGACGCGGTGGACGCATTGAAAGCCGCCAATTTTCGGAACTCAGACATTTCAGTACTTCTTCCCGAGGGCGCCGGCACAAAAGATTTTGCTCACGAGAAAAATACCAAAGCGCCCGAAGGTGCCACGACGGGTGCCGGAACGGGCGCTCTGCTGGGCGGCGGTTTGGGATGGTTACTCGGTATCGGTGCCCTAGCCATTCCGGGACTGGGGCCATTCATAGCCGCCGGGCCCATCATGGCTGCCCTTGCTGGAGCCGGGGTCGGTGGGGCGGTAGGTGGGCTTACGGGTGCTCTGATCGGGATGGGAATCCCGGAGTACGAAGCCAAGCGATACGAAGGCCGCGTCAAGGATGGCGGAATTCTGCTGTCAGTTCATTCCGACGATTCTGCTTGGACCAAGAAAGCAAAAGAAATCCTGGAGCGCACAGGCGCACAGGATGTGTCCTCTACCGGCGAAGCTACGGCCGACAAAGACGGTAAGACTCGTGCTCGCGAAGTAGCCTGACAAACTCGGTGCAGCGAACTGAATGCTCGCGCTCGCGAATATTGGTTCGCTGCCCCGTTATTTCTAATCGATGGTAGGAGTGTCGCTTCTGCCGGGCCCACTGAACCGACTCATTTCCTGGAGGAAAAGTGCCAAACGAGAATTTTAAAAAACTGTATGTGGACGAATTGAAGGACCTGTTTAGTGCAGAGAATCAGTTGCTCAAAGCGCTGCCAAAGATGGCCAAAGCTGCGTCTTCAGACGAGCTACGAACTGGTTTCGAAGAGCATCTGGAACAAACGAAGGTCCACGTCCAACGTCTTGAAGAGATCTTCGAATCGCTAGACGAGAGCCCGAAGGGCAAGAAGTGCGTCGGCATGCAGGGTCTGGTCAAAGAAGGTTCCGAGGTGATGGAAGAAGGCTTTGAAGACGCCGTATCGGACGCAGGGTTAATCGGCGCGGCCCGGCGCGTGGAACACTACGAGATAGCAGCGTATAGCGCGGTTCGCGAGTTCGCCAATGTACTGGGACAAGCGAAGCACGCATCGTTGCTCGAAAAGACTCTAGCGGAAGAGAAGCAAACCGACGAAAAACTTGCTGATCTCGCAAAGGAGATCAGCTCCCGAGCCAACGAAGAAGGTTCCGAAGAACAACAGGACTCATCCGGGGCGGGAAAGAAGACGCCAAAGCACGCCGCTTAGTCAACGCGCCTGCAGCGATCCATTCCCGACGAATGGAGACGAGCTAAACGAGAGGAGAAAAAGACGAATGTACCACCACATAAAGAAATTAATGTACACGGTGAATGTCGGAACTCCAGACCCCCGGTTTGGCAACATGTTGCTGGAGCAATTCGGCGGCGCGAACGGGGAGCTTGCGGCTGCGATGCAGTACTCAATTCAAGGCCTCAACTGTGATGACCCAGATCGAAAGGACATGCTGATGGACATCGGGACAGAGGAGTTGAGCCATTTGGAAATCGTGGGCACGTTGGCACGCATGCACCTCAAGCCGATGAAGAAAAGTCGGGACTTCGCCGAGGCCGATCCCCTCATCGCGATCGCGGGTGGCGGCGGCGTTGGCTTATTCAACTCCATGGGCGACGCCTGGACGGCCGACTATCTGAAGATAACCGGGGAACTTGATGTTGATCTGCGGAGCAATATTGCCGCCGAAGCGCGGGCGAAAATCGTTTACGAGCGCCTCATCAACTTCTCTGACGACCCTGGAACAAAAGACGCACTTCAATTCCTAATGACGCGTGAGATCACTCACGTGAAAGCATTCACCGCCGCGCTTGAGAGCTTGGGGAAAAACCCATTCTCCATTGGCAGCATTCCCCCAACGCCAGGCTTGGTGGACGAATACTTTAACGACTCCACCGGGGTGGGCGATGAAGGCGAAACTGACGCTCGCGGTCCTTGGAACACGGGCGGCAAATGGAAAATCGTTGAGTCCCCAGAGTTGGAACAGGGAGTCTCGGGGCGGAGCGGAAAGACGATTGCCAGGAACCACAAGCCCGTGAGTGAAGAGACTGGAAAGACCAAAGTGAAGAAGTCGGCGTAAAAATCAACGAGTCAATGAAAAGGAGTGCCATGCAAGACAAAGTTCACAGTGGGGTTTCAGAAGATCGTTTCACTGGCGCCATTGAGTCGCAAACGTCCAAGATCCCAAGTTCTGGCTACTTGGCGGCGGCCTTCGGTGCTATCACTGCTTCAGCCATTCTGAAGATCGTGGGCAAGGATGACTGGGCGCTGTTTGTAGGACAGTGGCCGGCAGCATTTCTGTTAATGGGTGTGTACAACAAAATGGTAAAGCAGCACGGCTCAGATGCATACAGCAAGGCTGCCTGAGAGTCACGTGACCGGGGTTGCCTCCGAAACCGGGGGCACCTCGTGCCCGCGTGGAGTTTTGAAATTGCCTTCGACCAACTGATGGAGCACAAATAACCAAGTACCAAGGAGATGGATCATGTCGATTTTGGCCTGGATCGTGTTGGGATTGATTGCTGGGTTCATAGGCAGCAAGCTCGTGAACAAGACTGGCGAAGGGGTATTCCTGGATATCGTGCTGGGAATCGTTGGCGCGGTAGTGGGGGGCTGGGTGTTCAGCATGTTCGGAGCACACGGCGTCACGGGTGTAAACCTGTACAGCCTTATTGTTGCTGTGATTGGGGCTGTGCTGGTCTTGGTCGTCTATCACGCCGTGCGAGGCGGACGAGCACGGGCGTAAACCTGTTGCGATGCTGGCGAGTTCGCACCACGAGTTCTTGACCGTTATATCGTCGCAGCTCAGATGCGTACCCGGAGCCTGTTCTATCCGGGTTGCTATTCGTGTGCCGATCGTTTAATTCACACTCGAAAGGCCGTCGTGTCAATCCGCCCTGCCGGAGGCGATCCTAGGACCACTGAAGTCGCGAAACCGGAGGGCGAAGGCGTCGGTCCGTTGTGGACCGGACAGGCAAAGGTCCGCGCTGGCGGCGCGATTCGACTGCTGAGAATGCTCGGGCCGGGACTCGTGACCGGTGCTTCCGACGACGATCCGAGCGGGATCGGTACTTATTCGCAGGTTGGCGCTCAGTTTGGCTACGGCCTCCTCTGGACCATGCTCATTTCGTACCCGTTGATGGCTGCCATTCAAGAGATTAGCGCACGCATCGGGCGCGTCACCGGGTGTGGCATTGCAGCGAATCTCCGCAAAGGCTATCCCAAACCGTTGCTCTATGCCGTACTAGTCGCGGTGGCAGTGGCAAATATGTTCAACCTGGGCGCCGACCTCGGTGCAATGGGAGACGCGCTGCACTTGCTCGTTCCCGGAGAAGTTAGCGTCTTTGTCGTGGGTTTCGGAGCGGCGTCCTTGGTCGCCATCTTGTTTGTTCCGTACTCAACCTATGTGAAATATCTGAAGTGGCTGACCCTCTCTCTTTTTGCATATGTCGGAGTAATCCTCTTCGTCCATGTTTCCTGGGGCGACGTGGCACGCGCGACCGTGATCCCTCATGTTCGGCTCACGAAAGAATTTCTGACTGCGTTGGCTGCGGTGCTCGGCACCACGATCAGTCCGTATCTTTTTTTCTGGCAGGCCTCACAGGAAGTGGAGGAGGTCAGAAACAACCGAGGCGAGAAGCCATTGAGGCGGGGACCCGAGCAGGCGGATGCCCAGCTGGGGCGCATACGGGTCGACACCTACCTCGGAATGGCATTCTCGAACCTTGTCGCCTTCTTCATAATTCTGACCGCGGCGTCAACACTCCACGCGCATGGAATTAGTCAGATTTCGACTTCAGCCGACGCCGCCACTGCTTTGAAGCCTTTGGCCGGCCGATTTGCATTCGCGCTCTTTGCTTGCGGTATCGTGGGAACCGGACTCCTTGCCGTTCCCGTCTTAGCAGCTTCCGCCGCATACGGCATTGGCGAAGCCTGCCGGTGGAACGTAAGCCTCGAACGGACGCCAAAACAGGCGGCGCCGTTCTACGCAGTTATCTGCGCGGCCACAATCCTCGGGCTGTCGCTGAACTTCCTGCACATCGACCCTGTGAAAGCTCTTTTCTGGGCCGCCGTTGTAAATGGGCTGGTTTCGGCCCCATTAATGGCGGTCATTATGATTATCGCGTCCAGCCGAAAGGTGATGGGTAAGTTCGTGATTCCGCCGTATCTCAGGTCTGTGGGATGGATCGCGACGGCTGTCATGTTTTGCGTGGGTGCCGGCGTATTTCTGACTTGGAGATAGCCCTTGGCAGTCTGAACTCTAATTGCTCCTCGAATGCGGGTCGACCTCGGCGTTCAGGACGGGATCATTCGCGCTCCTACCGGAATTCACTGGAACATGCAGTACAGTCATCGCCCGATTGTCCCTACAGCCTCATTGTTGCAGTCTTGCTTTAGTGCCGTCGCCTCTCCGCAAACGCAGGTTACATGCCCCTCCAGATTGCAATTGTGGACGACAGCGCGGCCGTTCGTTCGGCTCTCCGTACGTACATTGAATCTCACACAGATTGGCAGGTCTGCGGTGAAGCGGAGGACGGTCAATCTGCCGTCTTTTTTGTGCAACACCTCCAGCCCCACGTCTTAATTCTCGACCTATCGATGCCTGTCTTGAACGGTCTTGAAGCAGCGCGGCAAATAGCGGTCATCTCCCCAAAGACTCGAATCGTCCTATTCACAGCTCACACTGGTGAACGCGTTCAGAGGGAGGCGAAGAAAGTCGGCATCCGTTCTGTCATCGCTAAAGACGGGGACGCCACATTACAACGTCTTGTCATAACGGTGCGCGACACCGCGTGCAACGATGCGGCTGATGCCCAGGCGGCATGACCAAGCAAATTACACGGCAGGTCGCTCACGTCATGCGACCTGCTCACTAATCGCTGCCTTTGAAGTCGGACTCGGCAGAACGGCGGTCACAAGCGTCCCTGTAGCATTCGATTCAACGAGCAATTCTCCTTTGAGGTGGCGGAGGCGTTCACGCATTCCGCCGATTCCCACTCCGCTACCTTGGGCTTGAATCTCGGCCAGCCTGTCCGCGGATATGCCCCGGCCTTTGTCCTGAACCTCGACGACAATACGATCGGCATCCCGAGAGACGCGGACGGACGCGGTCTTACTGCCAGAGTGGCGAAGCACGTTGGTCAGGGACTCCTGCACGACCCGAAAGATGACGAGTTCCATGTCGGAAGGAAGTCTTTCAAACTTCTCGGAAACTGTCAGGCTGACATCAAGTCCACTCCTCTCCTTCAAACCTTGCACATACCAATCGAGAGCAGATGACAAACCAGCCTCGTCTAGCAAGGGTGGGTGGAGAAGATATGATGTGGTGCGTATCTCTGTGCTCAAGTGCTGAACCAGCCGCTTAGTATCTTCGATGCCTTTGGCGAGTTCAGCAGGAGTGTTATTGGCATCTTGGGAAAACTGCCCAAGAGTCATGCTCAGAGCGGCTAACGTCTGACCAGCACTGTCGTGAAGTTCCCGGGCAATATGTCGCCTCTCTGTGTCCTGAGACTCCAGAAGTCGTGCAGAAAGGTTACGTAGTTCGAAATTCCTTCTTTCGAGCTCTTGAGTGCGAAACCTGACTTGGGTGTTGAGCGCATCCGCTAACGTTCGATATCGTTCTTCGCCCTCCCGCAGTTCTCTCTCGGTTCGTTTGCGTTGGGTGATGTCCCGAGCAATCTTCGAGGCTCCGATAATCTTTCCGCTCGCGTCACGGACGGGTGAAATCGTCAGGGCAATGTCGATTTCTGTCTTGTCCTTGCGCATCCGTACCGTATCGAAGTGTTCAAGTCGTTCGCCTCTCTTGATTTTGTCGATGATAAGAGTTTCTTCGCTCCAACGATTCTCAGGGATGATTAAAGTGATGTGCTGTCCGAGCGCTTCGTTGGCCGTATACCCAAACAGACGCTCCGCACTTTTATTCCAACTGGTAATGACCCCGTCCAGCGTCTTACTGACGATTGCGTCCTCAGATGAATCGACGATTGCCGCGAGTAAGCCAATCGCTCTATCCGCCTTCAACCGCAAGGCTGGCAGTTCATCGAGAAGCGACTGGCTAACGCTATCCTTGCATTCCGGGTCATTAAGAATGCAATCCGCGAGTGCTTCATGCGTCTTCAGTAATCTGTCGATGTCATCCTCGCACTCGATTTCTGGATGTGTTTCCGTCCAATAGTGCGCTGCCCTAACGAATGCCAAAAACAACAACAAGTACTGAAGGCGAACCGGACCAAACAGCCGCGTCAGTGCATCAAGGCAGGAGAGATAATCAGAGGTCTTCAGGAAGACATGACCCGCCAACACAAAGACAGCATCTTCCATCTGCGTATCCGGTTTCGGCATCTCGGCAAGAGGTGCTGGACTCGCTGCGCACAATGACAGACGTGATTGAAGTTCTTCTCCACGCGGGAAGGGCCGTCGGAGCAGGCGAACGACATCGGCGACGCTTTGAGTCGGCACATTCGGATCGCCGGAAGGACGACCAAGTCCGACCAGAAAACCGACATGACGGGTGATGCAGTAGCGGACGGCGCAAAAGCGTGACAGGTGGACAAAAAGCCGTTCCTTGAAAATCGAAGGCAACGGATTGTCGAGATAGGCCGCTTGCGCAAAGCCCCAAAGTTTTTCGGTAATGTCAGGCGTCTCAGGTGCAAGTCGGAAGAAGTTCGGAAGGACGCCGAATCGTCCTTCGACACGCTTCGCCAGGTCTGCTGCCTCGGAAGACCTCCGACTTGGTTGGTCGTGTGGCATCGGCACAGAATTATACGGCTAAATGGAGGAATGGCAGAGCGCCATCTCGCGCTCGTGACGGGGTTTCGACACAGGTAGGTGTTTTGTCCGGCGAGGTCAAGTTTACCGTACGTTCCGCTTCCCCGCGCTCGCCCTGCGCACACCGCTCGCAAGTACGCAACCGCGCACGAGCCCCACGCGCGGGCGGGCGGGCCCCAGAAGTCAAAAACCCAGTTCCTTGGTGGAGGATGGGGTGTAGGAATTTTCCCGGCCTGTATATCTCTCCCCCTCAACGGTTTGACTCGCCTAGAAGCTTGTCTTTAGACTCACCTCCGTTCGAGGTATCAAATATTTGCTGACAGCACTACTCCGATCTACGGCTAAGCGAAAATCTCGTTCACCTTCTCGCGCACGTGGCTACTCCGGGACGGCTTCAGGTAGCGCATGGTGGACTCAATGTCCGAGTGACCAAGCCATTGCTGCACGGTACGCAGATCGACGCCAGCCCATAGACAGCGCGTAGCGAATGTCGCGCGGAACTTGTGCAAGTAGAAGTTGTCCTTGTTGAGCTTCACGCGCTCCGCGCAAGCTTTCAGACAGTCCAAGAAGTCGAGCTTGGGATTGCATCCGGCAGTGGGGAAGACCAAATTGCAGCTCTTATCGACTTTCGCCATCCACTTCTTCAAACTCGCGGCGAGCTTCGCGGGAATCGGAATCTCGCGCTCTTTGTACGCCTTCGGTGTCCAGCCAAGGTCGGGCTTGTGGGTTACGCGAACGATACAACCTGAGCAGTTCACGTCGGATCGATACGCGTACATCACTTCCTGTTCTCGCATTCCCGTCATAAGGAAGAACTCAAACCACAGCCGCTCGACTGCATCGCATCCTTTGAACAATTTCTTCAGTTCTTCCGGCTCATACATCTCCGGCTCTTCCTCGGTGTATCGTGGCCAATCATTCTTTCCCACGATCCCGCGAATCCCATTCGCCTTCAAGAACGTCATCACGGTTTCGAACTTGTTGTAGACCGACCGCGGGGACTGTTTCTTCTCCTCGCGCAGAAATGCAGAGAACTTCAGCAGATCATGCCGATCGATCTCATGCAGGTAGAGCTTGCGGCAGGACCCAGTGAAGTAGTTCAGCGCGGTAGTGTACGCAGCCAAGGTCTTCGGCTTTTTCGTGAGTTCTGTTTCTTCCAAGAAGCCCGCTACGGCTGCAGCAACGGATCGCCGTCCATCTCCGTTCTCGGGCAACACAGAAACTCCACTTTCGACGGCATTGAGCTCGGCCTGCTTGCGTTGGCGGCGTGCAGCAGCGTCCTGGGCGTCCTTCCCGACGGACAGTCGA
>Ga0210407_10002179_pt1 | contig 17058 bp, 8 predicted proteins | sample IncBWC27MmetaG_FD_150860 | JGI IMG/M metagenome (GOLD analysis project Ga0210407, IMG submission 150860) | Forest soil microbial communities from Barre Woods Harvard Forest LTER site, Petersham, Massachusetts, United States - Inc-BW-C-27-M | ecosystem: Environmental > Terrestrial > Soil >...
AATCGCTGCTCATGAAGTCGTCTCTCCTTTGCTCTTGAACAGGCGAAAACGCCGGCCGACATGACCTCCGTAGGCGACCGACGCAGGGATAGTCAGTTCCACCTCCGTGCCGGCTCCGCGTTCGCTCCATACATCCAGTTGCCCGCCGATACCCTTGGAGCGCTCACGCATCCCCCTCAGGCCAAAGTGTCCCGGGCGTCCTTCCTGACTGACCACGTTCGCATCAATGCCGATGCCATCATCCCTCACGCGGGTACGAACCTGCCGTGTATCATACTCGATTTCCACTTCGATCCGGCGCGCACGCGCGTGGTGGAACGCGTTGCGCAATGCTTCCCCCGTAATTCGGTAAATTTCATCCCGCAATATCGGATGCAGGTGTTGGGCTGTGCCATCGACTCTTACCGAAAAATCAGTTGAGGCTCCATTCGCCGAAGTTTGGTGTGCCCTTAGTTCCTCGCCCAATACTTCGATGGCTTTAGCCAGATCATTGGTAACGGTTGTAGACGAGCGCAGCCCCTGAACCGCATCGCGTACTTCGGTAATGGCTCGAGCGGCGTCATTGAGCGCAGCCTCTAATACCTGCTGCGCCTCTGCGATGCGGCCTGGGAGCAGGTTCTGAACCGCTTGAAAACGCGGCAAGAGCCCATGGAAGCTCTGTAGCAGCGTGTCATGGAGGTCGCGCGCGATGCGCGTGCGCTCCGCAAGCCTCGTCTCGAATTGATAGGCCACCTGATTCAGGCGCTGACGGTATACAGCCCACGTTATCAGAAGCACCAGGGCGCCGACGGCGGCCTGGAACAGCCTTGTATTCCACCAAGGCGGCAGGATCTCGATGCGAAGCGCCACACCGGGCTCGCTCCAAGGCCCACCCCTGGTCGCTCCCTGTACGCGAAACGTGTACGTGCCTGAAGGTAGAGTCGTGTAAATAGCCTGCCTCCGGTCGCTTCCCACTTCGTTCCAATCGCGCTCCAAGCTCTCGAGCTTGTAGCGATAGCGATTGGTCGCCGGACTGGCATAGGTAAGGGCAGCGAAACTAATCGAGAAGACGTTTTGTTGGTGACGGAGAATCAAATTCCTCGTATATGAGATGGACTCTCGGAGAGCGGAATGGTCTCCGATCTCTACTGGATTACCAAACAAGCGGAAATCGGTCAGAACAATTCGCGGTGCGGACGACGGACCCGCCACGGCTTCAGGAACAAAGGACGTTCCGCCGTTGAACCCGCCGAAGAACACCTCTCCGCTCGGACTTTGGAAGCACGCGCCCCAGCCGGTCAAGTTGGGGCCCGGTAACCCCTCGGCAGTTGAGAAGTTCGTAAACGTTCCCGACTGAGGATTGAATCGTGCGACACCATTGTTCGTGCTCATCCATAGGCTGCCGACCTTGTCTTCAAGGATGCAGCCAACTGCGTTGCCAGGGAGGCCGTCCCGCTGTGTAAGGGCGCTGAACCTACCCGTGTGCGCATCAAATCTATCCAGCCCATTTTGAGTCCCCACCCACATCGTGCCTGAGCGATCGAAGTGCACTGAATTTACGCGGTTGTCGCTCAACGTGCCCGGACGATTCCTGTCGTGTTGGTAAATAGAGAGCTGGCCGGTCGCCGGATCGAACTGACGAAGACCTGACGATTCTGTTCCGATCCATAATTTGCCCTGCCGGTCCTCCATCAATTCCAGGATGAGTAGACTACTCTGCGCCTCGAATTTATACGTAATGAAACGTTCAGCCAGCGCGTCGAATCGATCCAGGCCATCAGACGTGCCGGCCCACAGGATCCCGTTGTGGTCGACGAACAAACGCATAACAATGTCGTTACTCAGGCTGTGCGGATCGGCTGGATTGTGCCGGTATGTCTTGATAAATTTGCCCGTTCGCCGGTCGAAACGGTGGAGCCCATGGCTGTACGTGCCAACCCAGAGATTACCTGAAGCGTCTTCACAAATTGAGATCACGTCGGCACCGACTTCTGGCCCTCCGGCATGGAAGGTGGTAATACGCCCGGTCGTGTAATCACGGCGGATGAGCGCGTCGGGCGTGCCGATCCAAAGACTGCGCTGATGATCCTCGTAAAGAGCGCCCACAAACGGTTCGATCGTACTGCCGGGAGCCTTGGGTAGCTTTTTAAAAGGCGGCTGCCTTGTGGCAAGAAGTGCGGGCGCCATTCTACCCGGGGCTACCCAGATATTTCCTTCCCAATCCTCCAACAGGGCGTCTACTTTATCCTGGGGGAGACTCTCGGGATCGGCGGGAATATTAGCATAACGTATAAATCTCCCTTGCTCTCGGTCGAGTTTGAGCAAACCAAGGCCGTGCGTTGCAAGCCATAGGGCGCCGTTCCGGTCTTCCAGCATTGCCGTTACCCCCATCATTGTCGGCTTGTGCTTGGGAAACGCATAATAGGTTAGCGTATTGGTGTTTCGGTCAAAAGCGGATAACGCATTAGGGGAACCGTGAAAAATCCAGAATACGCCGAAGCGATCCTCATAAAACTGAAACCCACCGGGTACATCAGGTAGAATAATATGTCTCGCGACCCTCCCTGCTCTACGATCGAATTCGTCCAGATGCCCTGCACTCGCAACCCATAACCTACCTTTCTTATCCTCACCGAAATATGCAATGTCGTTGCTGCTGAGGCTCGCAGGAAGATTCGGATCGTGAAAATAGCGTTGGATTCGTCCTGACGCTGGTTCTATACAATATAAGCCGCTCCTTGTCGATGCCCACAACAGTCCGGCAGTATCTTGAGTAATGTGAGAGACGAGGGGGATAGGATAGCGTGTAAAAGTTTCCGTTGTCTGGTCGAACTTGTTAAGCGATTGATCGCATGCGACCCAAAGCACACCGTCGCGATCTTTGAACAGCGCTCTAACAACCATGCCGTCGAGGCTGTGGGAATTTCCTGCATCGTAAACGAAAACTTTGAACGTGTAGCCGTCGTAACGGTAGAGTCCAAACCGCGTTCCAAACCACATAAAACCCTGGTTGTCCTGCACAATGGAATCTACTTTTGTCTGCGATATCCCTTCGGATGTGGAGAGACGTAGGAATCGGTTGTCCTGAGCATCCACAATGGGTAACGTGATAGGCTGAGCGGCTATGCTGACTTGTAAGTCCGCATGGTGCGGAGTTGGCTGATAGGCCACACAGAGGTTTGGGAGAGTGCCGCCGCTCAACCACATACATAGATGTAACCATAGCGTCGGATTCAGCCGGGTGCTTGGGGAACTGTGAACGAACGCGCCGATCTTCGTTGTATCAACCATTTGCCGCACTCAAAGTCAAACGGCTATCAGCGGATTCGTCTCCATGGCGAATTACCAAATTGGCCTGTCCCGGAATTTGGAAATCGCTTCCCGGCCGTTCGACGCTTCGCCCACCACTGTCATATCCGACTCCGGAAGAAGAAGCGTCGCGATGCCTACGCGAATCAACTGATGGTCGTCGGCCACCAGAACGCGGATGGGAGACGAATCGCTGCTCATGAAGTCGTCTCTCCTTTGCTCTTGAACAGGCGAAAACGCCGGCCGACATGACCTCCGTAGGCGACTGACGCAGGGATAGTCAGTTCTACCTCCGTGCCGGCTTCGCGTTCGCTCCATACATCCAGTTGTCCGCCGATACCCTTGGAGCGCTCACGCATCCCCGTCAGGCCAAAGTGTCCCGAGCGTTCTTCCTGACTCAGCACGGTCGCATCAATGCCGATGCCATCATCCCTTACGCGGACGCAAACCTGCCGTCTATCATACGCGATTTCCACTTCGATCCGGCGCGCATGCGCGTGGTGGAACGCGTTGCGCAATGCTTCCCCCGTAATTCGGTACATTTCATCCCGCAGCATCGGATGCAGGTGTTGGGCTGTGCCATCGACTCTTACCGAAAAATCAGTTGAGGCGCCATTCGCCGAGGTTTGGTGTGCCCTCAGTTCCTCACCCAATACTTCGATGGCCTCAGCCAAGTCGTTGGTAACTGTTATCGACAAGCGCAGATCCTGAACCGCATCGCGTGCTTCGGTAATGGCTCGAGCGGCGTCATCGACCGCAGCTTCCAATACCTGCTGCGCCTCCGCGGTGCGGCCTGGCAGCAGGTTCTGAACCGCTTGAAAACGCGGTAAGAGTCCATGAAAGCTCTGCAGCAGCGTGTCGTGCAGTTCCCGCGCGATGCGCGTGCGCTCGCCGACTCGCTCTTCCAGGCGCACGTTGAATTGCTGCGCCACCTGCCGCAGCCGCAGTCGATAGAGCGCCCCGAGCAATGCCAGAAACGCGGCCAGGCACAACGAACGGAACCAAATCGTCTGGTAGTACGCCGGATCGACTTCGAGCGACACCGCAGCCTCGGAATCATTCCACTGCCCATAGCTATTGCTTGCGATTACACGGAACCGGTACGAGCCTGGGCTCAGATTTGTGTAGACCGCTTCCCGGGCTGCGGTTGGCTCACTCCAGCCACGGTCGAAACTGTCAAGAGAATATCGAAAGCGAATGCGTTCCGGCACAGCAAGGCTCAACCCCGAATACCTAAACGTGATTCGTTTACGAGAAGACGGAATTCGAACTACGTCGCCCACAGTTATGGGATCGTTGTCCGCCATAATGGCCTCGACGTGAGGCAGAGCTGGAGTAGCAGTGTTCATGATATGAGATGGGTCTACAACCGACACGCCGCGGCTCGTCGAAAACCAGATTCTTCCCAGCGAATCCGCAACCACTGATCTGTTTCTCTTCACCCCCCTGGGGTTTGGCAGGCCATCGGCGGCCCCATACTCGCAAACCTCGGCCGGGCTTAAGACTCCACTGGATAGCTTCTGATTTGACACGCGCAATACGTGATCTGAAGTCGCGATCCAAAGCCATCCCTGCTTGTCTTCCGACATTCCAAACGTCTCCTCGCGCAGCGAGTCCGGAGTATTGCGAGGAACTTGGACGCGCCCCGATTTGGAGAACGCCAGTCCTCTCGACGTTCCAATCCAGAGGACGCCGGAGGAGTCTTCAAAAAGGCAGTTCACACTATTGGAGGGCAGCCCGTCTTCCGTTCCGTAGGTCGTCCAATGCCCGCGCGACAATGCGCTCAGGCCATTCGGAGTGGCAAACCAAACTGTTCCGTCGCGTGTGTCCAGGATTGCCGAAACAGTGTTCGACGCGAGACCATCAGCCGTCGTGTACGTTACAAATTTCTCATCTTTGAACTTACTGACTCCGTTTGTTAAGGTTCCGGCCCACACTGCCCCATCCTGGCCTTGATACACCGCAAACACGCTGTTTTCGGCCAGACCATTTGCTTGCGTATACGTCTTGCCGCCTATCACTTCATTTCTGTATTCGAAACGCTTTAGACCGCTGCGTTGTGTGCCGATCCAAATCTCGTTCTTGCGGCCTGTGATGGAGTAGGCCACTTCGTCATGAAGAAAAGAGGACTTGAGCGCCTGCGCTTGGCCGTCCTTCATGACGTACAAACCACCTCCGGCCGGAGCGAACCACGTGCGATTCTCGCTGTCCACATAGACTGGCCCGTCCTGTTTGGAGGGCGGGCTTCCAGAGGCCAGCGTGTAGGTCACAAATGTGCCGTCTCGAATCCGCTCCAGGCCGCGTCCACCTCCGGCCCAGAGATTCCCTTCGCGATCCTCAAAGAGAGCGTTGATACCTCCGCTTGCGAAGCCGCCCTCATCGGAGACCGAAACCCCAGAGGCGTTGATGCGCAAAAGACCTCGCGTTGTCCCGGCCCAGACATTGCCATCGTGGTCCCCCAAAAGAGCGAGAACCTGGACGTCGGCCAGGGCTTGCGGCAACTTAACTTTGCTGAGTAGAGTGCCATTCCATCGATATAGACCTTTGCTGGTACCGACCCACAATTCCCGGTCACCTACAGGTAACAAACAATTGATTTTCTTATCCGAAATATCTGTAACTCGTGTGGTCCGCCCATCTGCAAAATAGAAGAGACCCGCTGCATCAGTCCCTAACCAGATTTTGCCGTCGCGCGTCTCAGCCAGTGCTCGGACCAGGGACGGCGGAAACAAGATGTGCGGAACCAGTACTTGGACGTTTTCTCCTCGGACCAGGAGAATTCCATATATTAGATCTGTGAGTACCAAGGCGCCGTCTTCTTTTCGCCAACTGCTTATGACTTCGAAGGCCGTTTTTCGAAGAATAGACGCCAGGTTCACAAATTTTCCATCGCGATAGCACACCACACCCGCACCCCAGAAGATTACGCAGAGCCTGCCCTCGCCATCTGTTGTCAAACCTGAAACAGGATCGCCTGAAAATTCCGGAAACGATGAGGTTAGGCGAAAGTCAACCCCGTCGAAACGCACCAAGCCCTTTGCCGTTCCCATCCATAGATAGCCATCGGACGTCTGCGTGATCGCGTCGATGGCTCCGCCCGGAAAGTTGCTATCGGTAGTCCATTGTTCGCGCAAGTACTGTAACAGGGTGCGATTAGGATCCAGTGCGCGCGCTTCACTGACCCAACAGACCAGTGTTAGTCCGGTGGCGAGCCATCGAGACAGATTTGGCATGCGAATCACGGATAGTACTTAAACTTTTCAACTACAATTTCGTTTTCTCGTTGCAGCGGCACTTTCCCCCATCCGAAGACGTACAGATTTATGCGCGCTACCTCGCCACCTGGCACCGGCACGTGCGCTGTAAAAACATGCTGGTTCAGGGGATGAGCTCGTCCGGTAAGCTTTGCCCCGGCGTAAGTCGTAAAGGTCACCTGCCCCGGCTCCCACCGGAACGCATGAGTGAGTACGCCCGCTGGCGCATTAAATCGAACGGTATTCGTTGGGATGTAATAGGGCTGCACCACGTATTGCGCATTCTCGTTGTTCGGCCACCCCCAATGGCTCACTTCAATATCTAGTTCATGGCGATTTTCATCCGTACCCATGCCATCCCATGTAAAGAGCGATAGAACAGCGGAGGGTTCTAAGTGCGAAGTGTCGCGCACTACGAACAGGTACGTCCCGTATCCTAGACTGCGCGTAAGTTTGACCTCCGCGCAACTCCATCCGTCCTGGTTCTTCGTTACGTGGAGATGCAGGGCCCCATTTTCATCGGTCGAGGCGTTGGCCGGATCAAACGAGTTCATTGAGCCGCCGCGATAGCTTAATAAATCGCGTACTAACCAGTCGTAGCCGCTGAAATGGAGCATCTTAGGCGGAGAAGAAGGATCGGCAGTTTGGCCTTTGACGACCGCGACTGCCGCGACCGCGCCGCCCGCGGCAGGCAGCACGTCCGTAGCTTGTGGCGGAGAGTAGCTGGGATCAACCAACAAAGCGGCATACTCCTCGCCCAAGTGGGTTATATTCTTCCATTTGGAATCCCGTTGGATCTTGGTGAATAACGGGTCTCGAGCGAACGGCTGTATCCACCAGCGGCCTTCGCTCTTGGCATACAAAACGACCCGTTGTTCAGGGCGAACACTGGTCACCTTTCCCTCGATGGTGTCCATGTTGTCCAGACCGCCTACAGCCGCCAGAGGAATTTTGGTGAATTCGATGGAAGGCTTAGAAATGCCGCGTTGACACCCATCAAGAACGAAGATGCAGAAAAACAAAAGAACACTTAGTCGAGCAGACCCGTTTACAACCGCGGGTGCCTGAAACCTCAGGTTACGTCGGCTCAAGCAACGACACCAACTTCGGTGGCGCCATGAAGAGAAACTGACCATTTAGACCTCAGCGGTGCGGCGCCTTCTGTCCGCTAGCAATTGTGGAACATTTGCCATTCTTGCCGTGCATCCATCCTTCAAGCGAACCTGGTATTCGACAGCATCCTGACATTAAACCCAATCGAACCGAAACGACATATCTTGCGCCGCTCCCCGCTCCCACAGATTTCTATATGTGTTGCCGCCGGCCGACATGACCTCCATAGGCGACGGACGCAGGGATAGTCAGTTCTACCTCCGTGCCGGCTTCGCGTTCGCTCCATACATCCAGTTGTCCGCCGATACCCTTGGAGCGCTCACGCATCCCCCTCAGGCCAAAGTGTCCCGAGCGTCCTTCCTGACTCAGCACGGTCGCATCAATGCCGATGCCATCATCCCTCACGCGGACGCAAACCTGCCGTGTATCATACTCGATTTCCACTTCGATCCGGCGCGCATGCGCGTGGTGGAACGCGTTGCGCAATGCTTCCCCCGTAATGCGATACATTTCATCCCGCAACATCGGATGCAGGTTTTTTGCCGTGCCATTGACTCTTACCGAAAAATCAGTTGAGGCGCCATTCGCCGAGGTTTGGTGTGCCCTCAGTTCCTCACCCAATACTTCGATGGCCTGAGCCAAATCGTTGGTAACTGCCGTAGACAAGCGCAGATCCTGAACCGCATCGCGTGCTTCGGTAATGGCTCGAGCGGCGTCATCGACCGCAGCTTCCAATACCTGCTGCGCCTCTGCGGTGCGGCCTGGGAGCAGGTTCTGGACCGCTTGAAAACGCGGCAAGAGCCCATGGAAGCTCTGCAGCAGCGTATCGTGCAAATCGCGGGCGATTCTCATGCGCTCCGTGACCCGCTCGTCAAGTCTCGCGTTCATTTGAGCGTGCATCTGGCGGAGGCGGAGGCGGTACCCCCCTGTCAAAGTAAGAACGAACGCAATGACGGCAACCAGGCGGAACCAGCCCGTCGCGTAGAAATACGGTTCCTGTGTGATCTCGTAGCTGATGCCTGCGCGGTCCCAAATTCCGTCGCCGTTTGACGCGCGCACGTGGAACGAGTGCGTGCCCACCGGGATGTCCGTATAGATCGCCGTTCGAGTGGCGTCTGCGTCGAGCCAATCCGGATCGACGCCATCGAGGCGGTATTGCAAGCGTATGTTTTCTGGTGAGGCTAACTCAACGGCTGTAAAGTGGAGCACGACGTGATACGCTCCGGGGCGCAGCACAAGCCTGCTGTTTGGCGTCTGCCTGCTTCGCCCGACATCCACTTCTTCGACGAACACTGGAGATTTGTGGTAGAGCTGTGGCTGCTGGTTGAGATCCAACATCGCCAAGCCCGTCGGCGTCGCAGTCCATAGCTTACCGTCCGGCGTTATCGCGATATTCGGCTGTCCGGCGCTGCACTCCCGCGAATTCAAGCCATCGTCGCTGCTGAAGGAGGTGTAATCCAGTGGCGAATCACTATCTGCCTGCGCCCGCTCAAGAGACTCCGCCGAAATTCGGGAGATCCCTTGCCTGCCACTAAACCAAAGGTCGTGCTGGCGACCCTCCACCATCCCGGAGACTTCCACAATCTGCCGGATATTGAAGATCCGATTGTTCGCAATGCGGCTAATCCCGCTTGTCAAAGAGAGCGCATAAAGATTCCCAAGGGCGTCTTCGCGCAGGGAGTTGTAAGGTACATCGCTCACATCCGCCGGCGCGGCAACTGGCACAAATCGATCTCCGGCCAAGCGATCGATGCCGGCACTCGTCCCCGCCCAGATTCCGCCCTTCTGATCTTGATAGACGGTTGTAATTCGATCGCTCGAGAGACCATCCGCCATTGTATAGTTTCGCCAATGCCCGCTTTGCATATGGACCAGCCCCCCTCCCGTCGCGATCCAGAGGGATCCGTCTTGGGCACTGATCACCGATAGCACAACGTCGCTTGGGAGGCCCTGGGATATTGAGTACTGAGTAAAGTGTTCCCGGCTGAAACGGTAAAGCCCGCCTCCCCAGGTTCCAACCCAGATGTCATGGTTACGGTCCTCGGCGAGGCTCCAGACACAAGAATTCGACAACCCGTCCTTTTCCCTGTATGTGGTGAAGCGTTGTCCGTCAAATCTGGATAGTCCGCCGCAGTTATTGCCCACCCAGACAGTTCCGTCGTGACCAGACAATATAGTATGTACCCAGTCGTTCGGTAACCCGTCGGCTTTGGTGTACATTCGAATGATGCGCCTTCTAAGGCGCGCCAGTCCAGTGTCGCCAGTCCCGATCCACAGGTCGCCGTCCTGGTCGCAGTAAATGGCCCTTGCAAGTAACGCTGGATCAAACGGCTCGAGATGAGCACCGGCGACCTGAAAGAGTCCCTTTTGCGTGGTGATCCAGACATCGCCCTGCACGCCTTCGTAAGCACGATATGCTTCGGTTCGGCTAACGCGAACCAGACCAACTGTCGAGTGAGGAATGGGATCCGCGAGTGTGGCGTCATACGGGCTTAGACGCTGCATGGAGCCGTTCACGCGCCGCGCGACACCTGCCGCGGTGCAGAACCATGTCACGCCGGCACGATCCTCGAAGACGTGGAAAATGTGATTCTTCATAACGCCTAGTTGGAGCGCAACTTCAGGATGATGAAGGAGCCGCGAACCATCCCATTCAGCGAACCCTTCACTGGTAATGATCAGCAAATGGCCGTTGGACGCACCCTCGATCCGACTGATCATTTCCTTGGCAATGACGGTAACAAAATTGCCGTGGTCCAGAAGGTATAGCCCACGGTTCGTTCCCACCCATAGGGCCTCTTCGCGGCTAAGATGAAGACACATGATCTGATCGCTGAGTCCGGCTCCCGGGTGGTACAGCTTGACGAGTGTCCTGTCGAAGTGCGCCACGGCCGCCTTAGGGACGTGTTCAAGGCCAGAATCGGTTCCAACCCACAGGTCGCCATTTGATGCACTAATAAGCGAATGCACTGCGACTTCCCTGGAATTCTCGCCACGGAAGCGAACAAGGGTGAAATGCTGCCCGTCGAATCTCGCCAGTCCTCCATCCGTTCCAACCCAGAGATAGCCATTCTGCGATTGGACGATCGCGTTCACATGACTATCGGGAAGCCCGTCTTCGATTGTGAAGTTTTTGCGCACATAGTCTGAAGGTCCGAATTGGACCGGATTGAGCGCAAGTGCGCCTGGAACCAGAGTCGTAAAGGCAGCAACACACCACCATCTGAAGCCGCGGAAATTGCTCATGAAGTCGTCCCTGCTTTGCGCTTGAACACGCGAAAACGCCGGCCGACATGACCTCCAGAGGCGACCGAAGCAGGTATAATCAGTTCCACCTCCGTGCCGGCTCCGTGCTCGCTCCATACGTCCAGTTCTCCGCCGATACCCCTGGCGCGCTCGCGCATGCCTTTCAAGCCAAAGTGTCCCGGGCGCCCTTCGTGGCTGAGCACCCTCGCATCGATACCGATTCCATCGTCCCGGACTCGGACCCGAAACTGCTGTGCGTCATACCGGATCTCAACTTCGATCTGCCGCGACCGCGCGTGGTGGAACGCATTGCGCACCGCTTCCGCGGCAATTCGGTAAATTTCATCCCGCAACATCGGATGCAGACGTTGGGCTGTGCCACCGACTCTTACCGAAAAATCAGTTGGGGCGCCACCTGCCGAGGTTTGGTGTGCCCTCAGTTCCTCACCCAATACTTCGATGGCCTTTGCCAGATCGCTGGTAGCGGTTGTAGACGAGCGCAGATCCTGAACCGCATCGCGTGCCTCGGTAATGGCCTGAGCGGCATCATCGACCGCAGCCTCTAATACCCGCTGCGCCTCCGCGATGCGGCCTGGGAGCAGGTTCTGAACCGCTTGAAAACGAGGCAAGAGGCCATGGAAGCTCTGCAGCAGCGTGTCATGCAAATCGCGGGCGATTCTCATGCGCTCCGTGACCCGCTCGTCAAGTCTTGCGTTCATTTGAGCGTGTATCTGGTGGAGGCGGAGGCGGTACCCCCCTGTCAACGTAAGAACGAACGCAATGACGGCAACCAGGCGGAACCAGCCCGTCTCGTAGAAGTAGGGCTTCTGTGTTACTGGGAAAGAGATACCGGAGCGATCCCATACTCCGTCGCTGTTGCAGGCACGAATCCTGAAAACGTGTCTACCGACCGGAATGGTGGTGTACACTGCAGCAAGAGAATTGTCCGCATTCAGCCACACCGGATCTACATCGTCCATCCGATACTGGAAGCGAATCTTTTCGGGCCATGCCAGAGAAATCGAATCAAAACGAAGCTCGACGTGATGCGTGCCGGGTGGCAAAGCAAGTTCACGGGCGGCGGGGCGCCTTTCTCGTCCAACCGTCACCTCATCAACGTAAATAAGGGGCTTGGCGCTGGTAAACGGCAAATGCTGGAGGTCGAGCATTGCCAGGCCCTGTACAGTAGCAACCCAGAGCTTGCCGTCTGCCGCTATAGCCATGTTAGGAGTGCCGATGCTGCATTGCGTCGAGGCCATGCCATCGGTTCTGCCAAACCACGCGTAGTCGAGAGGGGCCTCCTGGACGCCTTGGTTTTGTCTGAAGGCGGCTGAGGAAAACCGGAATATGCCGTTCCCTCCGGTGAACCAGAGCTCTCCTCTCTGTGAAGTCGCCATGCTGAGCAGATCGAGATCGTGATTCAGCCCTACCAATTGATTTCCGTCAATGCGGTCGATCCCCTTTGGAGCGGAGAGTGCATAAAGATCACCAGACGAGTCTTCCCCAAGGCTGATATAACGGGGATCGAAGATTTCATTCGATGACAAGACAGGCGTAAATCGGTCGCCAGCCATTCTATTGACGCCACGGCTCGTTCCCACCCACATGTTGCCACGGCGATCCTGATAAACGCTGACAACCCGATTGCTGGACAGTCCGTCGCTTATCGTGTAGTTACGGAACTGCCCATTCATCATGTGGCTGAGACCACCTTCTGTTGCAATCCACAACGAACCATCGCTTGCAATAGTAATTGCCCGCACGACTTCGCCTGCCAGCCCTTGTCGCGGCCCGAACTGTATAAAGTGACCATCGGCGAAACGGAAAAGCCCACCTCCCCAAGTCCCTACCCAGAGTTCGCCGCGGTTGCCCTCTGCCAGTGCCCACACGCAGGCGTTCGACAGACCGTCCTTTTCGTTATAAGTCTTGATGCGTTCGCCATTGAAAACTGAAAGGCCGCCGCAGTTATTGCCTACCCAGAGGCTGCCATCCCTTTTCGAGAGCACCGTCATGGGAATATTGTTGGGCAACCCATCCGCCTTCGTGAACATGCGGATCGGACGGTCCTTGAAGCGCATGAGTCCTTCGCCGTTCGTGCCGATCCATAGATTGCCCTCGCGATCCGCGGTTGTGGCGGGTCTTAAAGGAATGTTCGGCGCCAACGGCTCCAACCTGGTACTGGAGACTCGAAAGATCCCAGTTGGCCGCAGCACCCACAGATTTCGCTGAGGATCTTCGTACACTCGGTAAGCAGCGTAGCCACCGGCTCCGTAAGGCTGAAATCGTTCGATCGATCCATTTATGCGGCGCGCAAGACCCTTAGCGGTACAGAACCAAACCGTGCCCTCGCGATCCTCAAAGACGTGAAAGAACCCGTCAGAAGGGATACCTAATTGATCCGACAGCCCCGGGTGTCCCACGACCCGTGTTCCGTCGAGCTCGACGAATCCCCGACTGCTAATGATGAGGAGGTGCCCGTCTACGCTCTCCTCAATCCTGCTGATGGAGGCTCGGGGAGTCGCGGCCTCGAATCGATTGCTGACGAAGCGGTAGAGCCCTGCGTTGGTGCCGACCCACAATGTGCCGTCGCGGCTGAAGTGGAGACAGGTGATCTCATCACTGTTACCCGCGCCGGGATGATAGAAGACCGATAGGGATCGGTCGAATTGATCCAGCGCCAGTCGTGAGATGCGGAGTAGGCCTGCGTTGGTACCAATCCACAAATCGCCATCTGGTCCTTCCACCAGCGTGCTGACAATGCCTTGTGGCGTCGATTTTGTGCCTCGAAAATAGATCGGCGTGAAATGTCTTCCGTTGAATCGATTCAGCCCAGCGTCCGTGCCGATCCACAGGAATCCGTTTCGCGTTTGAACGATGGCATTGACAACGTTGGAGCTTAGCCCGTCTTCGACAGTGAAGGTGGTTCGTATGTAGCTGGTTGCGGGCTGCTGGGGATCAACCGCACGAGCGGATTTGGTGGACATCGCCAAGACGATTGATAATCCGACGATAACCCTGCAGGCTCTTGATCTTGGATACCAGTGTCGGCCGCGGAATCCCCACCCTTCTGGCCGCTTCGTCCCGGCTCGAAATGTAGCCGCTTCCTGACCGTTCGACGCTTCATCCACCAGTTTCATATCCGACTCAGGGAAAAGAAGCGATGCGATGACTACGCGTATTAACTGATGGCCGGCGACCACCAGAATGCGGATGGGAGACAAATCGCTGCTCATGAATTCGCCCCTGCCTTGCTTTTGAACATGCGAAAGCGCCGGCCGTCATGACCGTCATAGGCGACCGACGCAGGGATAGTCAATGCTATCTCCGTGCCGGCTCCGCCTTCGCTCCATACTTCCAGTTGTCCGCCGATGCCCTTGGAGCGCTCACGCATCCCGCCTATGCCCCAATGGCCTGCGCGCCCTTGATGGAGCACGCTCGGATCCATGCCAGTGCCGTCGTCGCGCACCCGGAGGCGAAACTGGCGCGTAGCATACGTAATCTCGACTTCGATCCGACGCGCCTGTGCATGCCGGAACGCATTGCGCAAAGCTTCCCGAGCAATCCGGTAGATTTCATCTCGTAGGATCGGATGCAGAGCTTGAGGGGGACCCTCGACTACGACCGAAAAAGCGCTGGCGTACCCATTTGAAGCTCTTTGGCGTCCGGCTAATTCCTCACCCAATGTTTCAATGGCCGATGCAAAGTCATTGGTCACGACTGTGGATGAGCGCAGATCCTGAACCGCATCGCGTGCTTCGGTAATGGCGTGAGCGGCATCATCGAGCGCGGTTTGCAATACTTGCCTGGCATCTACGGCGCGTCCGGGAAGCAGGTTGTGCGCAGCTTGAAAACGCGGCAAGAGCCCGTGAAAACTCTGCAGCAGCGTGTCGTGCAAATCGCGGGCGATTCTCATGCGTTCCGTTACCCGCTCGTCCAAGCGCAGCTCCCAGATCCTTCGTGCAATAGACCAGCCGAAGAAGGCCGCGATGAGGAATGAACAAATCGCTGTAGCGGGCACCAAGATGAGAATCCTGCGTTGTACAGTTCTCATTTGCTCAACCGCCTGCCTCAGGTCACGGCTAGCTTGCCGGTCAACGCTGTCAACCAGAATTGCCGTCTGAGTTTCGACTGGCTTTAGCTGGTTGCCCAGCCGAAGTTGCACGGCCGCCCAGTCACTCGCCCGCGCGAGTTTGGTTATGGCATCGAGCTGCGACGGTAGCATGATTTCAATCGCTTCGAGAGTTGGCCAAAATGCTGGATCTACCCCGGTTTCTGGCGGCAGGCTGGCGAGTGCAGACCTCGTTCGTTGCGTTTGTTCACGGAGTGCCGTGCGCAATGGTTCGGCTTCGCCCACCAGTCGCTGAAAGTCTCTCGAACGTGCCAGGTCATCTAAGCGCTGGTGGAACGACAAGAGGTTCACCTGAAGTTGTAGAACCACAATCACTTGCTGATTCGCGCCCGCCAGGAGATGCGTTTGAGTCCGAGCTAGGTTGAATTGCCAGATGACCAGCGCGTTTCCTCCTAAGATCAGGACGATTAAGAGGGCGAACGTGACGGTAAGGCGAGTTCCGACGTTCAGATGGTCGATATCTGAAGGCTTCATTCAGGTCCGTTTCGCAGCAGTGCGCCACTAGGCGCTTGCTTCGGCTTGCCCACATGAAATCCGGTCATTTTGATCAACTGCGTTTCCAGTTCAGCGGCGGCGTCTGGGGCGGTTTTCCGTCCAGTCAGCACGGAGTGCACAGCGGCGGCATAAGCTCCGCTAACTTTCCGGTAGTCTCTGCCGGTTTCAATCGCAGGCCTGCTGACCAGTGTGCTCCCACCTTGCTTCGCTTGCTTAAATTGGTTATACGGGCCCGTGGCTGAGGGTCCATTGTAGACCCTGGGCTGGTTCCCAGAAGGTTGGCTTGTCTCGCGCGACTGGATTTGTGCGCGAATCAGAAAGAGAAGATACTTGATGGCTTCCTGACGATGGACTGAATGCGCGGAAACCGCTAAGCCAAAGCCTCCCAAAGTGGCGGCCGAGCCTGCCGAACCGCCAGGTAGGTTTGCAAAGCCAGTTTCTACGACTGAGCGCGAAGTTCGCCAGTAGGTTTCGCGCGCCCGCTCGCTGCGAGAGATGCTTCTTCCCAGCCATAAACGGTTAAATGCGGCTCTTCCCGAATCAAAAACGTTCTGAGAATCGCGTTCCTGATACGCTACAACGCTGGGTGGCGAAATCCTGCCGATCCAACGCCTGGCCCGCTGCCATGCCCGCGTCGCCGCTCGATTGTTAACACTGATAGTTCGGTCGCTTTCGATGACTCTCCCCCCTCCCTCAGCGACCTGCCACTCTAAGGCATTGCAAGTCAACGACTCAGCATCTGCCCCTTGCCATACATAGCCCCAGAAGTCTTTGTTGCCTTTGGCACGCTCGCCCGCCTGGATGCGCCCAGCCATGCTCTCGAGCTCGTCCCAGGTCTTCGGAGGATGGGAATAGCCGTACTCGCGAAGGAGGTCGGTTCGATACTCCAACGCTCCGACATTGACTTGATAGGGGACAGCTATGATCTTTCCGGCGACGGTATAGCTGGGCAGCAATTGTGGCTCCACGGAAGAGATTTCAGCCGCCGAATCGGGCTGCAGGTCAATCAGATCAGGTTCCATAACCGCGGAGAAGATTAAGTCGACATGCACGATATCGGCGCCGGAACTGCCCATTCTTAGGAGATTGAGCTTGAGGTCTAGGTCTTCGAGCGTGTTTTCCGGACTCGGAATATCTCGAATGCGGATACCTGTTTCCTGAGTGAACCGGCGCTCTAGCGCTACGTTTTTCGCTATCTCATCGGGCTCGGACCACCACCCGTGCGGGTAGTTCAGCGTGACGGGCTCTCGCACAGGTCGTCCGCAAGACGCCAGGAGAATCGCTAACGTCGACGCCTTCAAAAGCCAGAGCGTGCAGGCTAAATTTCGCTGCGCTATCACGGTGTTGGCCGTCCCATTTCACGATGAAGGCGGTCGAATGGATCCAACGCGCGCCGTGTGATGCGGACTAGGCCGGCGCCGTTACCGATCGACAAATCGCCGTCCGGCCCTCTGCCAGCGTGCTGACGACGCCTTGTGGCAACGTTGGGGTTCAGCCCGTCTTCGAGCGTGCGGCAGTTCAACTGTTTTTTCA
>Ga0210407_10002180_pt1 | contig 17056 bp, 12 predicted proteins | sample IncBWC27MmetaG_FD_150860 | JGI IMG/M metagenome (GOLD analysis project Ga0210407, IMG submission 150860) | Forest soil microbial communities from Barre Woods Harvard Forest LTER site, Petersham, Massachusetts, United States - Inc-BW-C-27-M | ecosystem: Environmental > Terrestrial > Soil >...
GAAGACGGTACCGTAGCCGTCGCCGCCTTTCAACGTCACTCCCAACAGATGGTTTGGGTTGTCAAAGAACAATTCACCCGGTGGATAGATACCGAATCCATCTCCCCGGACGATGTTATACAACAACGTTTCTGTCCAGGTTCCACCGGAGAATGTGAGTTTGTAGCTGGTGCCGCAACCAGGGGGAAGGGCCGAAAAGCGACCGCACGATCCGCTCCCGCCGTACTGAGTTGTTCCATAAATATTGCCTGCAGCATCAAACACCACTCCAGCAACGGGACCTGCACCGTCGTTGGGCGCGCCAGCAAACGAGTGGACAGTTGTTTCCGTCCAGGAACCGTTGGCGTGAGGTGTCAGTTCGAAGACGGCGCCACAGCCGTTGTTAAACATGCCGCAGTTTCCGCCTGCACCCGAGGAAGTCGTACCGAAGAGATTGCCTTGAGAGTCGAAGACAAGGTCGCCCTGCGGCACGCATCCGTCACTCCCGGAGCAGTTAAAGGCGTAGATCGTGCTCTGTGTCCAGCCTCCGTGCGAGTTTGGCGAGAGTTTAAACACCGTCCCGGGTCCCCCGTAAAGAGCTCCGGCCGTGCCGTAGAGGTTCCCGGCTTTATCGAAAATCACGCCCGCTTGGAGGCCCCCCCCATCGCTGCCACCGGTAAAACTGTACAGGACTTCCAGTTTCCATACGCCCTGAGAGCGCTTTAATTCAAACACCGTCCCGCACCCGAAGGCATTGTTGAAGCCGCAGTTGAATATCCCGCCGTTCGAAGCTGTGCCATAGAGGTTGCCTTCGGCGTCGAGCGTCAGGTCAGACAGCGGGTATGCGCCGTCCGTGCCGCCGGTGAATGAGTAGATGACCTTCTCTTTGACAGTTGGCGATGCACCGGAGGAGAAGGCTGGCAATAAGGCAAGCAGCGCCAGGATGCAACTGGCGGCGATCCAGAAAAGATTTCGTGGCATGGAAGAACCTCACTTCAGAGAATCCTGACGACCGGATCGGACTTACGGAGCCCCACTTCAGAAGCAGCGGGGGAATTATCCTCTGGCGCTAACGACGTGTCAATGTGAAAAAGCTGGCGCTTTGCAGGGGCTGGTATTCAATGAGGCAGAAGATCGTTGGTGCGCTTTGGCGGGGCTTAAGAGAGATGTTTCGGTCGTCCCTCCGGGACTTGGTCGGGCTTTGTGCTTTCCCCAGCGCTCAAGCGCTGGGCTACTGTCGCGACGCCCCTCCGGGGCTGATTTTGGTTGGCTTCAGACCACTGCTGAAGCGCTGGGCTATTCGCGCGACGTCTCTCCGGGGCTGATTTCGCTCGGAGTACACGGATCCTTCGTCGGCAGAGCTTCGCTTTGGGGAGGCCTGCACTTCCTCTGAATGACAGCGTGAAATGAGGGTGACGGCGTGAACGGACGGACGGCAGCATGAACTGACGGACGACGGCGTGAACTGACGGGTGGCAGCGTGAAATGAAGGATGACGGCGTGAACGGACACACAGGATGACAGTGCGAATCTATGTATGGCTTCTCGAAGAAACAGGGCCGGTGGAGGATGGACCGGCCCTGTGAGCGGTTTTATTCTACGCAGTGATGAGTGATTCCAAGGCCACGCGGTTCGGAATCACCAAGGTGCAACCGTTCTGTTGGATAAGGCGCTGTTTCTTGAAGCCCGCGAAGAGGCGGCTCACAGTCTCCCGCGAAGTGCCGATCATTTGCCCGATCTCTTCGTGAGTCAAAGCCAGCTTCACTTGGGTGGGATTCCTCGATTCGGTGTTCTGATCGAGCCATCCCACCATCAGCCGAGCCAGCTTCTCGCTGGCGGAGTCGGAGAGAATGAGATCGCGGATTTCGCGGCACGTGCCGGCGTAGTCCTGGCTGATGTGCTGGGTCACCCAGAGAGCAATTTCGCCGTGCTGGCGCATGAGGCGCAGCAAATCGCATTGCCGCACGAAGCTGATCTCGGACGGCTCCTGGGTTTCGGCGGTGGCTTCATACTGGCGTCCGGAAACAACCGCGGCAACTCCCAGCGGGCAACCGGCATCGACAATTCGCAGAATCAACGTTCTGCCGTCGCTGCCACAAATGGAGAGCTTCACTCGACCTCGGCGGACGATGAACACTCCCCGCGGGGCTTGGCCTTCGGCGAACAAAACCGCTCCCGTGGGATACGTTGTCGTGATTGCCTCTTGTTCCAAAACATCGGCTAAGGCTGGGGGAAAATTGCAAAAGGTCTTGTCGGCTGGTGCAGGTTTCTGGGTATGATTTACGATCTGTGTGGCCATGTAGTGCCTCCGCTCACAGTAACTTTGGCAAGTACCTCGCCACTCTCATCGCAGAGGCAAACAGCTTCGCAGGAACCATTCAAGTTTAACAAAACAAAAGGCTAGCACTTCATTGTTCCAGATGAGGGCGAATTCTTGCAGACCCTGGGTTGCTGCCTGAATGGTGCGTGCTTTCACACAGCGGTGTGTGATCTTGATCACTGATCCTTTGGTTATGGGAACGACGGATGGCCGGAGCTGCGCATCTCGGTGTGAAGTCATGGCGAGTGTCTCATGCGCTTTGAGGCCGCCCCTTTTTTGCGACTCGCGGACAAGGCGTCCGAGGCTAGTGTGCGTCGGCCCAACTCTCACTCCAGTGCCGTATGGAGAGTGTTCAACAAGGCGGTCCGGGTAAAGGGCTTTTCGAGTAGGGTTATACCGCGCTTCAAGACTTCACGCTCTGCTATGAGTTCACCCGTATAACCTGACATGTAAACGACTCTCAGGGTTGGGTGTGAGGCGTTGAGGCGCTCAACCAGTTCGGGGCCGCTCATGTGGCGCATCACAACGTCGGTCAACACCAGATCAATTGCGCCGGGGTGAGACTGTACCCATTCGAGGGCGGATTTGCCGTCATTCGCCTCAACTACCGAGTAGCCGTGTTCCTGGAGAAGTTGGCGCGTCAAGCTGCGCATGATTTCGTCGTCTTCCACGAGCAGGATTGTTGTTCCCTCACGTTTCGGACTGGCGGTCTCCGGTTCAGGCCTGGATGCGAGGCCGATTTTATGATCCGCGCTAGGCAGGTAAATCTTAAAGGTCGTGCCCTTTCCCGGTTCACTGTAGACGATGATGTGCCCTGCGTTTTGCTTGACGATGCCGTAAACCGTGGCCAGGCCCAACCCGGTCCCCTTGCCTACCTCTTTGGTGGTGAAGAAGGGTTCGAAGATCCGGGAGATGGTGGTTTCGTCCATTCCGATGCCGGTGTCGCTGACCGCAAGCAGCACATATTTCCCTGGTGCCAGGGCTTGGTGTTGCTCGGCGAAGCCCTTGTCCAGTCTTACAACTCCGGTTTCGAGAATAAACTTGCCACCGCGTGGCATAGCGTCGCGCGCATTGACCGCCAGGTTGACCACGATCTGGTCCAGTTGACCGGGATCGGCTTCGACGATTACCGACGCTGATCTGGGCACGATGAGAATCTCGACATCGTCGCCCAATAACGGGCGGAGAAGCTTGCTGATGTCGTGTAACCGTTCGTTCACATCGAGAAGACGAGGCTGGATGGTGGAAGTGCGGCTGAAGGCCAGCAATTGTTTGGTCAGCGCCGAACCCCGCTCGGTTGCCTTCTTAATGTTCTCGACATAGCGCGACGGTTCGCTGACGGGATCGATGCGGTCGCGAAGGAATTCGGTGCAGGCGTTGATGATGGCCAGGATGTTGTTAAAGTCGTGCGCGACGCCTCCGGCAAGGCGGCCGATCGCCTCCATTTTTTGGGCTTGGCGCAGTTGCCCCTCAGCCCGTTTCTGTGCCGTGACATCGCGCGCGATCGCCGATGCTCCGATGATTTCACCAGTCGCGTCACGCAAAGGAGAGACGGAGATGGAGAGGTCCAAACGACGTCCGTCCTTGGTTACCCGCACCGATTGATAGTGTTCGATGGTTTCGCCCCTCGCAATTTTCTCTAAAATCTCCGAAATTTCGTCTGGCCGATCACTGGGGGTTAAAAGGGATATGTGTCTTCCGATCACTTCCTCCGCTCTGTAGCCGTAGATATGCTCAGCCCCGCGGTTCCAACTTGTGATGATGCCGCTCAAGTCCTTACTGAGGATGGCATCTTCGGAGGAGTCAATAATTAAGGCCAGCTTTGAGCGGTATTCTCCCAGTTGCTCAGTCGTTCTCCGATGCAGTTCTTCATTCGCTCTTCGCAGTTCTTCGGCGATTCTTTTGCGATCGCTGATGTCGCGGATCGCACTCAGCACGAACGTTCCATTCTCCGTAGAGACAGGACTAAGACTGATTTCTACCGGGAATTCCGAGCCATTGCGCCGTCTTCCATAGAGATCCAAATCCGCTCCCATGCGTCGAGTCTTCGGTGTTTCGACGAAATTCTCGCGATGATGGTGGTGCTGGTGGCGGAAGCTTTCGGGGACAAGCATTTCAACTTTTTGGCCAAGGAGTTCGTGACGGTCATAACCAAACAGGTCCTGTGCTTGGGAATTGACTTGAACGATGGTTCCATCGCGATCGACAGCGACAATCGCATCTGGAAGGGTCTCGAGGAGGTCACTGGAAAAGAGGACTTCAACCGTGGTCTTGTCCGAGAGTGTGGAGACGGTTTGCCTGGCATCAGAGGAAGTTCGCGACATTCACAACTCCGCAGTTCGGTCTTTTAATCTATGTCGGAACCGGCTTGCCTGTAAAGCCTCGAGCGTGAGCGAGCGTATTGGAATCAGCCGTTTCACAAAGTCACGAACAGGCGGAACGGGTATACAATGGCTACCATTTCAGCGTCCAACTTCAGCGTCCAACAAGGAGATTGCGGATGAAGGGTAATCCAAAAGTGGTCAAGGAATTGAACGGTGCTCTGCGGGAAGAGTTGACGGCGATCAACCAGTATTTCCTGCACGCGGAAATGTGCGAAAACTGGGGCTACAAGAAACTTGCCGACTACATCAAGAAGCAATCCATAGATGAGATGAAGCATGCCGAAAAGCTGATCGAAAGAGTGCTATTCCTCGACGGGACACCCTCCATGCAGCCTTTGCAGCTGAACATTGGTGGAACCGTGCGGCAGATGATTGAAAGTGATCTGGCGCTCGAGGTTTCTGCCGTTAAACAGTACAACGCGGCGGTGCAGCTCGCGACGCAGGAAAAAGACAATGGGAGCCGCGATCTCCTGGTCACACTGCTCAAAGATGAAGAAGATCACGTGGACTGGCTCGAGGCCCAACTCCACCAGATCAAAGAAATGGGCTACGAGCGCTACCTTTCCATGCAGACGGGCAAATTCGACGAGAAGTCGTAGTCAACGATGACAGCAGGTTCCTGCGTTGCCCCGGTCACAACCTCGAGATCACTATGCTCCGCTCTTCCATTTTTTCAATCGAGCCAGCGTATGCCACTTCCGAGGTTTGCCTACACACGCCAGCCGGAAGCAACATGCTCATTTTCCGTCGAAGCAAGCACTTTGACCTGTCCCGCGATAGCATCCGATGTCAAGTTCCCACAACGATCAGGGCTGGATCGGATCTGATTCCTTGGGCCTAACCTTGTCGTCAGACCCGTTGGTATCCAGCCCTGGCCGTCCCCGGCGTACGCCCTGCAAGCTGCTCGGACGCCTTACGCCGAGGAAAGCCGAATCCTCACTCACTTCAGCATCCATCGATGCGCAATCCGATTTGCTGCGCGAGTTATCCCTTTTGTCCCTGGCCCGCCACCTTCACACCCTGCTTCGCTTGCGTGAGCATCTGCTGGACCAAATCTTTCTGCGGGAAATCGGGGTGGTATTGCAGAAGTTTTTCCCAGGCAGCCACTGCGCCATCGACATCATTCTTGCCCCTCCATTTGATGATGCCGATGTTCATCAGCGTGCCTGCGTGCTTCGGATCGTAGGTCAGCGACTGATTGAGTTGTGCGAGGGCTCCGTCCACATCGCCGGTGTAATACAAGCAGGACGCGTAGTCGGCTCGCACTCCAAGGCTCTTCGGATCGTACTGCAGCGCCTTTTCGAAGTATCCTGCTGCCTCTTTAAATTGATGAGCACTCTTGTAGATCAGTCCGATCTCATTCCACAACTGAGGGTTCTTTGGGTCAGACTTTAATTTCTCGAGGACCGGCGCGGCCTTCTTGTCCGCCATACGTTTCAGGTCGTCCAAGGTAGGCGCTTCTTTTGGCGCCTGCTGCGTCTGCGGCGGTGGTTCCGTGTATCCGCTCGTTGGCTGAGAGGAAGGGCCGGTCGCGTGCGCTTCAGTCGGGAGTGGCGCGGATGCCGAACCTCGAAGTAAATAGCCCGCTAGAAACCCTAACACGACGCACACTGCGCACATCAGGATCAACTCCCTGGGCTGCCAACTTGCCTTCGATGCCTCGGGTAAATTCGCTTCGTCTGCCATCCGTGAACTCCTGTCTGCGCGGTGCCAAGGCGAACATCCGGGCACGCTTCGCGAACGCCCGTAAAAGGAGTGCACCGGAATTGCCAAAACTACAGTTTGTGCCGGCTAAGCCGATGGCGGTTCTGATTTCAGCGAGTTGCGAGTGAAATGGGGCTGTCGGCAGAGGTTAGAAGGCTGCGGCGAATCGGGTCTTTCCCCTCACCGCGGTCGCGTTTTGCCCCTCAGGTCGAGGCATTACTTTCTTCTCACATGCTGGCCAGAACCTTGGGCGCTGGACACGGTACCGTCGGCATTGTGGGCGGTTTGGTGGCAAGTTAAGGTGCAAGTGTTGCTGCCCCGGTTATAGGAGATCGGCGCGCCGTTGTTCTGCCCCACCACCTTGATGTCAAAATTCACCAGTCGTTCGCCAGAGACTCCAGTAGCTAGCGAGCCCATGCCGTGCGCGGTATGGCAGACGGAGCATGAAAAGCCATCCTGAGACACGTGGTTGCTGTGCTTCTTGAAGCTGGTGTTAGCGACCACTTTATTCAGATCATGACATTTCGCGCACATGCCATAAGGCCCGTTAAGGCTTACGTCAGGATTGGGAAACAGGTTCGTGACTTGGCCGCCGGGCACGGTGGCCTGGCTGAATTGATAGTTGTGCTCGAGGATGTGCGAGTAGACCGAACCGTGAGGACCGTTCGGGCCGATTCCACCGAACTCGCGATTGTCGTCGCTGTTGTGGCAATCGCTGCAGAAAATCCGCACTCCCATCAAGCGACCCGCCGTGCCATTCTGATTCAGCATGTTGGTGAGCAAGCTCGGCTGCGGTAGCGGGCTTAGACTATCGTGAGTCACAGGATGGCTCGAGGTTGCAGTCGCAGCGAACTCGGGGATTACGTTCAGGCGATCCGGCGCTGAAACCAATCTGGTGGGCGCGTATCCGTAAATCATCAATCTCTGCTTGCCTACACTCGTACCGTGACAGCGCAGGCAGTTCTCATATTGGTTCAAGGCCGGAAGCAGAACCGTCACTCCATCCGTCGCGCTGATACCGGTCAGGTTCGCCTGCGAGGGACGAATCGCAGGAGGGGCGGCAAATGTCGGCACCTGATTGGATCCGTGAGCGCTGTGACAATCCACACAAGTGGCGTGGCGGTTGTTGTTGAGCACAGCGGTTTCGGCTGCGTCGTGAAAATTGGTCCCCGCCGGCAGGGGATGGCCTATCTTGGCGATTTCAGCCATGACACTCGGAGCCGTCGGCGCCAGCAGAGTTCCGCCGCTGTGACAAGTGATGCAGTCCTGGGTCGCGGTATCGGTGCCGGGTGCCGATGGATTGGCCGGCCGAAGCAATCGCGCCGACGCGGTTGCATCGTGCTCCATGTGGCACGAAGAACAGGCATTGAGCGCAACCGTACCGTAAGAACCCACATGCGCGTTGGCTGCCGGCTGATTGGTTGCCGTTTGATGAATGCTGTTGGTCCAGCCCGCCAGCGGGTTTGGTTGTCCTGGAATGATTCGATTGGGATCGTGGCAGGCGAGGCACATCTGGCCGCCGGAACTGTCGCGGACCAGAAAATCCTGTGCAACCTTATCCGTGCCCTGCACGTGCGGGTCGTGACAACTGGTGCATTCGATATTTCCGTTGATCAATTTCACGGCCCCGGTCGGATCGGCTGTCTTGCCCTGCGAAACTAAAGAAGCCACCAGATTGGACGCGTCTTTCATCGGCAGGACCAAACTGAAGGGGTGGGTTCCGCCAAGGTTTGTCCCGAAGGAATCGATACTGTTCATCGATCCCGTCGTAGGGAGCGTCCCATACGCCGCGGACTGCCCCACCGCGACCGTGCCGTCGTGGCAACTCAGGCACAGGCTGCTGGTTATTCCGAGCGTGGGCTGGGTGTTGCCGCGCTCGACATACGTCGAACTGGAATACGGAGTATAGTTCGATTTTGAAAGCGTCTGGTTCCACAACGGAGAGACTCCTCCGAGTCCGCTGTGTGGGGCGTGGCAGAAGGTGCAGCCAAGGCCTCCTTGCGAATACACCGAGGCTCCGCTAGGGGGCGACAGGTTGTGCATGCCCATCACATCGCCGGTCATCTGCGCGGTGGCAAGCCTTTGAGCCAGGAGCACTACACAAGCTGAGGCGAAGAACCACCTCATTGTTTGCCCCCGTCGGCCGCTTTCGCGGCGTAGTAGTGAAACATTTCGATGCGGCGATTGAAGGAATCCACGACATAGATGCGATCGTTGTTGTCTATCTGCAGCCCGGTCGGCAATTGGAAATCTCCGAATCCGCTACCTCGCTGCCCGAAGTAATACAAAAGGCGGCCTTGCCGGTCGAACACCTGCACGATGCCCCAGAGGCCATCTACGACGTAGAGATGTCCTTCGGAATCGAAGCTGATTCCCTTGGGGCGGAACATTGATCCGGCAGAGTCCCCGATCTTCCCGATGGCATAGTGAAAGCTGCCGGATCGGTCGAAGACTTGCACCCGAAAATTCATGGCATCGACAACGAACAACTCAGAACCGTTCAGCCGCAACTCCGTCGGATAATTAAACTCGCCCTCGCCTGTGCCGGTTTTTCCGATCGTCGCCAGCACGCTGCCCTGCATATCCATCACAAAAATCTTGTTGCGCAGAGTATCGGTGATGTAAATGCGCTGGGCCGCCGAATCGACCGCGATTCCAGTGGGACGTTTGAAGTATCCTTCTCCGCCTTTCAGGCTGCCGATCGCATGCCGGTACTTTCCCTTGACGTCGAAGGCGAAAATCTTGCCTGCCTGCGAGTCGGTCACATAAATATTGTCTTGCGCGTCCACCGCTACGCACTGCGGCGATAGCATCGGATCGCTGCCGCTGTCCTTGCGGGAGAGAAACTTGTATTTCTTTTCGGTGAAATCGAAGATGTGAATTCCGTCGGCTCCGGGATCGGTCACGATGACCCGTCCATGCGAATCGGTTGCGATGCTGTAGGGGCTGACCAGAAAGTGGAAGTCAGGTTCGCCGGCGATGACGTCGACCACGCGAGTCCAGAAGCCCCGCTTCGGCTTTACCTCACGCTCCAGACTGAAGCTGCGCTCAAACGTGAGTTTCCGGCCGCCGTCCAGCAGCAACTCCGGCGGAACAGGCTGGACGGCAGTTGTCTTGGAGGGTTTGCCGGCCAAGGCTGGCATTCCGAGCAGTGCGACGAAACCGGCAACAGTCAAGGCCCTTTGCAACCGGCCTGCAAAGCCTTCGCTCAGAAGAAGTCGAACCATCTGGACACCCCAATGAAATACGAATTCGCGGTGCCGGGTGGAACACCGCCCGCACTGATGCTCTGGGTAAACCGGGTGAACCCGCCTAGGAGGCCAATTCTCCTGAGATGGTACTGCATTTGAGCGTTGAAGATCTCAGTGTTATTGTGCGAATTCGTCGTGTTGCTGAGCGTGTTGCTGAGAGCGCGGCTGTAACTTGCGGAAAGCGTAAGCTTGCGGAGCGGTGTCGCGGAAAGCCCGCCACCGTAGCTGTCCCCGCCGTAGATGATGAGATCGCTCGCGGGCACTCCAGCCGTTGGTGGAAGCGGCACCAACCCGGCGTTGGTGAGAATTGAGTTTCCGCTTGCCCGCGTGTAGTTGCCGGTCAAGGTGATCCGGCGCGAACTGAGGGAAGTCGAATAGCTCTTGCTGTCGTTGTCGCTGCCTGGTTGATTGGTCAGACCGCTGTGGCTGCCGTTAAAGCTTGCGATCCACGCCAATCCGTGTCCGAAGCGGCGATGCAGCCTGGCGCTGTAGTTGTAGTAAGAGGATGTATAAGTGACCAAGACTGACTGCACGTTTTGGGCGTAACTGAACGAGCCGGAGGTCTCCCAGCCTTTGATCCTGTGAAAATAGTTCATATTCCCGATGAAACCCACCGAGTTGCTGCCTTGGCCGTTGGACTGCTCCACCACGCCCGCGGAGAAGCTAAACATATCGAAGATCCTGCGCGAGTAGTTCACCGTGCCGGTGATGTAGGTTCCGGTGTAGCTCTTGTCAAAATAGTGTTGATCATAATAAGTGGCTTGTGCTTGGGTGGACAGATAATTGGTGAACTGATAAGTCGCGCCTCCACCCGCCGTTAATGATCTTGAGCCTGATCCGAAATTGAAGGGTGTCTGCACTGTTCCGGTGTTGATGAGGTTCTGGCTGAAGTAGCCCGACAGATTATCGGTGTAGCTCTGGTTGGCAAACAGGCTCAACTTTTGGAAGGGGTGGAAGGTAGCGCCGGAAGTTTCGGTGCTGGTCGTATAGTTGGTGGTGTTGTCAGCCTGTCCCTGGAAATCGGTAGTTGCTTCTGAGCGGGTGTAATTAACGTAGAACGAGCCGTTGATCGGCAGGTTGCGGTTCGCGCCGAAACCGAAATCGTGGCCAGTGGTGTCCGATACCGATTCCTGCTCGCCGGCCAGGAATTCCGGGTACGTGGAATGAAGGGTGTTGTGATCGTAGAAACCGTTCAGACGAAAACCCTCGATCGCGTACGTGGACCGCACATTGAACAGCTTCGTATCAGAACCGGTCTCTTGATTGGTTCCGTACACTGTGCCGGATCCACTGCCCTGCGAGTAACTGGTTGACAGAGTGGGCAGACCCGGGACCAGTGCGCTCCATCCGATGCCAAAGCCCTGCCCGTGGCCGTGAGTAGTGAAGTCGGGTTGGCCCGTGAGGCCGAATGTTCCGGTGCTGTTGTAGTCGTCGCGATAGCTCACCGATCCCGGGAAATGACTTCCGGTGAACAGATTGGCTGTTCCCGTAAAGCCGCTGGCGCCGGTCAGCGATTGGAAGTTGGAATTGGCCCGCGACTGATTGTAATAGGGTGTTAAGTCGAACGAGAGGAAGTTAGGATTGTAATAAGAGCCAGAGAGCGTGCCGTCGAGCCCGAAGTTCAGCCCGTGGCTCGATTGAATTTCATTTCCGTAGTCTCCCTGGTACCCCAGCGTGAGCAGGCCGCCTGCTTTCATCTGAAGGTTGTCTCCGACCTGCACCTGGCCTCGAGCCAACGGCATTGCGATCAGAAGAAGCAGCCCGGCTATGCCTGCTATTGACGCCGTCAATTTGCCAGTGCCTTCCACCCCTGAACTCCTCATCAATTCGGCCAGATGCAGTTACTGAAGGCACACTCCTTGCCACTCTCCGCGAACCGGAAGAAGCAGCTACACAATTGAAAGAAAAGTTCTTATGGTTCCCAGGTGGGCGCGTGAACGATGGCTTCCGATTCGGGATGCGCCATATAACCCGTGCGGCGTGCTTAATAACTCAACATGTGGGGAGAGCATTGTAAACGAGACGATAAGTAGACGAGCACGGGTCGAGCCGGGGCCTGGGGTTATAGCGACGCAGGCCGGAAGATCCGGCATCGCTACTTATCGTGGGGAGGCCTTATACGATTTCGATTTTGGCTTTGGCACGCAAACTCTTTGCGAAGTTCGAACGCAACAGTTCATACTTGCGCTTTTGCAATTCCGTTTGCAGGCTATCTCTGATGTCCGCAAGGCTCTGTTTTCCGGGAGGATTATGTACGTTCAACCGGAAAATTGTGAATGCGTTTTCGATCTGGATCAGGCCGCTCACCTGTCCCGTCTGCATGGTCAGCGCTTCCTTCACGATCTGGGGCGGCAATTTGTCTCGACCCACGGCTTTGTGATCGCCCATGTTGACGCGGAAATCGTCCTGCGAGATTTTTTCCGCCAGCAACCCAAATTCTTCGTAACTCTTCGTCGCCTTGGCCTGGCGCAGCGCTTCTTCAGCGTGTCTACGGTTTTCGTTCAACACGCCCGCCGTAGGAGTGCCATTTTTGGGCGGAAGAATGGAGATGCTTTGTATGCTGAACGACTCCGGTTGCTCGAAGCGTGCGGCGTTCTTGTCGTAATAGGCTTTGACCTCGGTCAGGGACACGGTGGCTCTGTCTTCCACCTCAGTCTTCAGCACTTCTTCGATCAGAAGCGAACGCTGGATCTGCTGCCGCAGCACCTTCCGGGAGCCGTGCATCTCAGTCTGCATGTATTGTTCGTACTGGTCGGGGCTGTTGAACTGTTTGCGAAAATCGGCCTCGGCGCGGTTCAGGCTGGCTGCGGAAACGCTCAACTTTCGCCGCCCAGCTTCCTGATACACGAGCTCCTCAAAGATGATCATCTCCAGCGCACCCTGGCGGATGGCGGCTTCCTCCGCTTTGGGAAACCCGTTGTGTTGTTTGGCATATGGAAAGATGGCAAACATCTCACGCAGAAGATCGCGGTCCGTCAGCACCGCCCCATTGACCCGAGCCACCGGTTTGTCACTCACCTGCAACTGTGACAGCGGAGAGGCAGTCGCGGCTGGCGTCCCTACGCCGGTTGGAGTATGGGAGGCGATTTGGGCGGCGGCAGTCGCCGCTGCCAGCAGGATGCAGATTGAGAATTTGTATTTCATAAGTTCCTCGCTCGCTAGCTCAGAAAAAAGGGGAGAGAATGTTCTCTCCCCGTGGTTTCAATCCACTGTTTACTGGAACTGAGTCGTAATGGTGTTGGTGTTGTTAGCCTCGTTTGCTTCGCCGAAGTGGCACTGACGGCAGAATTGTGTCGTCGAAGGTGCGGATGTGCTGGCGTAGGTCTGGAGGTTAGGATTGTACGGGCCGTTCACGAAGAAGTAGGTGGCGTAGAACTTGCCGCCGCCGTCGTTCTGGATCGGGCTCGCGACGCTGGACGTATACACGGTCATGACATGTTGGTTGTGGCACGTCGTGCAGGCCACATAGGGCTTGCCAGCCGCGTTGACGCCGTAAGGGGTGGACCACTTTCCAGGCGCCAGCGCCGGCCAGCCGTAGTTGGCTACGAACTGGGCATACGGACTTCCAGGGGTTACCGTGAATTTTCCGTTCGCCCAAACCAAGCCAGGCTGAGTGGTACTGATGTTAGCGTTTACGCCCACCGGGTGATCGTTGGTGTAATTGCCGGCCGTAGTGCCATCGTTACCGAGCAAGGTTGGAATCGGTTTGTTACCGTATGTGGTGTTGGTCAGCAGGCCGATCCTCTGTTCGTAGGACTGATTGGTCATCATGTTGGAAGCAGTCAGGTTGCCGTCGTGACAGCTCAGGCAGAGCAGGATGCCTCCGACTTCTGTACTGCCACTGGTAATGCTGCTGGGCAGTACTTCGACGAAACTTCCGCCATCGCCGAATGCAATGGTTTGGCCATACAGTGGGCTCGCGTCCTGGCCCCACAATGCATAGCTGCCGGCGTCTGCTGCGCCGCCGTGACCGGAGCCGAATGAGCCGCTATGCGGAGCATGGCAGCCCGCGCAGCCGCGGCCCTGATTGTTGTGCGCGCCGAGCACGTCGACTGTTGACGACCAGTTTTGGCCCATCATCAATCCCGCGACGGCGATAACGAAGATTGTAAGTAACATTACTTTTTTCATATAAGTAAAAACCTCCTCGTTTAATTGCAAAGCTCTAAAACCCTTGGAGGCTTAGGCCCGGGCTGCGACTCCTTTGCAGCCGCCCCCTATGCTGGATAGTGCAACTGTCCAACCGAAGCCAGAAACGCCTTTAGCGGTTCTTAACCCATTTGTAAACGATTGATTGTAAAAAGGTTAAACAAGATATCTCGCATTCTCCGCCAACTGGGAACCAGGACCACTGTGGGAAAAGAACCAATGCCTTCTTTGTTATTGGTCAAATTCCGCAGTGGGATCTGAATCAGCGATGGTAGGGCAAGACCGTGGAAATGCGGGAAGCTGCGGTTCTGCGTCCGGCCATCAGGTGGGATGGGCACGAGCGGCAAAAATGTCAGCGTCACTCTCGGGATCCCGCATCGCTCGAGAATCGTTGCGCCGAGGGGCCTCTATTTGCTTTGCGGAGCTTTTGCCTGGATTGCGGGGTCCGCTATCGGAACTACCTCGTTGTTGGATATGCCGGCGTTCTTCTCCCGCGACGCGTCTTTCTGCTTGCGTAGCTTATCGGCCTCGGTGTCAGTCACGTAACGGAATTGCTGAACACGTCCGGGGAAGATCTCTGAAGTGAAGACGCGGTTTGACTTGTCGATCGTGATTCCGACCAACCCCTGGAACATGCCCGGAAGAAGTCCGTGGCCACCGAAACTAATGAGCAACTGCGCGTCGCGATTGAAGACCTGCACGCGATCCTGCATCCCGTCGACCACCCAGATATGGTCATCACCGTCAATGGCAACTCCCTTGGGCCGCGCGAAGTATCCGGGGCCGTCGCCGGCTTTGCCAAATGTGCTGATGAATTTACCGTCGCCATCGAAGATCTCGACACGGTTGTTGAGCGAATCAGCAACGTAGAGATTGCCTTCCTGGTCGACCGCCAGTCCCCCCGGCCGGGCGAAATCTCCGGGGGTGGTCAGTTCATGCTTGTGCCCGCCAGTGCCGATGCGACGCTTCAGCTTCAAAGTATCGGCATCGTAAACCAGAACCTGATCCTGCTCGACGTCGGCAACATAAAGAAGCCGGTTTTCGGTGTCAATGGCGAGCCCGCCCGGTTCGACGAGTCCATCGGTGACAACGTCTTCAGCCTCGTGCTTGGCGTTGAAAACCAGCACGTGACGCAGGCCGGGGTCGGAGACGAACAGGCGGTCATTGTCGTCCATCGCCAAGCCGATGATGCGAACAAAATGCCCATGGGTCTTGTTCTTGATGAGCTCAACGTCTCGAGTTTCCGTGTTGAAGATGAAGATCGCGCCTACCTTCTGGTCGGCGACATAGAGATTGCCTTTTGAATCTACCGCCATGCCGTAAGGCTCGGCCAGTTGGAAAAGGACCTTTGTATTGTCGGTGGCGGGCTGCGTCCCCGCGAGGCGATCCATCCAGTTCTGCTTCCTGGAATTGGGTTTGTCCACCTGGGAGATTTTTTCAGCGGCGTAGAACGCCTGGTACCGGATGCGGGCGATGGCCGGCGGATTCGGCCAAACAATGGCCGAATAGTCGATGGCCGGCGGTGTCTTCGAGGGCGCAGTGTCAGCCGGCTTCTTCTTTCCCCCAAACACGGAAACCGGTGATGCCAGCCCCAAGCTCAAAAGAACGAGCAACGTCAGAAATCTATGGCCCCTGCGCGTCGTGTCTGGTCGAATGGAAAACATCGTAATTTCTCCTAAGTGCGCCTATCGCGTTTTCAGATCCTTGTGGCACCTCGAGCAGAATGCCATGTTGTTGGCCTGATCCTTTACCAGCAAGTCGGGCTGGGCCGAGGAGTGTGGCTGGTGGCAGGTCAGGCAGTTCATCGGTGTTTTCACTTTGGTAGGGTCTGCTGGATCCAGCAAGTCGGAAACGGGGTGCCCCGCAACGGGATGTCCCATGCCAAACTTCAATGGCAGCACGACGGCCTTGTTTTTCGTGAAATAGTCATCGGGAAGTTTGACGCTTCCATTGAAGATAGTCAGCAGAGGTTCTCCTTCCAGCTTTTTCGGCTGCCGATCTGGTCCGTGGCACTCCAGGCAAAGCGCATTCGGCGTCTTGGCGCGCAGCAGATGATCGTTGTCTCCTCCGTGGGGTTGATGACAGGTGGCACAACCCTGACGGAAGGCGGGCTGGTGGTGGACCGGCTTCTTGGCCTCATCTGCGATATCGCTGTGACAGCCCAGGCAAATATCGACTGCGTTTGTTTTGGGAAGCCCAGGTTGCCTGCTCGCATGCGGGCTGTGGCAATCAGTGCAGTCGCTCGCCCCCGGATGCTGAACTTTAGCAGTGTCGATCAATTTGGCTTTATCGTCATGGCACGTGACACACACCGCTTTGGCGTCGGCCTGCGTTAACACCACTTTTCCATTCTTGGCTGGGGCGTGGCAGACTTCGCATTGCTTGTCGGCAAATGGGGGATGGGTGAATTTCGCCATCAGCTTTGGAGCCGCGGACGCGTGGGGATCATGACAGCTCACACAGTTGGCTGTTTCAAAGGGCTGGTTCTGGTGCGCCTTCTGCAAATCCGCGCCCTTCACGTCATGGCAATCTACACAAAGCGTGGGCGGCGACTTGGTGAGATGAAAATCGAATTCGGCCTTGCCGATCTCCCCCGTTTTGTGAGTAACGTGGCATGTGTCGCAACCCATGTCGAGGGCAGCATGGCGACTGCCTTTCTCGGGAACATTCAACCCAGTCGTATGGCAGCTGAGGCAGAGGTTCTCTTTCTGGTTTCCCGAAGCTGGCTTTAACAACTGATTCTTATAGTCCGAGGAGTGCGGATCGTGACACTTCACACAATCGCGCACCGCCGGCGGATGAACCCCTTTAATGTCGGCGGCATTTTTGTCGGCATGGCAAGTCAGACAGAGAGCGAGGGGCGTGGTCGTGATCAGCTTTACCCGAGTGATTTCCTTATTCACCCGAATTTCGTGACAACTGGTGCAGCCCATGGCCATCGCTGAATGGACCGACTTGCCTTTTGTCTTGTCTTCATGGCAGGCCAGGCAGGTGGAAGTGTCCGCCTTCGGATCAAGTGGCACCGGATGTTTCGCAGCGTAGACGGGACCGACGAGGACGAGCACCACAATGAAGCCGCCCAGCGCCTTAAGTTTGTGAGTCATTCCGGGACTCGATTTGAACAATGCCAACGCCACACCCGCTATGTCACCTCATTTGCCAATGCACGCATCCAGCCTTACTCTCGTGCCGCGGAGGTTTTCGCGCGGTCATTGTAAAGGATTGCAACAACGTTGGTTGGAAGGGAATTTCCATTGATGGAAAACTTC
>Ga0210407_10002181_pt1 | contig 17055 bp, 16 predicted proteins | sample IncBWC27MmetaG_FD_150860 | JGI IMG/M metagenome (GOLD analysis project Ga0210407, IMG submission 150860) | Forest soil microbial communities from Barre Woods Harvard Forest LTER site, Petersham, Massachusetts, United States - Inc-BW-C-27-M | ecosystem: Environmental > Terrestrial > Soil >...
GACATGCTGGTCTCGATTCGGGGCGGTAAATTGCACGCGTTCGCCTTCACTGAACGCCCGCTCCGCCGCCCGATAAATCGTCACGCCCTGCAAACGGCGCGGGTCGTAGGTCAGACGCTGGCCATTCTCCCGTTCCACTGTGACGTGGTTCTGTTTCTGATCAACGCTTTCGATGCGGGCGTACTCTCCCTGTTTGATGCCGAGTGTTTTACTGCCCTTGGCGTACCGCACCACATTGCCGGGTTCGTATTGGGCAGCCCATTGGCGGTCGGCTCCGGTGATTTCCTGCCTTGCGACCAACACTCGCATCCGGTAATCGCGGTACGGCTTCTGAAATGTATCCTGCATCGCATAATGGATGGTTTCGTTGATTGCTTCCCGCGACTTGTTGTCGGGGGATACAACGAGCGTCCCCTTGGGCTGCTTCTTATATTCATGAGCAATTGCGGCGATACGCTCGTCCCTGTCGAAAATCTCATGCACGCGGCCATCGGCATCGAGTTTCTCCATCGGCGGGTGGCCGCCAGGTTCTTCGTGCAGCGACCTTCGGTGGGCGGCTGGCAGGCCCTTAACCGCCAGGCAAGCATCGGGTGCCGCACGCTTCGGTTTTTGAAGCGTGCGGGTTTTGAACTTTCCGGTCGCCGCACCGTTAACTCCGACTTCTCCACCATCCAACCCTCCATTCCCGCGTTTCCCTGCAAATCACTTAACCAATTGACACTGGCGTGCTATTCTTTCGCGTGTATCCTAACCCACATCCTGGCCCGCTCTTCTCCGCGAACGTCGTTTTCCCCGCCTGCTCCGACCTGTTCCGATCTATTCCGACTCGGTCGGAACCCGGTCGGAAGCTTGTCGGAGACCGGGTCGGGGCGAACCAATGCGCCCATCGTTTCCCCCGCCCAACTCGGGCTGCCTCTTCCTTCTCCTTCCCCGCCCCTGTTCCAGATTCAACCCTTTTCTCCTCAACTACTTGCACACTCTTTTTCCCCACGGCGTCACCCCAACCCCTTTATCCTCAGTCACTTCCGCACTCTTTCCTTCCCGACGGAGGGTGTAACCCCTCTCGCCGCTATTTCCATCTCGCCACTCATTTGCCCCGACCAAGTCGGGGCCACTCGCCACTCGCCGCTTCCGTGCTAACCTCTTTAGAAGCAACACTTACGAACCACCCCACAAGTGTTGCATCCAAAGGGCTTACAGAAAACCTAACCCCTTTATCAGCAACACTTACAAAAAACCGGGGGGGTGGGTCACTCCCCAACTACACCCCTTCCCAAAACGGAACGCCTTCCGATTCCTTTCGAGCCTTTTTCGGCGCACCTCTGCGGACGTCGTTTACCCAGCCTACTCCGACCTGTTCCGGCCTGGTCGGAATCCTGTCGGGACCGGCCCGCGGCGTCTCTGCGTTATCTTTTCTCTTTCCCGCTGTCGGCTATCAGCTGTCAGCTGCTCCTTCCCTCCCGCGCCGTTTTCCTTTTCTCCATCCACGTGTTATCTTCCTCGCCGTCAGGAGAATTCTTTCATGTCCGTTAACAAAGCCATCCTCGTCGGCCGCTTGGGCCGCGATCCCGAGACTCGCTTCACCAGCGGCGGCCAGGCCGTCGCCAATTTTTCCGTCGCCACCGATCATGCCTACAAAGACAAAAACGGCGAGCGCCAGAAGCGCACCGAATGGCACAAGGTGGTCGCCTGGGGCAAGCTGGCCGAAATCGTCCAGAAGTATCTAAAAAAGGGATCGCTCATCTTCATCGAAGGGCGCATCGAAACTCGCGAATGGCAAGACAAGGAAGGCCAAAAGCGCTACTCCACCGAAATCATCGCCAACGAAATGCGCATGCTCGGCAGCAAAGGCGATGGCAGCGGCGGCGGCGGTTCCCGCTCCAGCGGCAGCGGCGACGACTTCGAAAGCCACTCCGCGCCAGCCGATGACTCCTTCGGCGGCGGAAGCCACGCGCCCTCCGGCGGCGGTGGCGGCCCAGAAATCTCCGACGAAGACATTCCCTTCTAACAAACCACGCCCATGCCCACAACCAATCGCCAGCTTCTTTTGCAAAATCGTCCGACCGGCCTGCTTGCTCCCGGCGACCTGCAACTCGCCGAGTCCCCCGTCCCAGCCATCACCGACGGCCAGGCCCTCGCCAAAGTCCTCTACCTCTCCATGGACCCGACCATGCGCGTCTGGATGACCGACATCCCTCAGTACATGCCCCCCGTACGCATCGGCGAGGTCATGCGCGCCTTCGGCTTCGCGGAAATCATTGAATCCAAACACCCTGACTACAAAAAGGGCGACCGCGCCATGGGCCTCACCGGCCTCCAGGACTACGTCGTTCTCGACTCTTCCGAAAAACGTTCGTTTCAAAAAGTGCCGAAAATTCCTTTTGTTTCCGACACCGCATTTCTCGGCGTCCTTGGCGTCACCGGCGTTACCGCATTTTTCGGAATGGAAATCGCCGCGCCCAAAAAAGGCGAGACCCTCGTCGTCTCCGCCGCCGCGGGCGCCACCGGCAGCATCGTCGGCCAAATCGGAAAAATTCACGGCTGCCGCGTCGTGGGCATCGCCGGCACCGATGAAAAATGCGCCTGGCTGACCAAAGATCTCGGCTTCGACGCCGCCATCAACTACAAACACCCCGATTGGAAAGAAAAACTCGCCGCGGCCACCCCCAACGGCATCGATATCGACTTTGAAAACGTCGGCGGCGAAATCATGAACGCGGTGTTCGGCCGCATGAATCTCCACGGCCGAGTCATCGTCTGCGGCCTCATTTCCGGATACACCAAACAAGACCCCGGCCTGACCAACTTCGGCGCCATCATCGTAAAACGCTTGAAAGTACAGGGCTTCCTGGTGATCGATTACCTTTCGCGCTTCAAGGAAGCCGCCACGCAGCTCGGCCAATGGAAAATGTTCGGCAAAATCAAGGACCGCGAAATGATCGTGGAAGGCCTGGAAAAAGCCCCGGACGCAATCAACATGCTATTTACCGGGGGAAACACCGGAAAACTGATCGTCAAAGTCTGAAAGGAAGTCGGAAGCTCAGGGCCCGCAGTCACAAGCTTCTTCCGCGGCAGATCGCAACCGCGAAGCCAGTTCGGGAAGAGCAACTTGCGAGTGTTTGTTATCGGAGCGAGTCACGGCCGCAATGACCTTGAGGCGAGGCGGCTAATTAAAATCTGCGCGAGTGAAGATTTCTACTGCGGCGGATGCAGCTTTCTCTCTTCGTCAATGCGCCTCAGAAACTCTTCAAACTTGGGCTTTTGCTCGGGCAACAACACCGCGCGAATCTGCTCCCGCCCTTTTTGCCGCGCCGCATCCATCTGCGGATCCGTCGACTGCCGGATAGCTTTGGCCTGTGCCTGCACGGCCGTCAAGATGGCGTCAATTTGCCGCTGCTGATCGGGCGTAAGACTCAACTCCTCCGTCAGCTTCTGCACCTTCTGCGCTCTCTTCTGCGTGTCGGTCAGCTGCGGCGAGGCAGCCATCGTCGTGTGATGCGCAAACACATATCCCAGCATCCCGCCCAGTGCGGCGCCCAACAAGAAGACCACTCCCACCCACAGCGCGGCCTTGCGCGTCACCGACGCATCGTTGCTCATTGACTGTCCTCCGCTAGACTGATGAGCACATCATCCTGCGACATGGGCGGGGCCGGGGGCTCGAACAGATACTCCGGCACAGAACCCGCCGCCGGCTGCGAAGATGGCCTGCTACTCGGCTTCTGATACAGCCAGGTACTTACAACGATCAACAGAGCCCCACATGCCACGGCAAACCGCGAAGCCAGCCGCGGCACGGCAATCCACGTACTGGCTGCCCGGCGAAGCTCTTCTTCGCGCGCCGCGATCGCCGCCATCACGCGGCCTGCAAACCACGGCTCGGGCGCGGCAGCCTGCGAGGGTAATTTCCTCAAAAGCGCGCGCGCCACCAACAGTTCTTCCGCTGCGGCCAAGCAGTCTTCGCAGACCGCCGCGTGGGTTTGCTGCGCCGCGGGCAGACTCGCCAGCAACGCCTCCACGGACTCGTGGCCATCCACTAACTTCGCAGCGCGGTCCAACCGATCTTGAAACGCCGCACATTCGCTACCATTATTCTTAAGCAGGTTCCACATACCCGCCTCCTAGCTTCAAACCCCAACAAAATCTTCCATCCAATAGCCACTGTGAACTTCTCTTACTCAGGCTTTGGCTTCAATCGCCGCGCTTCTTTGCCATCACCACAATCCGCCGGCGCGCCCGGAACAGCCTTACCTTCACGGTATTCGCGTTCAGCTCCAATACTTCGGCTATCTCTTCGATCGAAAAACCTTCAACCTCTTTGAGCATCAACATCAGCCGGTCCCGCTCGTCCAGGCCCGCCAACAGTATTTCGACCTGTTCCCGGGCCGCAATTCTCTCGCTAATGTCCGGACCAGGATTGGTCCCCAATTCGGAGCTGGCCACTTGCTTGGCCTGTTCCTCACTCAAGTCTGACTCATATACTAGCGGCCGGACCTTCTTCTTTCTTAACAAATCCCAGCACTCGTTTACAGTGATCTTGTACAGCCAGGTGGTGAATGCCGCACGCTGGTCAAAACGCTTCAGCGAGAAATAGGCTTTCACAAACACTTGCTGTGCAATATCTTCCACATCCTCCCGGCGCCTGAGTATTCCTCCAGCCACAGCGAAAACCCGCTGCTGGTGCCGCCGGATCAGCTCCTCAAAAGCTTCTTTGTCCTCCCTCTGCGCCAGCCGGACCAATTCGCGGTCGTCGGTGGCCGTCAGAGGCTTTACGCCACCGCCCGAGGCGGCAGTTCGGCCTGACGGCACACCCAGAGGCTCTAGTTTTGGGACGCGGGCCATGGTCTTTTGGTTACGCCTGTCTCTCCTGGGCCTTCCTACCCCGCATCATACGTTTCACCTGCTGGAGGCCAACTTTCCACTTGCTTGATATCTTACCTACATGGAATAATGTCTGCATGATTATTGGTGACCGCCTTCGCGCACTCCGCGAAGAAAAGAAACTCTCCCAGGGCGACATCGAGAAGCGCACCGGTTTACTCCGCTGTTACATTTCCCGCGTTGAGAATGGCCATACAGTACCGGCCATCGAAACGCTGGAGAAACTGGCGCGCGCGCTCGAGTGCCCACTCTATCAACTCTTCTACGACGGTGAGGAACCTCCCGTGTTGCCGAATCTGCCCAAGCGCAAGTCGTCTGACGACATTGCCTGGGGCAGCTCCGGCAAAGATGCCCGCTTTCTCAACAAGCTTCGCCGCTTGCTGAGCAAGGCGGACGAAGGGGATCGCAAGCTGATTCTGTACATGGCCCAGAAAATGGCCAATCGCTAGCTTGGCGATCTTTTTCGTACGGGTCTCGCCGACAAAGTAGTATGAACTCGTAAAGCAGGCCGTGCTCGCCCCGGTGCACGGCCTGCCTGCAGTCCCCCTCACAGCTCTCCCGAGCCGTACTAGCACTACTTTCTTCGATCTTACTTCCGCGCCATAGCCCAATTCTATTCCCATTCGATGGTGCTCGGCGGCTTCGAACTAATGTCGTAGACCACCCGAGTGACGCCCGGAATTTCGTTTACGATACGGGTGGACATGCGTTCTAGTACTTCGCCGGGCAGCCTTACCCAATCGGCAGTCATAGCATCGTCACTTTCGACCACGCGCACTGCTACCGTGAGCCCATACGTGCGTCCGTCGCCCATAACTCCAACGCTACGAACGGGTAACAAGACGGCGAAGGCCTGCCATACCTTGCTGTAGAGCCCCGCACGCCGGATCTCTTCCACCACAATAGCGTCCGCTTCCTGCAGCGTTACCAGATGTGGGCGGGTGATCTCGCCGAGCAGGCGCACGGCCAGCCCCGGACCTGGAAACGGATGTTTCAGAAGGATCTCCTCGGGCAGCCCCAAATCTTTGCCAATTCGCCGCACCTCGTCTTTGAACAGATCGCGGAGCGGTTCGATCAGCGCAAAGGGCATCTTTTCGGGTAGTCCGCCAACGTTATGATGCGTCTTAATCGTGGCGGAAGGCCCTTTTACGGACACCGATTCGATCACGTCCGGATACAACGTGCCTTGCACCAGAAACCCAATTTCTCCGTTCGATTCCTCACGCTGCAGCCGCTGCGCTTCTTCGGCGAACACGGCGATAAATTCTCCGCCGATAATCTTTCGTTTCTGCTCGGGATCGGTGACACCCACAAGTTGGCCGAGAAAACGGTCGGAGGCGTCCACGCCAATCACACGCAATCCCAGACGTTCACGAAGCATCTCCAGCGTGTCGGCAAATTCATTTTTCCGCAGCATCCCGGTGTTTACGAAAATGTTGGTCAACCGGTCGCCCATCGCCCGGTGCACCAACACCGCCGCCACGGTGGAGTCCACGCCTCCACTCAAAGCGCAGATGGCTCTCTTGTCGCCGACCTTCCCTTTTATGCCGGCCACCGTTTCTTCGATGAAGGCCGCGCCGCTCCATTTCGGCTCCGCGTGGCAAACGCGGAAAAGAAAATTTCTCAGCAACTCCGTTCCGCGTTCGGTGTGGTTCACTTCCACGTGGAACTGCACCGCGTAAATCTTGCGTTGGGGATCCTCCACGGAAGCAATCGCACTCTCGGTGTGCCCGGTGGCGTGGAATCCCGCTGGCAGCGCCCGCACATGGTCGCCATGGCTATTCCAAATGCGCAGCGATTCCGGCACGCCGCCGAATAATTTCGATTCCGAAGCACCGCTTCCGCAAGTCACCTTCAGATGCGCGCGCCCGTACTCCTTATGCTCGGCCTTCTCGACGTTGCCGCCCAGCACGTGCGTAATCCATTGCATGCCATAGCAAATCCCCAGCACGGGAATTCCCAGCGCCAGCACCTTGGGATCGCACTTCGGCGCATCCGCGTCATAGACGGAACTTGGCCCTCCCGACAGCACGATCCCCACGGGCTCGAGTTTGAGGATATCCTCGACCGGCGACGTGCACGGCAGCACCGCGGAAAACACCTGCTGCTCGCGAATCCGGCGCGCAATCAGTTGCGTATACTGCCCGCCGAAATCCAGCACGACCACTCCGCCGCGTTCCGCCTGCATCATGCCTCCCTGCTCTATGACTTGCTTTGCCGCGCTTTCTCCCACGCCGCCTCCTTCAAGTCATTCGTTCATGCCACAACGAGGTTCAGCAACTTGTTGGGCACGAAGATCTTTTTTACGATGCGCTTGCCGGCGAGGTACTGGGCCACACCGGAATCGGCGTGCGCCAGCGTAACGCATTCTTCCTCGCCCGTCCCCGCGGCCACTTTCAGCTTCCCGCGCACACGCCCATTTACTTGTACGACGATCTCCACTTCGTCGTCCCGCGCCAAGTCCTCGCTGAACGGAGGCCAGCCCGTCGTCCATTGACCTCCAGTGTGCCCCAGCATCTCCCACAACTCCTCCGACAAATGCGGAGTCATCGGCGCCAGCATCAGCGCCAGCAATTCGAGAATTTCTTTGCGGACTTCCGGCCGGACACTTTCTTCCAGAGGTTCCTGGGCATAAATCTCGTTGGTCAACTCCATAATGAGCGCAATTGCCGAATTAAAGTGCCAGCGCGTTTCAAAATCGGCCGTCACACGGCGCAACGTCTGATGCGCTTTGCGCAAAAGCGTTTTTTCCTTCGGAGTTGCCGCTGCCGAGTCGATGTTGCCACTCTTTACGTTTCGCAATGCTCCCGCATGACGGTCCACCAGGCGAAACACGCGATTCAAAAATCTCCACGAGCCCTCGATGCTCTCTTCGCTCCACTCCAGATCCTTTTCGGGTGGCGCCGCAAACAGCGTGTAGAGTCTCCCGGTGTCCGCGCCATATTTCTGGGCCATCTCTTCCGCGCCGACGACGTTGCCTCGCGATTTGGACATGGCCACGCCGCCCTTCTGCACCATCCCTTGTGTGAAGAGCCGGGCTGCGGGCTCGCTATGCTGGATCAATCCCATATCGCGCATCACCTTGCACCAGAACCTGGAATAGAGCAGATGCAAGATCGCGTGGGTGATTCCGCCGATGTACTGGTCGATCGGAAACCAATACCCTACTTTAGACGATTCGAACGGGGCCTGGTTGTTTTGCGGATCGCAATAGCGGTAGAAATACCAGGAGGAATCGACGAACGTGTCCATCGTGTCCGTCTCGCGCCGCGCCGGTCCGCCGCATTTCGGGCACTTTACGTTCACAAAGTCTGAATCCGTGGCCAGCGGAGATTGCCCTTCGCCGGTCAGCTTCGGATTTGCAGGAAGCACCACGGGCAAATCCGCGTCCGGGACGGGAATCATGCCGTCTTTCTCACAATAAATTATGGGAATCGGCGTGCCCCAATACCGCTGCCGCGAAACTCCCCAATCCCTGAGCCGGTAATTTGTCTCGCCCTTGCCGAATCCCTTCTCCTCGGCATAGGCCGTCATTTTCACGATCGCATCAGCCGGGGTCAGTCCATCGTACGGCCCCGAATGCACCATTCGGCCATGGTCGTGTTCGTCGAACGCCGCGGTCATCGTGTGAGCGTCGACCGGCTCACCTTCCGCAGGTTGCACCACCACGCGCACGGGCAAGCCATACTTCTTGCAAAATTCAAAATCGCGCTGGTCGTGGGCCGGTACGGCCATTATCGCGCCGGTTCCATACTCCATCAGCACGAAATTCCCTACCCAGATCGGGATCCTTTCGCTGCTGAACGGATTCACCGCATAGCGCCCGGTGAAGAAACCTTCCTTCTCCGCCGTCGCCAGGTCTTCGGTCTTCACCGATGCCTGGCGCATCTTGTTTAGCCGCGTCCAATGCGTGCTGTCGGACCCGGCCCAGCCCAGCAGTTTCTCCATGTGTGGATGATTGGGGGCAAGAATGATCGCCGTGGCCCCATAAATCGTATCGATGCGCGTAGTGAAAACCTCGATGGTCTCCGTGCCCGGAAGGTCCGCCACGGCAAACTGGACCCTCGCGCCCTGCGACTTGCCGATCCAGTTCCGCTGCATGGTGATGACCCGCTCGGGCCATCCGCCTTCGAGCAATTTCAAATCGTCCAGCAATTGCTCGGCGTACGCGGTGGTTTTGAAAAACCACTGCTCGATCTCGCGCGCTTCCACGAGCGTATCCTCATGGCGCCAACAGTAGCCGTTGACCACCTGCTCGTTGGCCAGCACCGTGCAACACTTCGGGCACCAGTTGACGCGGCTTTTTTTCCGGTAAGCCAGACCGCGCTCGAGCATGCGCAGAAAGAACCACTGGTTCCACCGGTAATATTCGGGCTCGCAGGTGGAAATTTCGCGCCGCCAGTCATAGCTGAACCCGAAGCGGCGCAGCGCTCTTTGAAATTCGGCAATGTTGTTGTTGGTCCACGTACGCGGATGAGTGTGGTTCTTGATCGCGGCGTTTTCGGCAGGCAATCCGAAGGCGTCCCACCCCATGGGGTGCAAGACGTTGTAGCCGCGCATTCTTTTTACACGAGCGACTACGTCGCCGATCGTGTAATTGCGCATGTGCCCCATGTGCAGCGTACCGCTGGGGTACGGCAGCATTTCCAGCACGTAATACTTGGGTTTTGACGGGTCGGCTTCCGTCTCAAAAACTCGCGCTTCTTCCCAGCGTTTCTGCCACTTCGCCTCAATCTCCTGCGGATTGTATTCGGCCACGCCGCCCCGTCCCCTTTACCTCGATTTCTTGCGCTTGCTCTCTGCAATGGGCTTCTTCGCCGCCGGCCCGTTGGCTGCGATTTTTGTCGCGAGCCTCTTTTTGTCGTGCTCCAGCTTGGCGGTTTTCACCTGAATCTTTTTGATCGCCGCCGTCAGCATCGAAAAACCCTTCTCCGCATCTGGCGCCTGATCCTGCAATCCCGCCAGTTCCCAAATCGCCGCCACGTTTTTGCGGTCATCGCCCGGTTCATCGATCGGGGTCTCCAGGACGAATGCCCTGCCCACCAATCCCTCTGGCGGCAAAGCACTCAACCGCGGATGCCGCAACAAACGTTCGAACGCCTCGGATCCGATCTTTCCCTTCCCGATATGTTCGTGCCGGTCGACACGCCCTCCGAGTGGAATCTTCGAATCGTTCACGTGAATCACCGGCACATTTTCCAAGCCGATGGTCCCTTCGACCTGGCCAATCGTGGAGGCCAGTCCGGCTTCCGTCTTGATGTCGTAGCCGGCGGCAAACAAATGCGCGGTATCGAGGCACGCACCCGACGGCACGCTGCTCAGCCCCTTCAAAATATCCGCCACTTCTTCGAGCCGCGCTCCCACGGCCGTGCCCATTCCCGCGGTGTTCTCAATCAAAATCTGCAGTCCGTGCAGGGGCACGCGCCGCGTGGCCTGTTTCACCGACTCGATGATGGTCGAGACGGCCTGCTCCGGCGAAGAGTCTCCCTTGGCTCCCGGGTGCACGACGAGAAAATCCGCCCCGAGCGCCACTGCCCGCACGATTTCGTCATGAAACGCCTGAATCGACCGCGTCCGCAGCATGGGCTGGCCCGCAGCAAGATTGATCAGGTAATTCGCGTGGATCACCAGCGGCCCGAGCCCCAGTTCGGCTCGCCGCGCACGAAATGCCTGTGCATCCACTTCCGGTATCCGCGACGATCCTCCCTGCCACATCCTCGGGCTAGACGAAAAAATCTGCAGCGCGTTGCAGCCCAGCTTGCGCGCCGATTCCAGCGCGTTCAGGTAGCTGCCGGCAATCGAGGTGTGAATGCCGATGCGCAGGCTACCGTCCATCCACGCGGGCGCCTGCGGCTCGGGCTCGGGCTCCGGCCGGTACTCGTCCTCGGGATCAAATTGAGTGGCCGTAATGATTGGGTGTTCCGGCAGTTCTATCGGCAATTTCAGCTCCATATTAAACTCACTATTCTAACACACCCGCCAAATCCGGTTTCTTGAAGCCTTGCGTCCACCTTTTTGACGCTGAGCAGCGGAGAACAATGGCGATTGGCACTCAGCTTTCACTTCTGACGTTGGGAATTCATTTCCAGCGATTTATCATGGAAGAGAGGGCTTATGATTTTCAACCCAGCGCCTCCGGGAGAAGTCTTGCGGGATTATCTTGGAGACACGGGCTTCAAAGAAGCAGCTTCCCGGCCGGGTGTCACGCGCGCCCCACTTATCGTGAATTCTAAACGGCCACGCCAACATCACCGCGCCCATGTCTCTCTGCTTGTCCGCGGAACTCGGAACGTCACCGGAGTTCTGGCTGCGAATGCAGGTTCAGCACGACTTATGGCAAGCGCAACAGGCAAAACCTGCGAAAGTCCGCCCTTTCCCGCATGTTATCCGCAACAAGGAGTTGGCTTCCGTTTAGCACTGCGCGGTTGATACTACCTGCCGAAAATCGAAAACGGTGTGGTGTGGGCTGCTTCGTTCAGTTTTGCCGGAGGAGGCGTCTCCATCCGCCGCGAGGCCTCCGCTATGATGCGGTCGGGCGTTTGGTTTGCGATGCGCTCCAAAGCTTCGGCGATCCGCCCGAGCTGCGCGAACAATTCATCTGTGGCGACGGAGCGTTTCACGATCACTCGTCTGCTGCGGCTGAACGCCAGCAATAACGCCGCAAGGCCCAACAGCAGTGCCGCCGCAATCAAAATTTGAAGGTTGGAAATTGCAAAGGTGTGACCCGCGATCGTGAGACTTGTGTCCGAGAGCATTCTGTCCTCCCGGCTGGGCGTAGCATGTTTGTTCCTTCCAGATTATATGCCAGTTCCCTTCTTTCGGTTGCATGCCTGTTGCGCGTTTGCCCGCATCTCTGGCATGCAGTAAACTCAGAATTTCACGAACAGTCCGAGGAACGCGTCATGCTTGTCGTCATGCAGGCCCATGCCACCGAAGAGCAAGTCCGCGACGTTTGCGAGCGCATCGAAGGCCTGGGCCTCAAGGTCCATTCCATCCCCGGCGCACTGCGCACCGCCATCGGGATCACTGGCAACGACGGAGCCATCGACCTCGGCGTCCTCGAATCCCTTCCGGGCGTCGCGGAGTGCATCCCCGTCAGCAAGCCTTACAAATTGGTCAGCCGCGAAACTAAAGAAGAGGACACCGTTCTCCGCATTCCCACGCCCTCCGGTGACGTCCTGGTCGGCGGCCGGCACATTGCGCTGGTCGCCGGGCCATGCGCGGTGGAAACCGAAGAGCAATGCTTCCTCACGGCGGAGCAACTCAAAAAATCCGGTGTGCGGCTTTTTCGCGGCGGCGCTTACAAGCCGCGCACTTCTCCCTATAGTTTTCAGGGCCTCGGCGAACCCGGCCTCAAAATCCTCTCCAAAGTTCGCGAGAAATACGGGTTTGGGATCATCACCGAAGCCATCGACAACGAATCGCTCGATCTGGTCGAGGAATACGCCGACGTTATTCAAATCGGTGCGCGCAACATGCAGAATTTTTCTCTGCTCAAGCGCGCCGGCCGCGCAAAAAAGCCGGTCCTTCTAAAGCGCGGCATGTCCGCCACGCTCGACGAGTTCCTCATGGCCGCCGAATACATTCTTAGCGAGGGCAACTACAACGTCATGTTGTGCGAGCGCGGCGTCCGCACTTTCTCCGACTTCTCGCGCAACACCCTCGACCTCGCTGTCGTACCCGCCGTCAAGAGGCGCAGCCATCTCCCGATTCTCGTTGACCCCAGCCACGGCACCGGCAAGCGCCACAAAGTGCTCCCGCTCTCCCGCGCGGCCGTGGCCGTAGGCGCCGATGGCTTACTGGTCGAAGTCCATCACAACCCCGAGAAAGCGCTCTCCGACGGCATCCAGTCCATCCTCCCGGACGAATTCGCCGCGCTCGCCGAAGACATGCGCCAGATCGCCGCCGTCCTCCACCGCGTCATAAATTGACGCCCAGAATCGGCAAGTCATCCATGATCAAACTCCTCGCCAAATTTTTTCGCGGCTTGCATCTGATCATTGGCATCAGCGAACCGCCTACGCAAAACGACCGCTCACTCGTCCTGATGTGGCTCGGCATCATCGCCCTCACGGTCGGCTCCGCCGCGCTGGCCCTCTTCTTCGTCCTCCACGTCCTCAACCCCGCCGGCCGCTGAAGTTCCAGCGGCGCGTTTACAAACTCTCTGCTCCCCATTTTTTTCATTTGCTTCGCATCCGCCGCGCACAGTAAATTCCCGTCCGACCACTTCCCTCGTTGACCGCGATTCGCTAAGATGCCCGCCATGCTAAACCAACTCAATCGTCGCAGCTTTCTCATCGCCGGCGGGCTCACCGCTCTCGCCTCCACGCGCATCCTCGGCGCCAACGACACTCTGCGCGTCGGAGTGCTCGGCGCGGGCGGCCGCATGGGCGACCTGCTCAATGCCGCCGACAAGGTCGGTCCCTACCAGATCGTCGCCGTCAGCGACGTCTATGGCCCGCGCCGCGAGGCGGTCAAGCAACGCTCCAACGGCACCGCGACCACTCACGTGGATTATCGAGAAGTCCTCCAGCAGAATATCGACGCCGTTTTCATCGCCTCCCCCGACCACTGGCATGTGCGCATGGCCGTCGACGCCCTCGCCGCCGGCAAAGACGTTTATCTCGAGAAACCCGTGACCCATACCTTCGAGGAAGGCGCCATCCTCACCCGCGCGGTCCGCTCCGGCAAACAAATCCTGCAATGCGGCATGCAGCAGCGTAGTTGGAGTCACTTTCGCGACGCCGTCGATCTCATTCAGGGCGGCAGCCTCGGCCGCGTCACCCAGATCCGAACCTACTGGTGGCAGAACTATCATGTTTTCCTGGCGCCCAAGCCCATCGACACCCAGGCCCTCGATTGGAAGCAGTGGCTTGGCGGCGCTCCCGATCAGCCCTTCACCGAAGAAAAATTCTACCGTTGGCGCTGGTTCTGGAACTTTGGCGGCGGCGCCATGACCGACCTCTTCACTCATTGGATCGACGTCGCGCATTGGGCCATGAAGTCTGACCTGCCCCGCGACGTGCACATGCTCGCCGATAAATACATCTTCGAGCAATGGGATTGCCCCGACACCATTCAAGCCGCTCTGCGCTATCCCGGCTTCGATGTCGTCTATGAGGGCATGATGGCCTCCTCCATCGACGACGGCGGCCTCGAATTCCGCGGCAACGAAGCCACTTTGAAGATCAACCGCAGCGGCTTCAGCATTTATCGCGAGGGCGTGCCCAACAAAGAAAATCCCGTCGTCAAAGCCGACAGCTTTCGCGACGGCACCATCGACCACATGCAAAATTTCTTCGACTGCGTCAAGTCCCGCAAGGACCCCAACGCCCCCGTCGAAACCGGAGTCTCCGCCGCCCGCGCCGGCCACATCGCCAATCAGGCCTACCGCCGCACCAGCTAGCTCTTCTCGCCCACCCCACCCAATGTCATCTCCGCCGGAGGCCGTGGGAAGGTGTGACCCCATGCCCCATCCGAATTCCGCTTCCCAGACACTGTACAAAACAGAACAGCGCTTCTACAGGGTTCATGGTATTTCTCGCTCGTTAGGAGACCACCATGACGGAAGACGAAGACTACCGCGAACTTGGGGCTTCTGGCCCTGATGCCGTTACCCGCCACCCCCACTCAGGTCCCATCCTCGCCGAAGGGGTTGAACCCGCGTTGGACGCGATTGCTGCAAAAGGAAGCAGTTTCGTTGCGGAGTCTGTAACGCGCAGTGACTATTCGGTTCCTCTGAGTCGGACCGAAATAAAAGCCTGTTTCGTCGCTCAAAATTGGCACAAGCCCTACGCTGAAGCTTTGATTGAAACCGATCCCGCCAATCTAAGCGTCCTTATCGCTGAGGCCGTACAGGCCATCCTTGGTCGCTATCTGCAGCTCGCCGATTCTCCGACGGCAATGGAGGAGACTCTCGATTTACTGAACGCCGCAGACGCTCTGTACCAGATCAGGAACGCCATCTGCGGCCGCAATTCCCCGACAACCTCCGTCGAATAACCCCCGCCACCTAACCGCCCGCACGAACTTCACAAATATTTTCGTAATTGCATCGAATTCTCATTCACGAACTCCTCGAAAAATTCGCCCGCAAAGCCGCCTAGATACAACTTACAATGTAAGGAAGACTTCTATTTGCCATATGCCCTCCCTCGCATATCCACGAGCGCCGCTACAGGTGAACTTGCGCTGCCTCCGCGCCGTTCGCATCCTCTCACTCTGCACCTTGTTCGCCATACTCGTCCCCTGGTACGCCAGCCTTCTTCTCGAACTTCGCCACATGGATCGCGCTAATTTGCTTGTTCCGCTTTTTTTCTTTCCATTTTGGCTTCCCTGCCTCTGGGTGTGGTCGAGTTTGCGCGAGCCAACCGAGCCCTGGTCTATCAAGAAAGCGCTAGCTCTGGCAGTAGCCTTTTCTGCATTCATTCTTGCTTGCGTTTCACTCCTTCTTCGGCAAGCCGCGATGGATGGAGATTTGAAGCTTTTCGCTATATTTGGGCTTCTCGCGTCGTTGCAAGCAGCAAATCTTGGCTATTCCGTCAAGGCGTATTACTCCATGATTCGCGAGGCCCTAGACGGTCAGATTCTGGCGACGCGTTTTGTTGTGTCCTTCCTGTGCATAGTGACCTACTTAGTGATTATCCCCTTCCGCTTCGGCCATGGATGGGGTGCCAACGAGGCGTCCGCCGTCGGCTCTCTCCGCTCCATAGGGATGGCCCAAGATGAGTATGCCAGCACTCATCCTGGCAAAGGATACGCGGCCTCCCTTGCCGACCTCGGGCCTTCGCCGGGCACCGATTCGATCAATGGAGTCCTTGCAAGCGGAGTCAAGAGCGGCTACGCGTTCACTATGAGCGTAGCTCCGCAGGACTCAGATGGCCGCATCACTGCTTACGCCGTTGCCGCTCGCCCGCAACGCTACGAGACCACCGGCAAACGCAGCTTCTTCCTCGATCAATCAGGGACATTCCGTTACACCACGGAAAATCGCGCCCCCACGGCCCAAGACCCACCCTTGCTCTAACCCCAACCAACCTCCAGTCTTAACGAATTCCTCATAAACCTCTCAGGATTTCTTATCCCCTGCGGCTTTACTCTTCCCTTGTCCGGGCGAACCATGCACACCGCTCCGGCCGAGGTCCTTATGTCACCAATGATGATCTTCGCTTCTATCGTTCTAGGCTGCGACGCCCTGCTCTACGTCTTCTTCCAATGGATCTACAGCGAAAAGTCCAGCAGAAAGCACCACCGCCGCTCCGCCACCCGCCGCCACCAATACCGCTCCCACGCCACCACCGAAGTGAAAGCCCCCGCCGCACCCGCGTTCCCCCATCACTCCCTCCGCCAGCGCACCGGCTTCTACTGATCGTCCGTGACTCCTCCACCTTTCATTCGAGTTGTTCGCATCCCACACGCCAGTGCGGGGCAAAATCCTCCACAACTTTTGAGTGTGGCTATAGGGATAGCACCGAGAGTGGTCATTGAGTTGCCGCTCGATGTCGCCGAACATGGTCCGTACAGAGGATTGAAATGGCGAACATCTATCTCGGACGTCACGTCTTTGGATCGGCCGCTGTCGCCTTTGGCGTGATCACTCTCGTTTGGCATGACTTTAACACCTGGCAACAGATCCGCGCGCTGGGTAACGTTCCTCATCGCGAGGTTCTCGTATACCTTGCGGCTGCCATCGAGATCTTTGGCGGGGTGGCGATTCAATGGCCTCGCACGGCACGCGCCGGCGCCTTCGCGCTAGGCTCCCTCTATCTTGTTTTTGCGTTGCTCTGGGTGCCGCACATTGTGGCGGAACCACTCGTTTTTGACCGTTGGGGCAATTTTTTCGAGCAATTTTCTCTGGTCTCGGGGGCCCTGATCGTTTACGCGTTGTGCAGCACCAGCGATTCAAAACGGCCGCCCACGGCGGCTCGCATCGGATACCTGGCTTTCGGAATCTGTGTGATTTCATTCACGATGGAACAACTCTTCTATCTTGCTGGAACGGCATCCTTCGTTCCCAAATGGATTCCTCTGGGGCAAATGTTCTGGGCCATAGCGACCACCCTTGCGTTTGCGCTCGCAGCCATCGCCCTCCTCTCCGGACGTTCGGCGCTTCTCGCATCTCGCTTACTTCTAGCCATGCTCATAGGCTTCGGCCTGCTGGTATGGCTGCCCATG
>Ga0210407_10002183_pt1 | contig 17048 bp, 16 predicted proteins | sample IncBWC27MmetaG_FD_150860 | JGI IMG/M metagenome (GOLD analysis project Ga0210407, IMG submission 150860) | Forest soil microbial communities from Barre Woods Harvard Forest LTER site, Petersham, Massachusetts, United States - Inc-BW-C-27-M | ecosystem: Environmental > Terrestrial > Soil >...
CATGCTGGATGAAGTCGTGCTGATCAACGGCACGACGGTCACTGTGAAGGTGGCGCACGTCCGGCTGTGCCACAGCCGGATGTTGTTCGTGCGGGCCTATCCGCGCGAGACCCAGGAGATGGTGTTCGACGCGCACAACCGCGCCTTCGCCTTCTTCAAGGGGACCTGCACGCGCGGCATCTACGACAACATGAAGACGGCGGTTGATAGCGTCTTCATCGGCAAGGACCGCCAGTACAACCGCCGTTTTCTGCGGATGTGCAGCCATTACCTGGTCGATCCGGTCGCCTGCACACCGGCGTCTGGCTGGGAGAAGGGACAGGTCGAGAACCAGGTTGGGCTGGTGCGCGAGCGTTTCTTTACGCCGCGGCTGGCCTCTCGTTCCAGTGCCATGTACGCGCCTTATCGCCTTCAACGTAAATGGGATTCCTCCTCGAAAATCAGGTTCGCAGCGGACTCTTCGCTGGAGGGAGATGGATTCGAACTTTCAGTTCCGCGCCAAATGAGCAACGCCTTGCGTCGTCGGAGATAAGTCCGATCGATCGTTGGCAGTGTAATCCGAGCAGTTACAGGCCAACGAGACGAAATGCTGCCGGACGGTCCGGCCGCGCTCTCGGGCGGTGCGCGCTGTATATGTATCGGATACGCTGCCCGCGGTGTCGCCGGCTTGCACGGCGGGTGCGTGGCCTTACCAGCAGGAGAACCGCCAATGTCGATCGAGATTATTCCGACGGGCGCCGCGTTCGGCGCCGAGATCCGCGGTGTCGACTTGGCCCGACCCATCGACGACGAGACCTTCGCCGCTATCGAACACGCCTACAATGATTACGCCGTGATCTTCTTCCGCGATCAGCACATCACGCCCCCGCAACAGGTGGCGTTTACCCGCCGTTTTGGCGAAATCGAGTTCAACATCTTCGGTGAACGATGGAGCGTGCCAAGCAGCCCGGAGATCATCGTCGTCTCCAACGTGACCGAGGATGGCCGTCCGATCGGCGTGCGCCGTGCCGGCGAGAACTGGCACAGTGACATGTGCTACGCCTCACGGCCGCCGCGCGGGACGATGCTCTATGCATTGGAAATTCCCGAGCTGTTTGGTCTGGCGTTAGGAGACACAGAATTCGCCAGCACCGCTGCGGCATGGGATGCCTTGCCGGAGCGCATGCGGCGGCACATTGACGGGCGCCGCGCGGTGTTTGACTTTGCCGGGCGCAAGCGGGCCTTTCCGCCCACTCAAGCGGAAATAGATCGCTACCCGCCGGTCACCCATCCTATCGTCCGGACCCATCCGGTAACCGGCCGTAAATGCCTCTATGTCATGCGCGACGATTGCACCGGGATCGAGGGAATGGAGGGACGGGAAGCCGAGACGCTGATCGATGCACTTGCCGATCACATTGTTAAGCCCGCCTTCGTCTATCGTCACCAATGGCGGGTCGGGGACCTTTTGATGTGGGACAACTGCACGGTGCAGCATCGGGCGATCCAGGACTATGACCTGCCGCAACGTCGGCTTATGCACCGAACGACTACGGGCGGCGCAGTTCCACTTTAGGCGATGAATGATAATCGAGCTGTTCTAAGCGTGCATTGGGTCCTCGCTCGGCTCGCGCGGCGACTGCACCAGATTGGGCTCGCTGGGGAGGGATGGTGGGTACCCCATTGGGACCCCGGACAGCCTCGAAATCGGCAACGAGGTATTCTTCGAGATTGTGGGGCACGGTTTTCAACATCGCGCCGCCGCTCGGCAGATAATGCCTTTAGCCGGCGGGCCCGTGATGCTAGCCTAGCCTAGGGTGGCGGCCTGTGCGATGGATGACGAGCGGGAGGCAAGATGCCCAGCGTGACGTACATCGAATTCAACGGCAGCGCGCACACCGTCGAAGTACCGGTCGGCACGAGCCTGATGCGCGGTGCCGTCGAAAACAACATCGCCGGGATCGACGCCGATTGCGGCGGCGAATGCGCCTGCGCCACCTGCCACGTGTATGTCGACGCGGCGTGGCTCGATCGGACCGGCCTGCCGGAGCCGGGCTCGCAGGAAGAAACCATGCTGAGCTTCGCCGCGGCGGCCCAGCCGAACTCGCGCCTCACCTGCCAGATACGGATGCGCGAGGAGCTCGCGGGGATCGTCTTGCGCATGCCCGAAGGACAGCACTGAAAGAAGGACAGTACTGAAAGAAGGACAGTACTGAAAGCCGGCGGGACCCGGCAGGGAGGAGGACTTCATGGACGCCACCGTCAATGTCGAGGCCCGCGAAGACGCGTATTCGCGGCCGCTCGACAGCATCGATGTCAGTGTTCCGGAACTCTACCAGGACGACGTATACCAGCCGTATTTCGAGCGGCTGCGCCGCGAGGACCCGGTGCATTACTGCGCCGACAGCAAGTTCGGGCCGTATTGGTCGGTGACGCGCTACAAGGACATCATGAAGGTCGCGGTCAACCACCAAGTGTTCTCGTCGAAATGGGAGCTCGGCGGCGTCAGGCTCGAGGACCAGGTGCAGGGCTATGAACGGCCGAGCTTCATCCAGATGGACGAGCCCGACCACGGGCAGCGCCGCATGACGGTCAGCCCGGTGGTGGCGCCGGCGAACCTGCAGCGCATGGAAGGGATGATCCGCGAACGCACCGCCCACGTGCTCGACGCGCTGCCGCGCGACCGCACCTTCAATTGGGTGCAGGAGGTGTCGATAGAGCTGACCTCGCGCATGCTCGCCACACTGTTCGATTGGCCGCTCGAGGACCGGCACCGGCTGATGTTCTGGTCCGACGTCACCGTGTGTCACGTCGACACGCCGGATGCGCCGGTCCATTCCGAGGCCGAGCGTTGGACCGAATTGCAGAAGATGGCGACTGCGATGAAGGCGCTGTGGGACGAGCGCGCCAAAAGCAACGCGCCGCGCTTCGACCTGATCTCGATGCTGGCGCATTCGGAGGCGACGCGGAACATCGACTTCCGCGAGCTGCTCGCGACCTGCAGCCTGTTGATCGTCGGCGGCAACGACACGACACGCAACTCGATGTCGGGCGGCGTCTGGGGCCTCTCGCAATTCTCAGAGCAATATCAGAAGCTGCGGCAGAACCCCGAGCTGGTGCCGAGTCTGGTACCGGAAATCATCCGCTGGCACACACCGGTGCTGCACCTGCGACGCACCGCACTTGCGGATTTCGAGCTCAGTGGCAAAACGATCAAGAAGGGCGACAAGGTGGCGATGTGGTTCGTCTCGGGCAACCGGGACGACGACGCGATCGTCGATCCACATGATTTGATCGTCGACCGGCCGCGAGCCCGCGAGCACATCTCGTTCGGCTTCGGCGTGCATCGGTGCGTCGGCAACCGGCTCGCCGAGTTACAGCTGCGCGTCCTGTGGGAAGAGATCCTGAAGCGCGAGCTTGAGATCGAGGTCGTGGATCGACCGAAATATCTGCGCTCGAACCTCATTCACGGGGTTCGCGAGCTCCCCGTGCAGATCCACTGAACACTGGTCGTCCGTTCTCTCTTCGCCCGACCCGATGCGCCGCCAGCTCTGCGCGCGTGCACGTGACAACCTCATCGGGTTTGCCGAACAGCCGCTCCGGCGCCTAAGATAAGTAGTGTCATGCCGCGCTTGCCGCGCCAAAACGCTGACAATAGGGGGAAGAATGCAGGGAACCGAGAATGCGACGATGCTCCTCGGGCGCGTACTGCTGAGCCTTTTGTTCCTCATTGGCGGTACGATCAAGTTGCTCGGACCCGCAGCCACGCAGGCAATGTTTGTCAAGCAAGGCCTGCCAATGGTGGAAGCGGCTTGGATCTTGGCGGTCGTAGTTGAGGTCGGTGGCGGGTTGGCGATGTTGTTCGGCCTGTTCACTCGGCCGGTCGGGCTTGTCCTGGCGATCTGGTGCGTCGCCACTGCGCTGATCGCGCATAGCAACATCGCCGATCGAGCTCAGGAGATCCAGTTCTTCAAGAACATGGGATTAACCGGCGGTTTCCTTTACGTCGCTGCCTTCGGCGCCGGCGCATGGAGCCTTGATGCCTGGCGCTCGCGCCGGCGCGGCGCCGTCGCTGCGGAATAATGGCGTCTAATGGTGTTGGGCGAGCGGCTCCAGAGCGCACCTTCGGAACTGATCGAGCCGAGGATTGCCGAGTACTGGGGCCGGGTAGTGAAGGTCCCGGCGCTCCGAGCCGGTCTAGCCGGTCATTAGTAATCCGAACGGCAACGCAACCCTCAGTAACGTACCCACCACAGCGAGTATGCGCTCTGCACGGCTCCATTTCTTCCAGTCGGCAACAAGATCACGTCCAGGCGAATACCCCGCCGCGGCCCGGTCGATATTCGCGTGGTGGAGGCACACCGTGGAATTTGGTGCCGCAACAGACGCAGCCGACGATCGGCCACACCGCCAATCTCCATCTTGTGGCAAGCCTGCTGCATATGACAAAGCCTTGCGAGTGGAACGACACGACGCTACGCCAGCACTCGGTCTTCGAAAATCCCCCAAACCAGCCGACGGCCTGTTCCACCTACCGACCGGACCCGGTCTCGGTCTACAAATCAACGAGGCCGAACTAGCCAAGCGTCGCGTCCCGATCGCGTAACTATCCTGCCCCCGAGAATAGAGGCGACGAGTGTGATGGCTGTTTTAAGGTGCGGCTGGGCAACCAATGACCCGCTTTACATCGCCTACCACGACCGTGAATGGGGTAGCCCTCTCCACGATGATCGAGGATTGTTCGAGCTGCTCATTCTCGAAGGCGCGCAAGCAGGGCTGAGCTGGATCACCATACTGCGAAAGCGCGAGAGCTACCGCAGCGCCTTTGACGATTTCGAGCCAAGCAAGATCGCGGAATACGGAGAGCGGAAGCTCGCTGAACTGCTCGACAATCCCGGGATCATACGCAACCGACTGAAGATCGAAGCCGCCGTCGTGAATGCCAAAGCTTTTATCGAGGTGCAACGCCATTTTGGCAGCTTCGACACCTATATTTGGCAGTTCGTCAATCACACACCGGTGCAAAATGCAAGGGAGGGCATGGGCGACATTCCAAGCTCCTCCAAAGAATCGGATGCGATGAGCAAGGATTTGAGAAAGCGCGGCTTCAAGTTCGTAGGGACGACGATTTGCTACGCTTTTATGCAGGCGACTGGGATGGTCAATGACCATGTCGTTGATTGCTTCCGGTACGCGGAGTTGGCGGCGCTGCAACTGGGGAGATGAGCCGTGCCGCACGTTCTGACCGCCCGCTTTATGCACGAAACCAACACCTTCAGCCGGGTCAAAACCGACATGGCATTGAAGCCGGCGGGCTCGTCGTCGGCACCGATGCGCTCTTCGGCAGCTGGCACGAACAGCTGGTAGCCCTGGCATCATGCCATGCCGTCCCGGCGATCTATTGGCGGCGTGAGTTCGCCGCGGAAGGCGGGCTGATCAGCTATGGACCGAGCCTCACTTCCATCTATCGCCGGGCCGGCATTTACGCCGGAAAGATTCTCAAGGGCGCCAAGCCGGCCGATCTGCCGGTCCCGCAGCCGACCACATTCGAGCTGGTGATCAACCTCAAGACCGCCAAGGCGCTCGGCCTCGCCGTGCCGCCATCGATCCTCGCCCGCGCCGACGAGGTCGCGTCGGCGCGGTTTGACAGTTCGGCTAAGGTGGAGTGGGCCCAACTTCGACTGGGAGGAGTTCGCTCCTGACTCGCTGCTGGAGGAAGACGGATTCGAACCATCGGTCCCTCTCCTGCGAAAGGCTCTTCTGGGCGTTGCCAATCGGAGACGGCGGCACGAAAGGCGGAGCCACTTACGGGTTCAGGTCTGCCTGGAGTGGCTGCCCATAGCCTTTGCCTTCGCGGAGGGACCGGCGAGTTCGAATCCGTCTTCCTCCAGCGGCGAGTCCGTCTCTCCACCGAATCCGCTTTCGTAGGTCAAGAACCGTGGCTTTCCGCGCTCGACCAGATTGGCGCAACGCAGTCCCCACGTGCGCCGGCGTCGGTCACCGTGCCGGCGGCGTCGGAAGCATCCTCGCACAAACTCCTCGACCAAGGGGTCGGTGAGTGTCCGCGGCTCCCGCCTCGTATCGGGGGTCAAGCCGCCAGCTTCTCCCGCGCGCTGGCTTTGATCATTGCCGCGCCCTTCTCGGCGATCATGATCGTCGGCGCGTTGGTGTTGGTCGAGCTGACCGCCGGCATCACCGAGGCGTCGACGACCCGCAGCGCCTCGAGCCCGTGGACCCGGAGCTGGTCGTCGACTACCGCCATACCGTGATTGCCCATCATGCACGAGCAGCTCGCGTGGTAGACGGTCGAACCGTTCGAGCGCGCGTAATCGAGCAGTTCGTTGTCGCTCTGCACGCTCGGTCCCGGCAGGTTCTCCGCGATGACGTGTTTGGCAAGCACGGGCGCGGCAAACAGACGCCGCAAAAACTTGAGCCCGCCGACCATCGCGCGCTGATCGGTGTCTTCGGCGAGGTAGCGCGGGTTGATCGCGGGCTGGTCGTGCGGGTCTTGCGTGCGAACCAGGACATAGCCGCGCGACAGCGGGCGCATCTGTCACGGTCCGCCGGTAATGCCCGGCCGGTCGTCGAGTTTGCGAATGAGGCCCGGCTTGTAGCTCGCCGGCGCGAAGACGCATTGCACGTCCGGCGTCGCCGACTCGGGCGGAACCTTGACGGAAGCGGCGCAAAGCGAGGCGCCAAAGGTCATCATGCCCTTGCCCTGCACAAAATAGCGCAGGATCTCGTTGGCAAAGCCGAGCCCACGGGCGCGTTCGTTCAGGGTTTCGAGGTCGCGGACATAGCAGGACATGCGCGCGATGTAATGGTCCTGGAAATTCCGACCGACCCCGGGCAGCGCATGCTGCACCGCGATACCCGCCTGCTGCAGCACCTCGGGCGCGCGCCTCGCGGCGAAAGTGCTGACGGAACAGATCGGCGACATCGGTCTCGAAGCCTGGGGCCCCTCGACATTCCTGGAAAAAAATCAGGATCGGCGGCGTCGGCGTCCTCGCCCGGCTTCACGCCCGCCTCGAGCTGCGCCGAACGTGCGCTTAGTTCGATATGCGTTTCGCTTCTCGTTCGAGACTGCTTTGCCCCCTCCCAGCAATCCGAACCCCAGCCGGGCGCTCCGATAGCCGTTAAGCTCGGGACCCATCCCTGTGTGTGAGCATCTCTCCACAGGCGCTCGTGAGGCTTACAGAATAGGCATGAACCCGATTTCCGAAATTCTTCCGATGAAGATCTCGAGCGTGGGGGAACTAATCGCATGCGTCCACGATATGATTTCCGCTGACAACGAAATTCGCTGGTTCAGGGGACATGCCTCAGCATCTTGGAATGTAGAGCCTCACATCTGGCGCCCGGAAACGGTAGGTGACGAGCGATACAACCAGCCTTTAGATCAACAGTCCCGGAGAATGGGAAAGTACTAGCTGTTATGGCGGTTGAAAACGATCTTCGGATGTTCGTGCAACAGGGCGCGTTCACAATTCATTCAGATAGAATGCCCTTAAACAAAAGAGAAGGTCACTCGAGATACCTGGTTCCTCTTTTAATTGAAGCTCAGTATGTCACTCAGCTAGCTTGGGAAGTCCACATATGTGGTATTAGAAGAGGGGATATTTTCCCCGACCTAGCCAGTCTGGCCGATGAGCTTAAGGGGCTAACCTAAGGGGGACTATATTTGAAGATGACTTGAAGGTATGAAATGATCACCAACCTCACCGTTGCTCCATCGCGCCGGCAAGGTCGGTTAAGGGGCATGACCTGCCGTCGCTATCTCTTCGAGCGAATGGCCGTTGCAGGGCAGATAGCTGGCCAACATCCGACCGCCGCAGTGCAGGTGCAACGTCTGCGCCTGGACGAGCAGCTGGCGGACAGGACGTCGAGCAGCTTAGGCGCCTAGGCAGAGCCGTGGCGGATCCAGGCGCGGGAGGCGGCCGGGATCGAACGGCGCCAGGTCCACCGCATGCGCCGAACCGTCGACAATCAGATCCGCCATCGCTTCACCGGTCGCCGGCGCGTTGAGGATCCCCCAGACGCTGTGCCCGGTGGCGATATAGGCGCCGGCCACGTCTGGCACCGGCCCGATTAGCGGCAGCCCGTCCCGCGTGACCGGGCGATAGCATGCCTGCCGTGCCAGGATCTTGGCCGAGGCCAGGACCGGCGACATCGTGCGGCACATTGCCTCCAGCCTCTCGATCGCGCCGGGGTCCGGGACAACCCGCGCCGGATCGGCCGGCAACGGTTCCTCGCTGGAGATGGCGCAGACATAGGTTGTGCCGTCGCTGCGGGGGAAGAGTTCGGGAGCCAGCATCGTGCCGCTCGGTTCCCGGTATTCGAGGAATGCAGCCTCCGGCGGAATATTTGCTGCGGTCTCGAAGATGAGGCTGTGGCCCTTCAAACCGAACACCGCCGGCAGCGGCAGCCACAATGCCGCGAGGATCGACCAAGGCCCCATCGCGATCACAACGGCATCGCTTTCGATGAGCCTTCCGTTGACTTCGACGCCGGTCGCTCGGCCCTCGTGCTGCACGATCCCAGTCACCCGACCAGGGCGCAATTTCGCTCTCTGCGCTATGGCGGCGCGCATCATCGCCCTGGTGAATTGCTCGGGATGGACCTGCGCGGTTGTATCGGTCGAGCCGAGGGCTTGTGCCACCGTCACATCATCCGACAGCCACTTGAGGTTATACTCGCTGCGGCGGCGACCGAAACCGGCAACGCCGCCATAGGTGTCGAGTCGGCGATAGCCCCACTCACCGGTGATCCGTTGAGCCAGTTCGGCGTGCAGCGCAAAGCTGCGCCTCGCCAACGGCGCCAGTGGCGAGCCGTCACACCAGTCACGCGCCAGAAACCCGCCCGATTTGCCGGAAGCAGCGCAGGCAAGTCCGGTGCCTTCGATCACGGTGGCCCTGACGCCACGACAGCTGAGGAAATAGGCGATCGAGGCGCCGATCACCCCACCGCCGCAAATCGACACATGCATTGCTTACGATCCCCGGTGGCGGGTGGTCGGCCCGTCGCCTCATCAGTCGGTCGCCACCAGCCGGGGCCTCCGCTGCCGTTCTTCGCGATCACATCTGTCCCCGAGCAGGGAGTTCCAGGGTGCAGAAATTCTGGGACCGGATGGCGGGAGTGCGGGCCTTGGAAATCCACTTTTCGTATCGGCATCGAAGCTATCCCAGGCTCCCCTTCAGCGCCAGCAGGTCGACCAAAAAGAGGTCTCGCCGCGCTTCCAACTCGGCGATGCCGCGCCCGGCCGCTTCATCGGCAATGCCTTCGGCGAGTCGCTCCCGTAACTCGGGGGTCAACATAGGATTTCCCAGGGTGTCCCACCAGCTTGCCATCGGCGCAGCAAATTGTTCGAGGAAATGATCGATGCCACCGACCCCACCGGCAAGATGAAACGTCAGATGCGGCCCCATCAAGGCCCAGCGCAGCCCCGGTCCGGCGCTGATCGCTGTATCAACATCGCCGACGCTTGCCACCCCCTCGGCCACCAGATGCAACGCCTCCCGCCACAACGCCGCCTGCAGCCGGTTGGCAACATGCCCTGGCACCTCGCGGCGGATGTGAATCGGCTGCTTGCCGACCGCTGTGTAGAACCTGAGCGCTCGTTCGATAGCCTCGAGGCCGGTCTTCTCGCCGCCGACCACCTCGACCAAGGGCACCAAATGCGGGGGGTTAAACGGGTGGCCGATGACGCAGCGTTCGGGGTGGCGACAATCGATCTGCATTCGACTCATCAATAGGCCTGATGAACTCGACGCGATGACGATCGCCGGGTCGAGGGCGGCGTCAAGCCGGGCCAGCAACGAGCGCTTCAACTCCTCGCGCTCGGGAGCGCTTTCTTGGACGAACTCCGCTCCAGTCAGATGTGCAAGGGGGGCTCCGCTTGTTCGAGCCGCTTTTTTCGCTGCCACGCGCTATCGAAGAGCGCGCCCAAGATGGCATCTTTCAAATGAGAATATGGAGTGCCTCGCTTACCTGCCCTCTGACTCCTGCCATCGGAGGTTCCGTGACGCCAGTTATGCATCCCGTCGGAGCGGCACAGATCGCGGCGAGCATCGAGTACGAAGCCGCTTCACCTCCCGCCGGTCTTCCCGACGACATGCGGGCCCTACCGGGCGCTTCGCTGCGGTTCCTGTCGATCAAGGCGATCGACGAGTTCAAGGTCCAGGCCGCGCTCTGGGAGCCGGAGAGCAAGCCGCCGGTCGAGACGACGATAATCGTGCAGGTGCACGGCAGCGGCGGCAATCTTTCCTCGCTCCCGCTGCGGGCCGTCGCACGCGCCTTGTCGGCCAAGGGATACTCGGCACTCAGCATCAGCACGCGGCAGCACGACGAGCACGTGAACACGGACAATTTCTTCGAGGTGCGTCGCGACATCGAGGCTGCCGTCGCGACTGTGAGGGCGCTTGGCTACCGCGCCATCGTGCTTCAAGGCCACAGCCTCGGGACGGTCCAGGTCGCGTTCTACGCCGCTACCAACTGGGACCCCACGATCAAGGCGGTCATCTTGATCGGCGCGTTTGGGAGGCTGCCGTGGAAGTCGCGGCACATCCTGATCCAGGACGAGGATAATTACAGAGCGCTGGCCGAAGCCTCACTCGACGCGCTGAAGGCCGGCAAAGCCGCCGAAATCCTGCCGATCACGATGCGCTGGCTTGGTGGCATCGAAACGCCGGTGACGGCACAGCACTTCCTGACTTATCGCGGCGAGCAAACGAGCGCAGCGGACGGCACCTACTGGGTCTCCCGCATTCCCCGTCCGATCCTGATCCTGCGCGATGAGGCCGATGGCGTTGTCCTGCCGTTCGAGCCGTATATGCTGCTCAGCGCCGCGCGTGCGGAGGGATCGCTCGTCCCGAGCATCAAATATGAGGCGGTGCCGAACCATCGTCCGCCGAGCAGGGAAGGGCATCTGTTCACTGACAACACAGAGGCGCTGAGCGATGCGGTTTCGGCTTGGCTCGCAAAGCAGTATTTGTGACGCTGGAGAGTCCGAAAGATGGGGTGTCCAACGCGCCCGCGGGGAGCGACAGGGCGGTCGCGCCCCGCCCTTACTCGCCTGTATGGCCGCCCTTTTCGGTGATGAGACGCGCGGGGCGGGACATCGTCCGTGCACCTCATCTGTGCCGGCATCATCGAGATCAGAAAAGAGCTAGTGGCAAGATCGCTGTAGCTGTAGTCATTTTCTGAGGCTGTGATTTGGAGACGTGCAGGCCATGAGGTTCGAAGAATATCGAAAGCACGACGCCGTCTCCCTCGCCGGGCTAATCGCCAAGCGCCAGGTCAGCGCGGAGGAGGTGCTGGAAGCTGCGATCGCACGGGCCGAACAGGTCAACCCTGCCCTCAATGCCATCGTGCACAAACAGTATGAACAGGCGCGCAAGGCGGTTGCGACCGGGCTCCCCGAAGGGCCGCTGAAGGGCGTGCCCTATCTTATCAAGGACCTCGGCTTCCTCCAGACCGGCGAGCCGGCAACCTTCGGCAGCAGCCTGTTCAAGGATTTTGTCGCCGATCACGAGACCGCCTATGTGACGCGCTGCAAGAAGGCCGGCCTCGTGTTCATCGGCCGCAGCTCGAGCCCCGAGTTCGGCCTGAATCCGAATACCGAGCCGCGGCTCTACGGTTCCTGCCGCAACCCCTGGAACCTCGAATACTCGCCGGGGGGCTCCTCCGGCGGCGCGGCTGCGGCGGTTTCGGCGGGTATCCTGCCTGTGGCGCACGCAACCGACGGCGGCGGCTCAATCCGAATTCCAGCGGCGCAATGCGGCCTGTTCGGGCTCAAGCCGTCACGCGGCAGGGTGTCGATGGCGCCCGACGCGGGCGAAGGATGGGGTGGCCTATCAGCCGCACACGTGGTCAGCCGCAGCGTGCGCGACTCGGCCCTGATGCTCGATTGCACCGCTGGACCGGAGCCCGGCGATCCCTATGCCGCGCCGCCGCAGGAGCGCCCCTTCCTCGAAGCCGTCGCTCGTCCGCCGCGCAAGCTCAGGATCGCTCTGATGCTAAAAGATCATCGCGGTGCCAAATTGCATCCTGAATGCCTGGAGGCGGTGCAACGCGCAGCCAAACTATGCGCCAGCCTCGGCCACATCGTCGAAGAGGCAGACCCCAATCTCGACATGGTGGCGCTGCGGCCCATGAATGCCAAGATATCGGCGACCAATACCGCCCGCTCATGCAACATGCGCTGGAGGGCGCTGGGACGCGAGCCCAACGCCGGTGACGTAGAGGCTGTGACATGGGCGGTGTACCAGCGCGGGCTGAAGGTGAGCGGCGTCGAATACGTCGAAGCGATCGCTGCCGTACACGCGGCAGGGCGCAAGATGGCCAGATTCCTCACCAGCTATGAAGTGATCCTGTCGACGACGCTGGCCGGCCCACCGCCGAAGCTCGGCTATTTCGACCAGAACGGCGATGTTCAGACCTTTGCTGAGCGCGTGACGGAATATCTGTCGGTGACGCCGCTGCACAACGCGACGGGCACCCCGGCGATGAGCGTGCCGTTGCATTGGACCGCAGATGGCCTGCCGGTCGGCGTGCATTTCGCCGGCCGCTATGGTGAGGAGGCGACCCTGCTGGCGCTTGCCGCCCAGCTGGAAACGACGCAACCGTGGTTCGACCGCGTGCCGGCGCTGTAAAGCGCGGGCAAAAGGGAGGTCAAGCACCATGGATCGCAAAGCCCGGATTGCCCATCTGGCTGGACCCAACGCCACCATTCAGAACACCCCGCCCCTGGTTACCTCCAACAAAGCGAGGTCGAAGCACAGGCTGCCTGTCCTTACGAACCCAGACGGCACACCAGCGCGGTTCGACGTTCTGCGCCCACAGCGCTTGGCAGCGCCCGTCACCGTCTATGTCCAACAATTCAGCGCGCATCCCCTCGAAGCCGACGCGGCCGAGCTCTACGGCCCGCCAGACGGCTTCGTCGACAGTGCCGGACGCGTGCACAAGGTGCGCCAAGGCGCCGACGACAAGCCGGTCTATGAGGTCGAGCTGCGCCCCGAAGACGGGCTCTATCCTCTGCCGTACATGGCGACGCAGGCAGACGGCAGCGCCTGGGAGGAGGAATGCGCGTTCCCCAACGCCCCTGAGGCAAAGGCACGGCAAGGCTTCTTCCCCGACGGCTCGCGCAGCTTCGAGGAGATCGACCGGCTGCAGATCGGCGAGAAGGGCACGGGAAACTTAATCTCCGCCAACGCCGCGATCGATTTCTATCGGATCCTTCCGCCATCTGGTTATACGAAGGGGCTGCCGGCCGAGCGCCGCACCGATACCGGCGCCGGTGACATCCCGCCGGAGCGCCGTGGTGTCGATTTCTTCCCCTACAAGCCCGCACATCTCAGCACCTCGACGCCGCGGCCCGCGTTGGCGCGAGCAACCAATGCGGTTCAACAGATCCTAGCCAGCGGCAAATACGACGGCGCCATCTGGACCGAGGGCAGCCCGAGGATCGAAGAGACGATCTACTGGCTCAATCTTCTAATCGACACGACGCTGCCGATTTGCGGCAATGCGGCCCAGCGCCCGCAGGGCATGATCAGCAATGACGGGCCGAAGAACATAGTCGATTCCGCCGAGTACATTGCCTCGCGGGTCTGGGCGGACGAACAAGGCCGCAACCAGGCCGGCGCGGTTCTGATCCAGGAGCAGCGAGTCTTCGCCGCCCGCGCGGTGCAGAAGGCTGACGCCCGACCGGGAGGCTACGTGGCGACGGGCGGACATGGTGGCATCCTGGGTGCGGCGGGTCATGACGGGCCGCCGCTGCTTCACTATCTGCCGACCGCGCGGCACACTTGGCGGTCCGAGGTGAATGTCACCAGCCTCCCGTCCGAGGCCGGCGGCGTGCGTCAAGAAGGCTCGCGCATCGAAACCGTGCGCGTCGCGATCAAGAGCCCCGACGGAAAGCTGCTCGGCTCGGCTATCCCGAAGGTGGCGATCGCTAAGGACGCCAACTACTGGGACGAGGACGGCACCGGCGATCCTGAGGCAGAGGTCGATCTCATCGCGATGATCGCACACATGCTCAAAGCGGCGCCGCTCGCCGGTTTTGTCGTCGAGGGGCTCACCCCCTACGGGCGGAACGTCTCGAATGCCCGACATCAGCTGATGCTGCGAGCGATCCACAGCGGGCTCCCGGTCGTTCGTGTCGGGCGCGGCAACACCGAGGGTTTTGTCCCGCTGCACGACGCGTCTTTCATTGGCGGCTCGAACCTGACCGCGACGAAGGCTCGATTACTGCTGATGGCCTGTCTGCTGAAGTTCGGTAGCCTGCCGCCAGCTGCTGATCCAGATCATCCGACTGCCACGGAAATGGCCGCCGTTCGCAAGAAGGTCGCCGAATATCAAAGGATCTTCGACACGCACTGAGCTGCCGCCCGACCACGCTACCAGGAGCCCGTCGGCAGTGTGAGAAGGCGCTGGCCCTGTGATGATCTCGATGCTGCGCGCTTCAGGGTAGTCAAGCCATGGCTTTGCTGACGTGCGGCTGAAACGCGTAGACTGTGGCAGTCCGGGTGACCATCACAGGAGCGGAAGATGGCCTACGATTATTCCCAATATGGCGGCTTGTTGGTGGGGCGACAGGACAAGGTACTCACGATAACCTTGAACGCGCCCGAGACCCTCAACGCGTTCACCGGGCCGATGCACGCCTCGATGTCTCGCATCTGGGACGATGTGAACGACGATCCTGACGTGCACGTTGTCGTCCTGACCGGGGCGGGCCGAGCGTTCTCGGCCGGCGGGAATGTGATCGCCATGCAGCAGAAGATCGACGATCCGGCTGCGTGGGATGCCGGTATGCCCGAGGCGAGGCGGATCGTGTTCCGCATGCTGGAATGCGACAAGCCGATCATCGCGCGGGTCAACGGCCATGCCGTCGGGCTGGGCGCGACAGTTGCGCTGCTCTGCGACATCATCATCGCGGTCGACCATGCTAAGATCGGTGATCCGCATGTCAACGCCGGCCTCGTGGCGGGTGACGGCGGCGCGCTGATCTGGCCGCAGCTCGTCGGTTTCGCGCGCGCCAAGGAGTATTTGTTCACCGGCGACTTGATGACCGCGGCGGAGGCCGAGCGTATCGGGCTGATCAACCACGTCGTGCCGGCCGATCAGCTCGATGAGAAGGTATATGGGTTAGCCCAACGACTGGCTGGCGGGGCGATGCGGTCGATCCGCTGGACCAAGCAGACCGTCAACATCCCGCTGCGGCAGCTGGCCCATTCGATGATGGACCTCAGCCTCAGTCTCGAGACGCAGTCGAACCTTACTAAGGACCACCAGGAGGCGGTATGGGCCTTCGCCCAGAAGCGCCGGCCGAACTTCACCGGCCGTTGAGCACCATTCAAGGCAAAGGGAGGACAGCCATGAGACTTGCGGGCAAAGTAGCCATCATCTCCGGCGCGGCGTCCGGCATGGGCGCGGCCACGGCGCGCATGTTCGCGCGTGAAGGCGCCAAGGTGGTGATCGCTGACATGCTGGAGCACGAAGGCCGGCAGGTTGCCGATGGAATCGGCGCCTCAGCACGGTTCGAACCGCTAGATGTGACCAAAGAGGAGAGTTGGGCCGCCGTCGTGGCCGCCACCACCCGGCATTTCGGCAAGCTCGACGTGCTGGTCAACAATGCCGGCATCTCCGGCAGCGCCGAGCAGGATTTTTACAGCACCGAGGCCTGGCACCGGATCATCGCGGTAAACGCGACCGGCGTGTTCTTCGGCATCAAGTACGCGATCCAGGCCATGGTCGCGAACGGCGGCGGGTCGATCGTCAATCTGTCGTCGATTGCCGGCATCATCGGCAGCGAGCACGTTCACATGGCCTACAACGCTTCGAAAGCGGCGGTACGGCTGATGACCAAATCGGTCGCGGTGCAGCACGCCAAAGACAAGATCCGCGCCAACTCGGTTCATCCCGGCGTCATGCCGCCAATGCGCACATCCGGTCGGACCGCCGATCCTACGGTGCGGGCAGAACGCATGCGCGTCATTCCGATGCGCCGGCCGGGAGAGGTTGACGAGGTGGCATACGCCATTCTGTTCCTGGCTTCGGACGAGTCGTCGTACATCACCGGCTCGGAAATCCACGTGGACGGCGGAGCCATCGCCATATAGGCCGGCGCCGCGGCACGGCGTCTTTGCTCGTGACAAAGCCGCGGCCGTGACGCGCTCGAAAATGTCTATGTCAGGTCCCGTCTGCGTAGGCGGCCTCGAAGAAAGAGAATTCCAGGGCGACCGCCCGACGGAAGAAGTCGCGGCATAGATCCGCCTGCGCGGGGCCGACGCGGTCCAACTCGGCGCGCAGAAAATCGACGAAGCCGCGAAACCCCGGATTGTCGTGCAGCATGATCCACTCGGCGTGCACGAAGTTGTCGGGCAGCGGCTTGGGCGCGCGGGAGGCCCAGTCGAGATAGAGCCACTCGGCGACGACGAGGACCGAAAGCGCGGTGGCATAGCTGCGCGTTTCCGCCGCCTCGCGCATGATCGCCTTGAAGCCGGCAGTCGGCTGCGTGTCAGGATCGGCCGAGCGCCTGCCCTCGGTGACGCCGAGTGCCTCGAACGCGCGGAGGAAATAGGTGTTCTCTTCGCCTGACATCAGCCCGATGAACCGGCCCAAGCGAAGCCTGGCCTCGAAAGTGTCGGCGGTGGCGAGCGTTGCGCCCAGCAGTATCAAGAAACTGTCGAGGAAGCGGTGGTCCTGGACCAGATAGCGCGCCATCACCCGATCGAGCACGGCTCCGGTGAACAGCTCCTTGACGAAGCGATGTCCCACGGCTTGCGACCAGCCAGGCTCGCTCGCGGCGCGCAGGGTTTCGGTGAAGCGTTCAGACATGATGTTTAGCCTTCCTGACCGTCTCGACGTCGGCCGATCCGGTCATGCAGCCGTCTCGCGCATAAATCGTTCGCAGGATCGCCATCCACCGCCGGCGTTGCAAGAGGCTGAGTGCCCGGGAGAGCCGTACTAATACGGATCTCCGGAAATTTCTGGACAGGAATGTGTCTTTTACCTCGGCCCCACGGTTCGATAGCAGGCACCATTATCGAGCGGACGAAGCCGGAGCC
>Ga0210407_10002184_pt1 | contig 17046 bp, 12 predicted proteins | sample IncBWC27MmetaG_FD_150860 | JGI IMG/M metagenome (GOLD analysis project Ga0210407, IMG submission 150860) | Forest soil microbial communities from Barre Woods Harvard Forest LTER site, Petersham, Massachusetts, United States - Inc-BW-C-27-M | ecosystem: Environmental > Terrestrial > Soil >...
GACCTGTTCCCGGAGCAAGCGGAGTTGGCGGATAAATGGAACGCGAAATGGGCATATCCGCGGATCGAATACGCCGGCTTTCATGACGCACTGGAGACCATCCGCCAACAATTAGGCGATAACATTCCCACATACAGCGGGGACGGCGGCCCTTATTGGGAACTCGGCATTGGTTCGGATGCATACTACGCTGCCATGGAGCGCGCGACCGAAGGCCGAGGTCCCTCTGCCGAGAAACTCTCCACGATCGCTTCATTGATTGATCCGCGAATCGCTGTCGATAAATCGGCGCTGAACGACATGTGGACCAGCATGATCCTCATGGACGAGCACACTTGGGATTCTGCAAATAGTGTCAGCGATCCAGGAAGCAGCGAGGCCACAGAACAACTTGCGATTAAGGATTCGTTCGCGATTCGTGCGCAGGCTTCAGCCGATTCTTTGATGAAAGCCAGCATGGCGGCTTTGGCTAATTCGATTTCGACTGGAGCGAACAGCTTAATCGTTTTCAATACACTGAATTGGTCTCGCAGCGGATTGGTTGAATTCGACCTTAGAAAGACGCAAGAACTCTTCGACCCTTCTTCGGATTCGGTAATTCCGGTCCAGATCGTTCGCGAGGAGAACGAACTTAATCGTGTCCGCTTCGTAGCACAGGATGTTCCGGCGCTAGGATACAAGGTTTATCGGTTCCGGACAGCAACTGCGCCGCCGACGTCTCCAATTTCCGTTCAATCGACCGTCCTGGAAAGTCCCTATTATCGGGTTGAGCTCGACCCGGCGAGTGGAGCGGTACGCAGCGTATATGACAAAGAGCTACACCGAGAGATGGTGGATCAGCAGAGCAACTATCGCCTCGGTCAGTATCTATATGTCACAGATGCAAACCCCGCAAACAACCAGCACAGGACCTGGTACCGCGGGAAGCTCGACTTGCAGATCCATCAAGCGCACAACGGCAAGATCCTTTCCGTGTCGCGCACCCCATACGGGATGGAAGCCCAGATGGAGAGCACCGCCACAAGTACACCGGCAATCGTGACTACCATTCGGCTATTCGAGCATGAAAAGAAGATCGAGTTTGTTCAAGACATAGAAAAGGATAAGGAATCTGCGAAAGAGGCCGTTTATTTCGCATTTCCTTTTGCGGTCAATCATCCACAATTCCAATACGAAATTCAGACCACCGCTATGGATCCCGCCAAGAATATGTATCCTGGCGCAGGCCATGAATGGTTTTCGGTGCAGCATTGGGTCTCGGTTCAGGCAGATGGCGTTTCCGCTTCGGTTTTGCCTCTCGACGTTCCGCTCGTAACGCTTGGTGATATCGATCGTGGGCAATGGCTCGATACATTTGGTGACCGGCGAGCCACGATCTTTTCTTTCGCGATGAACAATTACTGGGAAGACAATTACGTGGGCAGTCAGGGAGGTAAGTTCCAATTCCGATTTATTGTCACGAGCGCACCATCCACAAATGAGGGCCAATTGAGCCGCATGGGGTGGGAGGAGGTCACTCCGCTTGAATTCGATGAGATCACCCGCGAGGATAAGGATAAGGCTCCGAATCAAGCACTTCTCCTGGATGGCGCACAAGGAAGCTTTGCTCAGATCGGCGACGCCAATTTGCTTCTCGAAACTTGGAAACCAGCAGAAGATCAGAATGGGACTATCCTTCGATTCCTCGATCTTGGAGGAGAAACGCGATCAGTAGCTATTAGCCTCCCCGCTTTTAGGTTGGTGAGTGCATGGCAAACCGATGCCGTCGAAAGAGACCAGGGTCAACTGCCAGTCAAAGATGGCCACGAATTTGGCTTTACGATTCATCCGCACGAGATCGTGACCGTGCGTATCGCAACCGATGGAACGGAGATTGCCGGCGCTCGAATTCGTTGAAAGGCCGATCGCGATGCAACTTTGGCAGACTGACGAAGAGCTCTTTTCGCTTGCGGAAAAAGAACTCTTTACGTGCGTGGTAGGTGACGTCCTCGATAAGCAGGATCTGGTGCATCAGTATCTGCCACCAGAAATTCGCCCGCTATCGCCGCAGATGATCGTGATTGGTCGTGCCATGCCAGTGCTTGCGGGCGACGCATTTCAGGTTACGGTTCAGGACTCTCGAAATCCGCTGAGCGGAAAGCCTTTTGGCTTGATGCTTGAAGCGCTGGATGATCTGCGGCCAAACGAGATCTACATTAGCACCGGCTCATCTCCTCGTAATGCACTTTGGGGCGAATTGATGAGCGTGCGCGCTCTCAAATGCGGAGCCCGGGGAGCCGTGTTGAATGGGTACGTACGAGACACCCGGAAAATCTTGGCTCTGGGTTATCCCACCTTCTGTTTCGGATCGTATGGCCAGGACTCCGCGCCCCGCTACAAGGTCCATGATTTTCGGGTTCCCATTGAAATCGGCGGCGTATCCGTTCGGCCAGGAGACATTCTCTTTGGTGACATTGATGGAGTAGTGGTGATCCCGGCTGAAGCAGAGAGGGAGACTTTTACTTTGGCCCTCGAGAAGGTCCGCGGAGAACGAACGGTGAGAAAGGCTCTCGAAGAAGGCATGAGCGCGGTCGCGGCTTTTCGAAAGCATGGAATCATGTAGCACGTTTGAACTAAAGGGAGAGAAGCGCTCAATGAAGCTTGGACTGGGTCTTTATCGTCATATGTTGAAAACGGAATACTACGACTTTGCTCGCCAAGCAGGTTGCACTCACGTCATCATTCACTTAGTGGACTACTTCCATAAAGGTGTTGCAAATCCAAAGAGTAATCAGCCGACCGGAGATAAGTATGCTCCGTGGGGAGTTGCGGGAGACCCCGGATCATTATGGACTGTCGAGGAGATGCGCGCAGCGCGACTCGCAATCGAATCGGCGGACCTTACGCTTGCCGGAATCGAAAATCTCGATCCTGCACATTGGTACGACGTGCTTTTGGATGGTTCGCGGCGAGCAGAGCATATCGAAAACGTCAAGACGATCGTGAGAAGGATGGGGGAAGCAGAGATTCCCATCCTCGGCTACAACTTCAGCATTGCCGGTGTCTGTGGACGCGTTACCGGTCCGTTTGGACGAGGCCACGCAATAACTATAGGCATGGATGGTCCGGCTGATGAGGTTCCCGTCCCTAAAGGAACTGTTTGGAATATGGTTTATGAAGACAGAGGCGATGGCATCCTCCCTTCCATCTCTCACGACGAATTGTGGCGTCGATTCGCTCAATTCCTGGAAGAGATCATTCCAGTGGCAGAACAGGCTGGCGTGCGTTTGGCGCTTCACCCCGACGACCCCCCCATGCCGACCATGCGTCGTCAGCCTCGCCTCGTCTATCAGCCTTCCATGTATCAAAAAGTGATTGATTTGATGCCGAGCCGCAACAACGCCTTGGAACTGTGCGTCGGGACTCTTGCTGAGATGACGGAGGGAGACGTATATGACGCGGTCAACCGATATAGTGGCCAGGGCAAGGTCGCCTACGTACATTTGCGAAATGTCAAAGGGAAGGTCCCAAACTACCATGAAACGTTTATCGATGAAGGCGACGTCGACATGGTGCGAATTTTGGCAATACTCAAGCGGAATGGCTTCCAGGGTGTAGTTATTCCAGATCACACGCCGCAGATGTCCTGCTCTGCTCCGTGGCATGCGGGAATGGCGCACACTCTTGGCTACATGACTGGCGCCTTAGCGAGCCTGGGAGAACCGCATTGCAAAGCAACGGACGTCCTTAGTACAGCTCCACTATAGATCCGTCCCTGTCTGGGGCGAGGCTAGCCTGGGCACAATGAGCATCCTCGCAAACCGATGGACGACCTTAATTCAAACCAATTTCGCCAGCGCGTCGAGATCGAATGGCAGACACGGAAGGAAAGGGTGACAAATGCAGAAATACGCGAACCTTCAGGACAATGCGGCTTTCGCATGCAGCGAGTATCTGAACTTGCAGGACAAGGTAGTGCTGGTAACTGGCGCATCATCCGGGATTGGCGCGGCGACGGCAGCTCTATTTGGCAAGTTCGGCTCTCGGGTGGCATTAGGATTTCACAACAATGAAAAAGGAGCCGGAGCGATTCGAGATGAGATCCTGCAGTCGGGAGGCACCGCATGTTCAATTCGAGCCGATGTCCAAAATCCAGAAGCAATCAGATTGCTAATCGACGAGACGGTCTCCCTGTTGGGCCCAATCGACATCCTTGTTAATAATGCGGGATCACTCATTGAGAGAGCAGCACTCATGACGCAATCAGTGGCAAGCTGGGATGCGGTTATCAATCTGAACCTGAGGAGCGTATTCCTGATGTCGCAAATCGTGGGGAATGCAATGGTCGAGCGGGGAACGGGGTCGATTGTCAACATAGGTTCGATCGCTGCAAGAAACGGCGGTGGCCCCGGGTCTGGCGCGTACTCCGCTGCTAAGGCAGGCGTTATTACTTTGACAAAGGCCCTGGCGAAGGAACTCGCTCAGCACGCTATCAGGGTAAATTGCGTGAACCCCGGAGTAATTGATACTCCTTTTCACGAGGTTTTTTCGACTCCAGAATCAATGAGAGATTTTGCAAAGATGATTCCTCTCGGTCGCGTGGGCAGCGCGATGGAATGTGCGAAGGTCATCGTGTTCCTTGCGTCGGATGCTGCCAGCTATATTAGTGGCGAGTCGATTGAAGTAAACGGTGGACAATTGATGCTATAGCAGCGGAGTGGATCCGTGAGGACGGCACTATTGGGTAGTTGGGAAAGACTGACTAGTACTCTTCGCGACTTCTGATTTACACACGTGTCACTTCGATGCCGGCCTGTTGGAAAGTCGCGACCACTGCGCAGTCCAAGCCCATCATCTCATCCCTCCGGCGGTCTCTTTACCCCCCAGGCTGCGGCGAATCTGCGATCAGCTTCAGTCCCTGGCTCTCTGGGTCATTGCGCACTTCGCACGGCGTGTCGAACTCCATCGTCGCTCGGTGTTCCGATGTATATTTCGGCCAGTGTGGCAAGTCAGCGTGATTAGGATTGCCGGTTCGGGCAAAACTCACCCAAGCCGTACTGACTTGTTTTGATAGGACGATTGCGTCAGCACTGCCTCCACTGTAGTGATCGCAGAGCTCAGCATTGTCGAAAGTAAAGGCAATTTCAGCGGCGTGAAATGGGCCGGGACGTCCGTCCAGAACCGGAGTGCGCCAAGCATATATATAGGAGTAGGCTGGTGCCCTGCCCAAAGCAGCCTTTCTGCTTGCCTGCTCCCACGCGGGACGGCGAACAGAAGATGCTGCGATGGTGGCATATAAATCAAATGGAGTTGCTCGAGGATAATCCCGCCTGTAAGCATCGATGATTTCGTTGCTGCGCTCTCCGAATTCCTGACTCACGAGTCGGTGAAGCTCGTCCATCTGCATTGCTTGCCGCTCGGGTCGATCCAACCCATTCACGAATTCGTGAAGATTTGAGCCGGTGAGCAGGGGAACGTCCGCTGATATTTCGGGCGCACCTGGATCAAATGGATGACGAGGCAATATGCCGCCATCCATTGTGGGGCCCCAGTTGTCCTCACCGTACACTTGGCGAATCGAGGACCGCTGCGAAGGCATTTTCTTCATCGCTTCCGCGGCGGCCCACGAGAGACGATCAACTGGAATTCCTTGCAGTTCTCTCACCCGTGACTTCGATAGACCCAGTTCTGCAAGCACCAGCTCGGCCAATCGACCCGAGTATTCCGGAGACAGGGATTTTAGGAAAGGTCCGCTCTGAACAATTGCGCGATGAAATAGCCCTTTCGCTGCCGGCATCGCCATAAGGGCAAGGACTTTTCCGCCGCCGCCCGATTGGCCGAAGATCGTTACGCAACCCGGGTCGCCTCCGAACGTTGCAATGTTCTCGCGGACCCAGGCTAGAACAGCCACGATGTCGAGCAGGCCGACATTAGCAGAGCTGACGAAATCCCCTCCTCCGAGTTCTTGAAGGTTCAAATAGCCATACACATTCAGTCGGTGATTATGGGTCACCACAACAGCGTCATGATTTCGCGCGAGGTTTTCGCCATCGTAAGAAAGAAGATCGTGTCCACTGCCACCGGAAAACCCTCCCCCGTGCATATAAACCATCACTGGGCGTTTATGGAAACCATTGATCTCGGGTGTCCAAAGGTTAAGGCGCAGGCAGTCCTCACCGGGTATTGTGGCAGCCGCACCGCGATGAAGTACAAATGCATCTTCATCTGCATCCGCGAGATTCTTCCCATCGGTGTTGAAGTGAGCGGAATCCTGGCTGGGGCAGACTCGACCATACTGTAGCGCGTTGCGAATTCCGCTCCAAGGCTCGGGTTTTATTGGCGGCATGAGGCGGTTTGCACCTGAAGTAGATGCGCCGTAGGGAACACCCTTAAAGATATAAACGCCGTTTCGCTTGAATGCCCGGATCTTGCCGGCACTGGTCTCGACCACCGTGGCTTCGTCCGAGGCCACAACCTTGGTTCGCCCGCAGGGCGCTTGCGGATTATGCAGCGCTGCCTGAGTGGCAGCAGGGGACGGATGCAGAGGGTTGGAAGCCGCGATCGCAGCACTCGCAAGTCCCGCACAGGATGCCGCGATTCCGCCTAAAACCCTTCTTCGATCTCTAGAAATCGGGGCTGAACGACCTGTATTGTTGAAAGATTTAAATGTAGCTGCATTTCTCTTCATAAGGCACTTAGCATGACACACTACACTAACTACTTTGTGGTACGAGATACTTACGGCGTATCCGGCCGCAGCTGTCCTCGGTCGCTCGGTCTTGTTCAGCGCGCCCGAATCATTTCCAAGGCTTTCGCTGCGTCCCGATCTTCGGGGTTGAGCGCGAGCGCTTTGCGCAGTTCGTCGGCGCCCCGTTCGATCTGACCTTCCCGGCAGAGAGTCAGGCCTAGATCACGGTGCAGCGCGCTCTCTATCTCGCAATCTCCGCAGGTGTCAAGCGCTTCACTAAAAAGGCGGCCTGACTCGCGCCAGTCTTGCACGGTAAATGCGTGGAAACCTTCGTTAGCCAGCGCCTCGGCCTGATCGACGACAGAATTCTGCGCCTTGAGCCGGTCAAACTGGGCACGCAGCTTCTTTGATTCCTCGGGGTCCGTAGTGCGAAGCGCGCGCGAGAGCTTATAGATGGCTTGTGCTGAATCGGGAGCGATCCCCAGGGCGATTCGAAGCTCGGCTACAGCTTCGGCGGTCCGATTCTGATCCAGCAGACTGTCGGCAAGCTTGATATGGGCTTTGACGTTGCCCGGCTGCAACTTCACGACTTTTTGCAGCAATTCGGTTTCTTTAGTGAAGTTTCCCTGCGCCCGCTCGCCAAACGACCAATAGTAATAACAGTCTGGATTGCCCGGAGCGAGCCGGGCCGCAAGAGCGAATTCTTCTCGGGCCTCCCGATCCTGATTCATGTCACTGAGAATGCGCGCTCGATTCAAGTGCGCGATTGCCAGAGCAGGGTCAATAGAATTTGCGGTCGCGGTTTCCGCCAGCGCGCTGTTGAGGTCGCCAGAGTCAGCGAGTGCGATTGCAAGATCGACGTGCGCCTGGGCGGAGTGCGGAACCAGCCCAGTCACGCGCCGGAGGAGAGCAACCGCGCTGGCATACTCGCCCAGTCGGCCTTTGACCTTGGCATCCAGGCTCAGGATCACCGAGTCAGATGGAGCGAGTTTCTCAGCGCGATCCAGAACCAATTCGGCTTCGGCGAGCTTTCCTGCCTGAAGCAGCTTTCGGCCTTGATCGAGGAGTTCGCTTGAGGTCGGAGCCCGCTGTGGGGCGGCTACACAGATCGAGCTCAAGTTAAGCGCGCAGCACGCAACTACCAGTACAAAAACACTAGCGCGACTGCTCTCGCCTACTCGCTGTGTTGCTTGAAGAACGATGGCGGCCCCCTCACCTTGCAAACCGTTTTTACCGGTTCCTCGGCTTGAGAATAGCATTCGCCCGTACTTCCCCCCGACACGCCCGTCCGCAGAACACTGGACACCGCCGATCCGAAGGATCGCCATCGTGGGGAACGGCCGCTTCAGCGGCCGTTCTACATGCAATCGAGTTTTGCCCAACACCTGACAGTTTTAGAAGATAAACTTCCCTGCAAGCTGAAGTTGTCGTGCGGTATTTGTGACGCTGCCGATCTTACCGAAGGTCGCGTCTTGGATGATGTTGTCGGGCTGACCCAAGTCTGCGTGGTTCAGCACATTGAACGCCTCGGCCCGGAACTCGAATTGCTTTCCTTCACCCACCGGGAAAATGCGGAAGAGCGAAGTATCCAGGTTCCAATAGGACGGGCCCCGGAGGGAATTGCGTCCTGCATCGCCATAGGTGCCTGCCGTCGGCTGGACATACGCAGCGGTATTGAACCACTCCGCTGCGCTCTTGTGCGAAAGCCCGGGATTCCCCACTTTATTCAAATGCTCATAAGGAAACCACGAAACTTCCCCAGTATTCGCAATATCGCCATTGGCCAGGGGAGTAAAAGCAATGCCCGAATGGGCCTGGAATATGTTGTTAATCTGCCAGTTCCCCAGGATGTAGTCGAGCACACCGTGTCCAGTGGAAAATTTCTTTCCCTTCCCAACAGGAATTTCGTAAACCGTACTCACAGACAGAATGTGCGTTAAATCAAGTCCTGACACAGACCGATCATATTTGGCTGGGTTATAGGGATCCTGCGGAATGCCGCCTTCAACACCGTAATATCCGTCGCCGCCGACATCAACGGACTTTGAATAGGTGTAGGAGACTGAATACGAGAGGCCGCTCGTGTACCGTTGATCCAGCGATGCCTGCAGTGCGTTGTAATTACCACTGCCCGTGCTGCGATCATAAAACGTCGGCTCAGCGTAGGGATACAAATTGTTAGCCGCGGTATTGAGGAGGCTTGGCGTTCTGGCGCCACCGTAAGTCCCGCCAACATCAAGCCGGTGCATGCTGGAGCCGGCATAATTTACCGTCAGCGTGGTTGACTGGTTGATAGATTTCTGGACGCCAAAGTTCCATTGTTCCGAGTAGGGATCCTTCAGATTCGGATCGAAGTAAAAGCCAATATTATTCTGGAATGGCGTAGCCCCTGGGAGTTGGCTACTACCGGCTCCGAATGGATTCTGAGATGTAACCGTCGGCGTTGGTGAGGCAGCCGTCGGCGCGTTCAAGTTGGCAGCTTCCTGTTGACCATTGTCTGGCCACGTTCCGCTGAAATTATCTGTCGTTTGCAACACGCCCGCCCAGTTGTCATAGACGATGCCGAAGCCTCCACGAACAACTAAGCCATCCTTAGCCTGATAGGCAAACCCGAGGTGGGGACCGAAATTCCTCCAATCGTTATGAAGTATCTTACCGTTCGGAGAGACGATAACGTTCGCCGGAAGCGTACCGTTTCCAGGAATGCAAGGCGCATGGCCGCGAACACTGCAGGGCGGAGGAAGCTTCTCGAGGATATAGGTGCCGTTGTTGAAATTCATGTCACCCGCCTCTGGCCCACCACTTACACCAATTTGCTTGTCGGTGCCCATGGGTGGGTAAAGTGTGACGTCGTAGCGAAGTCCCGCATTGAGCGTCAATTTAGGTGTGGCCCTCCAGGAATCCTGCACGAACGCGCTCATTACACCGCCTGGGCGCGTCTCTGTAACGATGTTGCGCCGGTCTGCCTTCACAGGAACATTGAGGAGGAAGGAAGCAAGCGCGTCGCCAGTATTGACCGTGTCTGCAGGATTGGTGTCCGCGGTTGCCTCGGGGCCGTAACTGACGGTGTCGGTCGTGATCGGACTGTAAAAATGGCTGCTGATGTACCCTCCACCTAGGTGAATCTCGTGGGTTCCGATTGTCTTCGTCACAACGCCACTGTACTGGTTGGCAGACGGAACGTTGGGGTGCAGTGCGAAGACTTCCCCTGCGCTGGGAAATGGGAGACCACCAATTCCAGGAAGGAAGCTCCTTCCCGGCGCGGCCGTGAAATTGCCGACAAATGCCGGCGAGAATCCAATCTGGCTGATGAGAGCTTGCGTTGACTTTGCAAAGGTAGCTGTCGCGTTGTCTCCCACTACAGTGTGGCTATATTCAAACTGAGCAACGAGACTCGGACTGAAGACATGTACGTAACTGCCTCCATAGTTCCTGTTTGGAATAGTGACGACGTTGGGTATCCCGGGCACGCCAAAGGAAGAACTTGATAGGCTGGTGTCGCGGCTATAGCGAAACCATGCCTGGTCATTCTGGCTAATCTTTTGGTCAACCCGGACAGTGGTTTGGTTGATGTGCTGACTGGTGGGACTTGTATCAACCGCATTATGTCCGAACGTATCAAGTACAGGCCCGGCGGCTGGGTAGACGAACTTCAACCAGGCTACCATGTTGGGATCGACAGGAATCTGGTTATTCGTGTATGTGGTACGAGAGTATACCCCAGGTGAAACCTGGGTGGTAGAGAACGGGTTGTATATCTGGGTCGGCCATGAACTCTCGTCCCCGGAAAGTTCGGCGGCAGTGGGGACCGTTATGTCTTTAAGCGCGGTCTGCGAGAAACGGAATCCCTGGTATCCCACAAAAAAGAATGTCTTGTTCCTGCCGTTGTATAGTTTCGGGATCCAAACCGGACCCCCGACAGTGAAGCCGAATTCGTTTTGCTTATATTTAGGGATGCCCGTAGTGAATTTTTGGTGGGCATCGAAGATTCCACTACGGCCATACTCGAACGCCGAACCGTGAAATTGGTTCGTACCGGACTTTGTGACCACGTTGACGACCCCACCGATTACCGACCCGTATTCCGCGCTGTCGGTGTGAGACACGATCTTGAATTCCTGAATTTGATCGATGATGGGCGGGACCGCATACGTACTGTGCCAGGCACCAAAATTACTCAGACCATCCATGAAAAAGTAATTGCTTCGGTTACCTGCGCCGTTGACAGAGGGATTCGTGGGAGTCAAATCGTTCGGCGCCGGTTCTCCATAATTACCTTGCCCGGGACCGGACTGCGAATTGTTCACCGGGGATACGCCCGGGGTCAGGGTAAGAAGCTGCGTAAAGTCGCGCCCGTTAAGTGGAAGATCGTTCACCTGTTTCGTCCCGATGACGAGGCCGAGATTGGCACTTGCCGTGTCCAGTTGGGGAGCGGCGCCGTGCACCATCACTACCTCGGTTAGTGAACCGACGGTCAGAGCAAAATCAATCGTCGCCGCCTGTCCGACCTCAAGTGAGAACTCAGGAACCTGCTGCTTCCCGAAGTTTGGAGCCGATGCGGAAACCACGTATCTACCTGGGGTGATATCGAGGAAGAGATAGGCGCCCGCATCATTGGTTGTGGTTGTGTGCTCGACGGCAGTAGCCACATTTTTCAGCACGACTTTGGCTTTGGGAACCACCGCGCCGCTGGAATCCTTCACGGCTCCGTTCAGCGAGGCCGTCGATAGCTGCGCAAACCCCGTACCGGATAGCAATAGGATGCCACCCAGAAGACACGCTTGCCACGAGGCAAATACTCTGCAGGTCTTCAACCACTCAACTGAGAACTTCATAAAACGCATCTTGGCGCTGCGAGAAGCTTTGTACATCGCTTTGTCCTCCGAAAGGTCTTTTTGATCCTGCTTGCGCAATTAGTTGCCACACCCCATCGCGTTGCGGGTGATGCGAGGCTCCCTTACACTTCCTGACTGCGTGGCAGCATATGCGATCGAAACAGCCGTTGTCAATCATAAATTATGATCGAAAGCTAAATTTTGGCGCGAATGAGAATTCATGACATTTCACCGTCCGGCCTCCATTAAGGGGTACTCAGTAACAGCAAAACCAAGCGAGCTTTTTGGAGGGCCACTTTCCGACGCATGATCGAGGCATCCCGTTCTCTCATAGCAACCTCTTGGTGCATTGTTCTGCGCGTTGTAACCGTGCGGATTGTTCACAACGTCTTCATGAAACGTCTCGCCCTCAGGCGCAAGAAACCCACGCTGCCCAAGACTTTTAGCATCGAACCCGAAATCTTGTCAACGAAAAAATTTCACCATGGCGAATCTAGTTTCACTATGTGAAATATTCTGCTTCAATTTCTCAATCTCTCGTGTTATTGTTTTGACTAATGAAATCCAATTTCGGAAATAGTTTTACCGTGAAATCGTCCATTCAAAAGAACGGAAAATTGGCCAGGCGCTCGTCTCAGACGAAGGATGCTCCAAGGCAGTCGGTAACACCGTCGGTTGGCGTCATCTCCAAGGTCCTAAGAATTCTCGAAGCCCTGCAAAGCTCGTCTTCGGGTCTGAGTCTGAAGACCATTTGCGAGATGACGGACATCAACAAGAGCACCGCGCATCGGTTTCTGAAACATCTCGGGCGTGAAGGCTACCTCATACGCACCGAGGCCGGAGCATATTTGATAGGACCTCGATTGGCGCAAATATCTGCTCGCGCTAGTATGAGTGCAACCCTCCAGGCGGTCGCCAAGCCTGTCCTCTCTGATCTCTGGAAGGCGACCCAAGAGACTGTAAACTTGGGCGTGATGGACCAAGGGACGGTCTTATATCTCGACGTCATCGAAAGCTCGCACGAGTTCCGACTGGCCTCACACATTGGTACGCGGCGCTCGCTGCACGCCACTGCTCTGGGTAAGACACTTGCTGCCTTTGCCCCAGCCAGTGCGCGCGAAGGCGTGGTTAGCGGGATCGTGTTTCAGTCAGCGACTCCCAAAACCATCAGGAATCTAGTTCAATTCCGTGAGGAACTGGAGAAGATTCGGCGCCAAGGGCATGCCGTGGATAACGAGGAAGCTGTCCTCGGTGCGCGATGTGTGAGTGCTCCAATATTGAACGACGATGGTGTGGCTGTTGCCGCCGTTAGTATTTCCGGCCCCATCACGAGGGTCAGCCCGAGTCAAGTGCCGGCGCTCGCTCACGCTGTTAAGGTTGCCGCAAATGCCATCTCGTCCGCGATGGGATTCTCTGGCGCTGAACGCGAGGCCGGTAACGCGCGCATATCGGAACGTGTGGCTTCGGCCAACACCTAGCCCAGCGACTTGCGACGAACGATCTTGAATCGCTCCCATCACTCCGAACGCAGACGTCTCTCGATCAAATCTGTGGATTGAACCTAGACTAGGGTGATCTCAATGCCGAGTTTTTCGAACGCCGCAATTGCTGAAGCGGAGGCCTCACTATCGGTAATCAACCTGTCTATGCCTTTGGTTGGGCAGAGGAGATACTTGCTCACAAAACCGAGTTTGCTGTGATCAGCTACCACAACCTTCATTTTGGCGTTTTGCACAAGTTTGCGCAGGACTTCTGCTTCAGAGGAATTCGTGCAAGTGAGGCCTTGTTTTGCATCGATGCCGTCGACACCGATGAACATGATGTCGGAGAAGAGCGCCTCGGCTGCGGCATTTGCTAGCGGACCTATGAGAGTGAACCAACTTCCACGGAGGTGCCCTCCCGTCACGATCACCTCGATATCTTTCCTGTTACTCAACTCCATTGCCACGTTCACTGTATTTGTAATGATCGTGATGCCACTAAGAACTCTCAGGCACCCCGCGACTTCGGTCGTCGTGGTACCTCCAGTTAAGGCAACAGTCTGTCCCGTGCTGACAAGAGCAGCCGCTGCAACCGCAATCCGACGTTTTTCTTCAGCGAAGCTGTTTACTTTGTCCTGGAAAGAACTATCGTGTCGAAACGGTTCGTAGAATAATGGCCCGATCGGGACCGCTCCACCTCGCGTTCGCCTCAAAAGCGACCGGCTTTCAAGGTCCTCGAGATCTCGCCGGATGGTTGCTATCGATGCGCCGAGCGTGTTGCAAAGTTCATCGACTTCGACACCGCCCGTCTCCTGCAGGCGACGAAGAATGTGTTCGTGACGTGCGACGAGATTATCGGTCTTGGGAGCCATATAGTTGAGATAATTGAGCGCAACAGCCGATTCTTCGGCCTCTCCGTTTACTATATCTCAGTGTGATCGTACGATCTTGACGTATGATCGAAACACCTCATCCAACTCATCTCCCCGAGATTCGTTTTCCGATGATTCGGCTCCGATGGCTGGGCCGGGAACTGACAATATCATAATACGTGATCGCTACTGGCGATATGTAGGCACTAGGTAGTGGGTCAGTTTGAATCTAAGAGGGCAGCAAGCTCTTCGACTGTCCACACATGCGCGGAGATTCCAGCCTCCATCGCCGGGGTCACTCGCAAAGTTTGATGCACCCGGCAGAAGTTGTAGTACATGAACCAAAGCGCCACGGCAGCCGCGTGGTTCTCAACTTTCTTAGAGAACGCATTTGTTAGCCGGGTAAACCGCCGAATGCTCATCCGCATTGATAGATTCTGGCGTTCAACAAAGCTTGTGCTCACATGCTTGGGGTCAGGATTTCCGCTCACGACTTTCATGTCACACCCGATGCAGACCGCCGGGGAGTACCGCTTGTGATCTTCGGACGGTGCGCCATAGACCTTCTGCAATTGCGCGTAGTCAATGTCCGCACCGAAGGCGCTCTCGACAGCTTCTAGGTAAGCCTTGTGGCCGTCCGTGGTGATCTGTACGCGGTTGCTGATGCGCTTGGCGCAATCGTGCATAAACTCAGTTGCCCAGCCCAAGTCTCTTCCGCCTACGAGGTAACTGACGCAGAGCTTCGTGTCAGCATCTAGCGCCGTCCACGTCCAAGTGTCGCCCCATCCTTCCGCCTTTTGCTCCAGCGTGACGTTCTTCGCTTTCGCACCTACGAAGTTCCAGATTTCATCGCACTGCAAGCGACGCACCTTGAGGTTGCGGACGTGGCGATCATGGTACCCCACACAGGCATCGGCCAGATCGACGAGAAGTTTTACGATTGTGTTCTTGGAAGCTCCGGTCATACGGACGGTCGCCCTGATCGAACAGCCCTCAACTAGGCACCTTACGACTTGGGTACGCCGCGCTTTATCCAACCTGTTCATACTGACCATTATGCTTGCTCGACAAAGGTTTGTCAATAGAAATGTAATAATGTATTTTACATTTTAACAAACCATGTGTATAGTGCAGTTATGCCCTCCACGGCTCTCTTCGATAACAGTCCCGTCCACCCCGGCAAGATTCTCGGCTGGAAGCTTGAGGAAAAGGGCTGGAGTTTTGAAGAACTAGCAGCAATCATCGGAAGCACAAGACAGACTATCTATCTGATCGTCACTGGCAAAGGCAACATCAGCCCCGAAATGGCGGCGAAGCTTTCAGCCGCTTTTGGGAATCCCGCAGAAGAGTGGCTCAAGTGGGACAATCTCTACCGTCTCTCCATCACCGAAACTGATGTTGCTGGCGTCGGTACGATGGCCCGCCTGTATGAACTGGCTCCGGTCAGGGAAATGCAGAAGCGAGGATGGGTGAAGCTCACAGCCGATCCGTCCGAACTTCAAGCCGAGCTACAAAAGTTTTACGGCACAGATTCGCTCGATAGCGATATTAAGTTCCCTGTTGCGACCCTTCGCACAGTCAGCCTTCCATTTTTAAACGTGGCCGAGAAAGCATGGTGCTTTCGCGCCCGCCAGCTTGCGGCTTCAATGTTGGTTGCTCCATTCGCGCCAGCGCGACTCGGCGAAGCCGAACGCAAACTTCGACAACTCGCCGCTTATCCCAAAGAGGCACGACACCTACCGAAAATTCTTTCGGACTACGGCATCCGCTTCGTCGTGATTGAACCACTCGCGGGCGTCAAGATTGACGGTGCGGCATTTTGGCTTAGTGAAACCGAGCCAGCAATCGCCGTGTCGCTTAGGCATGACCGAATTGATGGTTTTTGGTACACCGTCATGCACGAGTTCGCGCACATCCGCGCCAAAGACGCACTCTCGGTTGACACCGATCTGATTGATGACACCGAAGGCATCACCGTCACGCTAGTAGAGGACGAAGCCGAGAAACTGGCGAATCTCCGTGCGTCTGACTCCCTCATTCCGCAAGCCGAAATGGGGTCATTCATCAGCCGCGTTGGCCCGTACTATTCAAGAGAAAGAGTCATTCAGTTCGCTCACAAAATGAAAATTCATCCCGGCATTATCGTTGGTCAATTGCAGCACAAGAAAGAGCTTGGCTATAGCGCACTAAGAGACCTGCTGGCTAAAGTCAGGGATTCCGTCACGGGAACAGCATTGACGGATGGATGGAATCAGACGATAGCTCCCGGCTCAGTATAACTAGGAGAATTTGAATGGCAGATCAAGCGGCAACACTCGCACCCGCGAAGGCCCGTCGCGGAAATCGAAAGATGCTGTACATAATTGAGCAGTACAAAAAAGCGCATCCAGATGAGGGCGTCGAGGACAAGCCTCATTTGGTCGCACCGTGGGCCGTGAAACAAGGGCTTTGGAAACGGCCTCCGATGCAGCCGGAAGAAATTCTTCGTCGTGCATTGTCCCGCGCTCTTCGGGATGACTACATCGAAGATGAAGCGGGCCGGACTGTACGAGCGCACCACCCGGTTATTTCAGAGGTGCAAACGCCGGATGGCCCAAAGCGGTACTCAACTTGGTGGCCGATCTATGATGCTCCACCGGAGAAGATGCGGGCGTCTTTACAGCTAAGGAGACGTGCGGCTTTAGGCGATGTTCGGCAGTTGCAGTTCGATTTTATGAGCTACAACGATTTCAACCATTTCCAAGCCGAATTGCCTCCGATGGATTTTGATTTCAACAAGGATTTGGCGGAAATGGAAGAGCCTACGACGTATCCGAGCGAAGCGCCCGAAGGGGAAGAAACCGAGGACGAAACAGAGGAAGATATCGTCCTTTAATCGCCACCCCATCGTTTCTTGGCGGCTTTCTTTGCGATTTGTTTGCGCTTCTGGGGCGAGAGTTTTGCGGCTCTCGCCTTTCCACCTTTCGACGACCCCAATTTGCTCAAGGCCAGCGCAGCGGGGTTTTTGCCAGCGTCAGGGTCAGGGAGTGGCGTTCCGTCCATCTGTTCGCCGATGGCCTGTTCCACGACCCGGCGGGCATTTGCGAAGAAATCGCGCCCCTTGCTTGCTCGACTAGGCATAAACAGATCATGCCATGAATCAGGCGTCCGCGCGACCCCTGTGGATTTCAAACTGACCCACTACCAAAGAT
>Ga0210407_10002185_pt1 | contig 17042 bp, 11 predicted proteins | sample IncBWC27MmetaG_FD_150860 | JGI IMG/M metagenome (GOLD analysis project Ga0210407, IMG submission 150860) | Forest soil microbial communities from Barre Woods Harvard Forest LTER site, Petersham, Massachusetts, United States - Inc-BW-C-27-M | ecosystem: Environmental > Terrestrial > Soil >...
ACGCCGAGACGCGCAACGCCATCATCGCGGAACGCGCGCTGCTCAAAGCCGTGCAAGGCGGATGCCAGGTGCCTCTCGGCGCGTGGGCGCGTATGGAGCGAGATCAGATGGTTATGGAAGCGTGTGTCTGCTCGGTGGACGGGACGCAGTGCATCCGACAACGTGCCACGGCCTCTCCCGAGGAAGCCGCTGCGCTCGGCGAGCGCATGGCGAATCTGCTGCTCGAAGCCGGAGCGCAAGCGATTCTCGAGGAAGTGGGGCGCGCGCGTGGTTGATCGGGTCGATGAGCGCGCTGCATCCGCGCTGCGCAGCAAGACCATCTTCGTGTCGCGGGCGCGCGAACAATGCAGCGATCTTTGCGCCCATCTCGAATCGAGTGGCGCCCAAGTGATCGCGTCGCCGCTGTTGCGCTTTGCGTTGCCGCAGGACCTCGTTCCGCTGGATGCCGCGCTGCAAGCTCTTGGCGAGTTTGACTGGTGGCTGATCACCAGCCAGCATGCCGTCGAATTCGCCGCTGCACGCTGCCACGCGCTTGGCGCTCAATTGGCGGAGCTGGCCCACGTCGTTCGCGTCGGTGCAGTGGGCGTTGCAACCGCGGAAGCTGCGCGCCGCGCCGGCATCGCAGTTGAGTACGTCGCGAAGCAACAGTCGGCCTCGGGCCTGGCAGAAGAACTCGCCGGCAAAGTGGCCTGCAAACGCGTCCTGCTTCTGCGAAGCAATCTCGCCGATTCGGCGCTGCCAACTTCCCTCGCCGCGCGCGGCGCAGAGGTTAGCGACATAATTGCTTACCGGACTCTGCCGCCTGCCGATCAAGTGCGAAAGCGCTTGACGGAGATTTCCTGGGAGCATGTGGACGCCGCGATATTTTTCAGCCCATCGGCAATTCGCCATCTGGCGGAGGCGATCGGCGCGGAGAAAATGAAAGAAATATCCGCCAAAGCCGTATCCGTTGCGGTGGGTCCCACCACAGCGGAAGCGGCTCGCAAGCACGGTTTCGAGCGGTGCGCGCAAGCTGAGGAGCCATCGTCTGCTGCGGTCGCACACGCACTGGAAGAATGCTTCGCCCATCGGCAGGCGCAGAGCCAGTCTCAGAAAATGACGGGAGCCCACCGGGGATGAATCGACGATGAAATTTCCTGAACAAAGACCGCGTCGTTTGCGGCGCAGCGAAGCGTTGCGCGTCTTGGTTCGCGAAACGCGCCTTACCGCGGCCGGGCTGATCTATCCGATGTTCGTGTGTCCGGGAAACAAAGTACGCCAGGAGGTCAGCTCGATGCCGGGCGTTTACCAGCAATCGGCCGATCAGATTGTTGAAGAGTGCAGGGAAGTCGAGCAGTCAGGGCTTCCCGGCGTGATTCTTTTCGGCTTGCCGGAAACGAAAGACGCGAAAGGCGCCAGCTCTCTTGCGGCGGATGGAGTGGTGCAGCGGGCCATCGCCGCAATCCGTAAAGCGAACCTGAAGCTGCTGGTGCTCACCGACGTGTGCCTCTGCGAGTACACCGATCACGGACACTGCGGCGTCATCGAAAACGGCGAAGTGCTCAACGACGCCACGTTGCCAATCCTCGCCAAGCAAGCCCTTTCTCACGCGCGCGCCGGTGCGGACATCGTAGCTCCTTCCGATATGATGGATGGCCGCGTGGCGGCCATTCGCGAGACCCTCGACGAGCATCATTTCGAGAATGTGGCCATTCTTTCTTATGCCGCGAAATACTGCTCCGGCTTTTATGGCCCGTTCCGCGAAGCCGCGCAATCCGCGCCGCAATTCGGCGACCGGCGCAGCTACCAGATGGACCCGGCCAATGCGCGGGAAGCGCTGAAGGAAGTCGCGCTCGATCTCGAAGAAGGCGCGGACATGATTATGGTCAAGCCCGCGCTTCCGTATTTGGATATCATTCGCCGTGTGCGCGAAAAAGTTGACGTGCCGGTGGCGGCGTACAACGTCAGCGGCGAATACGCCATGGTCAAAGCCGCCGCACAAAAAGGCTGGCTGGACGAGCAACGCGTGGTCCTCGAAATCCTGACCGGAATTCAACGCGCTGGCGCGGACATTATCTTGACCTACCACGCCAAAGAGGCAGCGCGCTGGCTGAAGGCAAACTAAATGGACGGGCAGAGCGCAAAGTTGACGCCATCCGCCAGCAAAATCGAGCGCCGTCGTTCGCGCGAAATCTTCGAGTCCGCGCAAGAAGTATTAGTCGGCGGGGTGAATAGTCCCGTCCGGGCGTTCCGCTCCGTCGGCGGCGATCCTTTAATCATCGACCACGGCAAAGCGCAATATCTCTACGACGCCGACGGCAACGAACTGCTCGACTACGTTTGCTCCTGGGGCGCGTTGCTCCTGGGACATGCGAATCCCGCCGTTGCAGCGGCGATTAGCAAGCAGGCGGCCCGCGGAACGAGCTTCGGCGCCACTACCGAACTTGAAGTGGAACTCGCCACTCTGATTACGCAAGCAGTGCCCTCGGTCGAGAAAATTCGCTTCGTCTCCAGCGGCACCGAAGCAACCATGAGCGCCATCCGGCTGGCCCGCGGCGTGACCAAGCGCGATTTCATCCTCAAGTTCGAAGGCGGCTACCACGGCCACGCCGACAGCTTTCTCTCGCAGGCGGGTTCCGGGTTGGCCACGCTGGGAATCGCCGAGTGCCCCGGCGTGCCGCAAGCGCTCGCGGAGCTTACGCTCAATGCGCCGTACAACAATCTGGAAGCGGTCGAGCGGTTGTTCGCGCAATTCAGCGGCAAAATCGCCGCGGTGATCGTCGAGCCTGTGGCCGCCAATATGGGCGTCGTTCTTCCCGAGAAGAAATTTCTGCCCGGACTACGCGAGATTACGCAAAAAAATGGCGCGTTACTCGTAGCGGATGAAGTCATCACCGGGTTTCGCATGCACTATGGCGCCGCGCAGCAGCTTTTCGGCATCGAAGCCGACCTCACCACCTTCGGCAAAATCATCGGCGGCGGAGTTCCTGTGGCGGCTTATGGCGGACGCGCTGAGTTCATGAATCACGTCGCGCCGCTCGGAGAGGTCTATCAGGCGGGTACGCTGTCCGGCAACCCGCTGGCCATGCAGGCGGGGATTGCAACGCTCAAGCAACTATGCGCTCCCGGTGTCTACGCCGGGGTCCACGAAGCTGCGGACCGTCTCACGGCGGGCTTACGGGAAGCCATTGCGCAAACCCATGTCCAAGCCCGCGTCAATGCCACAAGCTCGCTCGCAACGATTTTCTTTACCGATGAGCCGGTCCGCGACTATGCTGGAGCGAAACGCGCTGACACCAAGCGGTACGGCGAGTTCTTCCGGCACATGCTGGACCGCGGTATATTCCTGGCGCCCTCGCAATTCGAGGCCGCATTCGTTTCGGCAGCGCACACGACAGAAGATATCGACCGCACCATTGCGGCGGCGCTCGAGTCGTTGCAAGCGATCAGCGCCGCTTAGAGGTTTGCCGGTCAACGTTACGAAAAGGAGCGTCCACAAAAATGCCTGAAGGCATCGAAATTCCTGGCCGTGAGCACGGAGCCCACGGAGGCGAGGAGAATCCGCTAGTGCTGCCAGTTTCCCTGACCATGTCCATCATGGCCGTCGTACTGGCCGCAGTGACGTTGATGGTTCACCGCTCCAGCACTCACGAACTGCTGCTGCAGGCGCAAGCCACGGACCAATGGGCTTATTTTCAAGCCAAAAACATTCGCCTGCATGAAATGGAAACCAACGTGGATCTATTCAGCACGCTAACGGCCAAGGACAGCGACAAAGCGCAAAAGCTCCAGGAGAAGTATCAGAAACAGGTCGAGAAGTACCAGGCCGACAAAGAAGATATCAGCGAGAAAGCCAAGGATCTGGAAAAAGAGCGCGATGTCCTGGGCAAGCGCACCGACCGATTCGAGGCCGGCGAAGTGTTTCTCGAAATTGCGCTGGTGATTTGCTCGATCACGCTTTTAGTCAATAGACGCTCGTTCTGGTTTGCTGGCATCGCGCTCGGCGCTGTGGGCCTGGTTATCGCCGCAACTGGGCTTATGATTCACTAAGCACGCGATGGCGGCTGCTCGCTGCGCAGGCGCGTGATCTCTTCCGTCAGCCGCTCAAAGCGAGCCAGCAGCTCCCGATGGCGGGTTTCCTCAGTGTCAGGTTTTTTCCCCACAAACGTCAGCGTGCCGCTCGGTTCCAGAACGCACTTCTGCACTTCCTCGAGTGAATCGAAGCCTTGCTTCCGGGCAGCAGCCTCCAACTGCGGCATGCTGATGAGTTCGTGCTTCAACGCGCGGTCCTGAATCTTGCCGCCGTCGATGAGAACATCTGACTTGCCTTCCACAAATTGTTCGATCTTGCGGTGGTCGTAGAGAAAGCGCACCACCAGGTAGTTGACCAGCAGCAGAGAAGTAGCGCCGATGATTCCTCCGGTGACGCTGTTGTCCTCTCCAATGATGGCGTTCTGTACGGTGTTCGATAGCGTGAGCAGCACCACGAGGTCAAAGGGATTGAGCTGCACTAGTTCGCGTTTGCCCGAGAGTCGCAGGCCGATTACCAGGAAGGCGTAGACAATGATCGGGCGGAGAATCTTTTCCAGCAGCGGCAGGCCCATTACGAACATGTCTTTCCAGACGTCGTGCATTGGCGGTCTCCTCAGTGAGTTTCCAACAGCGAGGGCTTGCTCGCGGTACGCTCAGAACGAAGGAGCCTAGCACGGCATAAATCGAACGGAAAGAGTTGTGGATGTGTTTCCCGGCAGGGTGCCAACCAGGGTCAGGCTAAGGCCAGGTGCCCCTGTACCAGGGGACAGTGGACGTTAGGCGACACACCTGTGCCTAAGGGCTTTCTAATTCTTGGGGAAGCCGTATTCTGCAAGGGCTCGACTTACCCTGGCTTTACAGGTCACGGAACTTCAGCGGAGGCAGCAAGGAATCCACCGTCGCCCGCGGTGTTCGTTGCGCAGGCTGGACTCGTAGCAGCGACCCCACATGCCACCACACGCATCTTCCGAACTACAAATTACGTTCGGCACGGAGCAACTTGCTTCGCTCTTCGACACTCTCAATGACCTTTTCGCCATCCTTTCTCCTGGCGGCAGCATTCTTTTTGTCAGCCCGGGTTTTGAAACGCAGCTCGGACATGCACCGGAATCGCTGATTGGCCGTTCCCTCGCAGATTTGCTCCATGAACAGGACGCGCCCGCCGTGCAGCAGCGCCTGCAGTCGGCTGGTCGCGGTTCACGCAAGAAGCTTCCCGCGCGCTGCCGCCTGAAAACGAAGGATGGCGACTGGCGCTGGTTTGACGCAGTCGCGCACAGCCGGCTGAAAGACCGTGCCATCGAAGGCATCGTACTGGTGCTGAGCGACGCGTCCGCCGCGCACCGCCTGGAATCCGAGCGCCAGGTCATCTCTGAGGTGATCCACGCGCTGAACCAGACCGCCAACCTGGACCAACTGCTTTGCCGCATTCACCAGGCGCTGAAAGAGGTCGTCTACGCAGAGAACTGCTTTGTGGCCTTGCACGATTCCAATACCGACTTGTTCCACTTTCCCTTTTTCGCCGACCAGTTTGACGCAACTCCTGCACCACAGAAAGTGGACCGCAGTTGCACCGCGCTGGTCTTCCGCACCGGACGCGCCATGCTCATCCCGCAGTCGGAATTCGACCGCCTGGCGGCAAAGGACCAGGTGGAGCTCGTGGGTTCACCTTCCCCTGCCTGGCTAGGAGTGCCGCTGAAGACGCCGTCTGCCACCATCGGCGTGCTGGTGGTGCAGCACTACCAGAACGATGACGCCTACGACCAGCGCGACCTCGAATTCCTCGATTCCGTCGGCGGCCACATCGCTCTCGCCATTGAAAGGCGCAGCGCCGAAGACGCTCTGCGCAAGAGCGAATTGATGTTCCGGCTGTTGTTTGCGCACACCCCGCTGCCCACTTGGGTCTTCGACGTGGAGACCTTTCAGTTTTTGCAGGTGAATGAGGCGGCGGAGCGCTTGTACGGCTATACCGCCGAAGAGTTTGCAAAGCTCTCCATTCTCGATATTCAACCGGAAGGCGACCGCGCAAGCTTCTCTGATCATCTGAGACGCATTGAAGCGGGCCGGCACCAGGAGCACCGCAAGCACCGAAAGAAGGACGGCAAAGTTTTTGACGTCGAAATCGTCGCGCATTCCCTGGACTACGCCGGGCGGCGCGTGCGGCTGGTGGTGGCGCAGGATTTGAGCGAGCGGCATCTCCTCGAGGAGCAGTTGCGGCAAGCGCAAAAAATGGAAGCGGTGGGACGGCTGGCGGGCGGCGTGGCGCACGACTTCAACAATCTTTTGATGGTCATCAAAGGGCATACGGAATTGCTGTTGGGCTTGCTCCCTGCGACCGAGCACGTGACCCGAAAAATCGAGCAGATCGACCGCGCGGCGGACCGCGCTACCTCGCTGACGCGGCAACTGCTGGCATTTAGCCGCATGCAGGTGCTGCAGCCGAAGGTGATGAGTCTGAATAGCGTGGTGGAAGATATGGGCAAGCTGCTTCCCCGCCTGATCGGCGAAGATGTGGAATTGGTGATTCGCACGGCCCCGGATCTCGGCGCGATTCGCGCCGATGCCAGCCAAATGGAACAGATGATCATGAATCTGGCGGTGAATTCGCGGGACGCTATGCCTTCCGGCGGCAAGCTGGTCATCGAAACATCGAATGTGGATCTCGACCAGATGTACACCGCGGCCCATCCAGTGGTGCGCGCCGGTAGGTACGTGCTTCTGGCCGTTTCCGATAACGGCACCGGAATGGACGAGGAAACGCAGACGCACATTTTCGAGCCGTTTTTTACCACCAAGGAGCAGGGCAAGGGCACGGGCCTGGGTCTGGCGACGGTTTACGGCGTCGTGAAACAGAGCGGCGGGTTTATCTGGGTTTACAGCGAGCTGGGAAAGGGAACTTCTTTCAAGATTTACCTGCCGCGAGTCGACCAGCCGGCCGAGAAGCTGGGTGCGCCGCTGACCTCGCTGGAGGCGCCACGGGGAACCGAGACGGTGCTGCTGGCCGAAGACGAGCAGGACGTCCGGGAGGTGGCGCGCGAATTCCTGGAGTCTGGCGGGTACGCCGTGCTGGAAGCGCGGGACGGAGCCGAAGCCATTCAGATTGCCGCTCGGCATGAAGGCTCGATCGATTTGCTGGTCACAGATATGGTCATGCCACGCATGACCGGCCAGGAGCTGGCGGGGCGCCTACAGCAAAACCGCGCAGCCCTTCGCGTGATCTATATGTCGGGATACAGCGAGCACGCTGCGGCAGAGGCTGCGCAGGGCGATTCGTCGATGCGCCTGCTGACCAAGCCCTTCAGCCGCACGGCCATTCTCCGCATGGTTCGCCAGGCGCTCAACGAAGCTGCCGCGTCATAGGCCACTACCAACGGTCCGCGGCCATCAAACGCGCAGGATTGGTCCATCCGTGGTGGGAATTGACTTCCCGTTCGTGTGGCGCGTTGCGGGCTAGCGTTGGCGCGGGCGCTTCACGCCGTGGGCCAACCCGACAGTTTCCAGCGCGTAGATGAAATACCAACCGATATCGGGCTGCCACCAGCGCAGGCCCAGACGCGCGGAGCCGGCGTTGTGATGATGATTCTTGTGCCAGTTTTCGCCCCAGGCGGTCAGCTGCAGCGGGCCGAGCCACCAAACATTCTTGCTGGAGTCGCCTTCCTCGTGGCCGAGGTGCGTCAGGCTATTCACAAAGCATTGCATGTGCAACGAATAGACCAGCCGAATGCCGCCGATCCAAAGAAAACCCTGCCAGCCGAAAATGAAACCCGATAGGATCGACAAGAAGAGCACCGGGCCTTCCGCATAAGTCCAGAATTTGTAGCCGCCTTTGGTCAGCTCGGGGCACCATTTCTGTTTGTTGGCGGGCGCGGATTGATACAGCCACCGAAGATGCGCCCACCAGAAGCCGCCATGCTTGGGGCTGGAGATGTCTTCGGGCGTGTCCGTCAGCGAATGATGATGCCGGTGATAGGCGACCCAGCTCGCCGGAGCCCCCGAGCCATTGAACATGGCCCAGAAGATCAGGAAGTGTTCGACGATCTTATTGACCTTGAAAGTGCGATGGGCCAGCAAGCGGTGGTAGCAGACCGTGGTCCCAAACCCGCCGAGCGCGATGAAGCTAAGCGCGAGAACCACGACTTTCCAGCTCGGGATAGGAAACAGAATGATCGCCGCGATCGCCAGCGCGTGAATCAATACCAGGTAGAAGAGCACCCAGCCTTTCCGCGGAGCCGGTTGCCAAAACGGACGCTCCCAGGGGCGAATCTCTTGCACGGTGCTCTCGGTCATCTCGACTCCTCGTTGTTCACTGCGATATTCACTGCGCTGTTCGGCTGCGCTGCGGGATCGCGAAGTCCGCTAGGCTAGCGGCGCACGCTCGCGACGTCTTAAGAATAATACAAAAGCAAGGGCGGCGGGGACAAAACATGATGGGAAATTTCTTAAGGAATAGGTTTTTCCGGGAACTCCCACGATGGAAGCCGCGAGCGGGGGGGGAAGGCTGCCCTAAGTGTTTTACCGTATGGCAGCGGACTTTATTCCCGTGGTTAGCTGGCCCGTTCGAGTGTCTCGCGCAGAAACGCGGGGCGCGAGGTGGATGTGCGTATGAAGTTCCTTGTCAGTGGAGCGGCGCTGGTGTTAGTCGCCGCCTTCGCCATCAAGATGGTTCCCGGATTTTAAGCGCTTCATGAAAATGCGCGCCATGTAACGGCGAATCCTTCTTCGGGCCGCGCGCAGCGCCAAACTTAGTCCCCCGACGCTCCCGATATGCTTTTGCGCAACGCGGACCGCTGGTCGGGCTGGAGGACTGCACATATTGCTCTCCCATTCGCTAGTCGCGCAATGCAACAGGCGTTTCATTACAATGAGCGCCCCTCTCTGCTGGTAAAATAATGGGCGACTCCACGTTGGCCAAGAAGAATCGGTGCCGCTAAGCGCATCTATGAGTTGCAGTGAAACATTCGCTACACCATCTGTGCGCCCGCTCCGCAGCCCTTCCCTCAGCCCTCGAGCACCGCTTGACAAGTTCCCCCGTTTGGCCGATGCTCCCCCCTTCATGCCGAAACCCAAATCTGCTAAGGAATCCGTTGCCGAGAGCGTCAGTTTGTCGAAGATGCTTGCCCGCCTCAGCCGCAAACGCCAGGAAGTCATCCGCCCGGTCCTTGAAAGCCCCCGCGAGTTCGTGCTCATGAGCGTGCGCAGCATGGCCGAGCGCCTCAAGTCCGACCCGGCCACTACCGTCCGCATCGTTCAAGGCATGGGCTTCCCCAGTTATCGCGATTTCCAGAAGTTCCTGCACGATTTGTCCGTCGCCCGCGCCACTTCGCTCGATCTCATGCAGGCCAGCTCCCTGCGCGACGCCGGCATCCCGGTTTACGTCCGCGAGGCCTTCGAGCAGGAAGCCCGCAACCTGCAGGGCCTGCGCAACAGCCTCGATTTCAGCCGCCTCGAGAGTCTGGCCCGGCGCATCTATCTAGCCAAGCGTATCGTTCTGATCGGCTCCGATCTGGCCGAATCGCTGGTCGTCTATTTCGAGTATCACCTCGGCTTGCTGGGCTTTTGCGCTTTGCGCGCCACCATGGCCGGACGCACCTCGCACTTGGCTCGCATGGTTGGCAAAGGCGATTTGGTCTTCGCCATCAGTTTTCGCCGCGGCTTGCGGCAGACCGTCGAAGGCTTGCAGCAAGCCAAGGAGCATGGCGCCTATTGCATCGGCATTACCGACACGTTTCTTTCGCCGGTCGCGCGCTTCGCCCACGAATCCATCCTCGCTTCGGTGGAAACCACCTCTTTCGGCGCCTCCTACGTGGCTCCCATGGCACTCCTCAACGTCATCCTGGTGGCCTGCGCCAACTACCGCCGTGCGCGCACCCTCGCGCAGCTTCAGGAAGCCGACCGCGAGCAGCGCCTGGGTTTCCGCTGGTACGAGTAAGACGCCCAGCCCGGCCCTGGGGCGGCTCGTTCCCCGCAACAAGCCGCACCCAAAATCGATGGCGCGCATCGTTCGTTTCACAATCCCGGAGCACCGCTATCCTGCATGGGAACGTACTTGACAATCATCCCGCATATCCATACAGTGCCTCAGGAAGCGCAGCTCGTCGGGCATCTGTAACATTCATTTCACTTACAAAGCGCCCGGCGCGCTGCCACGCCGAAATCGATGATTCCACCGGTCGCTACCGACTTTGTGATTCGCTCCTGCGACACCCTCGCGGAACTCAAAGCCTGTGTCGAACTCCAGCGCCAGGTCTGGGGCTATTCCGATGCCGACCTGGTTCCCGTTCCCATCCTCATCGTCGCCTGCAAGACCGGCGGCCATGTTCTCGGCGCCTTTGACGACGACCGCCTGGTCGGATTCACGCTCGGTTTTGCCGCCCACCGCTCCGGCACGCCGTACGTCCATTCTCATTTCCTCGCCGTGCTTCCGGATTACCGCGACCGCGGGGTCGGCCGCGCTCTCAAGCTCCAGCAGCGCGAACACTGTCTCCGCCACGGCGTCCACTCCATCGAGTGGACCTTCGATCCTCTTGAAATCAAGAACGCGCGCCTCAATATCGTGCGCCTTGGCAGCATCGTCCGAAAATTCATTCCCAATCTTTACGGTGTCACCAGCAGCCGCCTCCACGGCGATCTCCCCACCGACCGCCTCGTCGCCGAGTGGCGCATCGATTCGCCGCGCGTAACCGCCGCGCTCGCCGGAAACGCACCGCCCTCCGCCGCCGCTGCCGTTCGCATCGCCCTGCCCGTCGAGATCGCGCAGATGCGCCAGGACGATCCAGCTGCCGCCCGCGCCATTCAGTCCAACCTCCGCCGCGAATTCGAGCACTACTTTTCCCGCGGCTATGCCGTCACCGGATTTCACATCGCAGCGCCAAACGCGACCTACCTGCTGGAGCCTTATGAAGATTGAAGAACTCACCATTCGCGAAATCAGCATCCGTCTCACCAACCCTTTCGAAACCAGCTTTGGCACCACCTGGGACCGCCGCATTCTGCTCGTCGAAGCGCGCTGCGACGGCATCACTGGTTGGGGAGAAATCACCGCCGGAGAAGGTCCGTTCTACAATTCCGAAACCACCGACACCGCCTGGGCCATCTTCCGCAAATTCGTCGCGCCGCTCGTTCTCGGCAAATCCGTCCACACCGCCGGCGACGTTTTGGATTTGCTTGAGCCCATTCGCGGCCATGAAATGACCAAAGCCGCACTGGAAAACGCCCTGTGGGACATCGAAGCCCGGCAAAAGGGAATGGCCCTTTCCAAACTCCTCGGTGGAACTCGTACCGAAATTGCTTCCGGCGTTTCCCTCGGCATTCGCCAGGATCCTGCACAGCTTATCGCCGTCATCGAAAAAGAGCTGGCCGACGGCTATCAGCGCGTCAAAGTCAAAATCAAGCCCGGCAAGGATCTCGCCTTCATCGAAGCCGCTCGCAAGCGCTTCCCGGATCTGAAACTCATGGCCGACGCCAATTCCGCCTACCGCCTCGAAGACGCCGCCTTCCTCAAGAAATTCGATGCCTTCCACCTCATGATGATCGAGCAGCCGCTCCAGTGGGACGACATGTACAACCATTCCAGGCTGCAGCCCATGCTGCAGACGCCCATCTGCCTCGATGAGTGCATTCACAACCCCGCTCAGGCCGAAGCCGCCGTAAACATGGGCGCTTGCCGCATCATCAATATCAAGCTCGGCCGCGTCGGCGGCCATGCCGAAGCCAAACGCATCGAATCCTTCTGCCGCAGCAAATCCGTTCCCGTCTGGTGCGGCGGCATGCTCGAAACCGGCATCGGGCGCGCTCACAATATCGCCATGTCCACGCTCCCCGGCTTCGTCCTTCCCGGCGATGTTTCCGCCAGCCGCCGCTATTGGGCCGAAGACATCATCGAGCCCGAAGTCGAGGTCACGCCGCAGGGCACCATTCGCGTTCCCACCGGCCCCGGCATCGGCTATCAAGTTCGCCGCAAGAGAATCGAGCAACTCACCACGCGCCAGGAAACTTTGCGCGAAGACACCGTCACCGTCGCGGTAGCGGACTGAAATCTAGAATCGTCGTGTGCATAAGTAACGTGGCGGAGGCCGCTATGACAATTCGCAAGCTCGTATTCCTGCTCTCACTTGTTTTTCTTTCCTGCATCCCGCTACTCGCGCAGAGCAAGAAGAAACCTGCTGCTACCTCTGCACCCACCGACCCGGCGGACAAGCTCCGAGGGCTCGACGACCTCGCCGCCAAGGCCATGGACGAATGGAAAGTTCCCGGCGTAGCCATCGCCGTGGTCAAGGACGGCAAAGTCATTTACGCCAAGGGCTACGGCTATCGCGACCTCGAGAAGAAGCTTCCCGTTACGCCCGACACCCTTTTCGCCATCGGCTCCATCACCAAGTCCTTCACTTCGCTCACCTTTGGCATGCTCAATGACGAGGGCAAGGTCGAATGGGACAGGCCGGTGCGCGAGATGCTCCCTGAACTCGCCATGTCCGATCCCTTCGCCAACGACCACGCCACCCCGCGCGACTTTTTCTCCCATCGCAGCGGCTTGCCGCGCCACGATCTCCTCTGGTACTCCTCGGACTTTTCCCGCGCTGACCTCGTAAATCGCATCCGGTACCTCAAACCCACCAAGGACCTTCGCAGCAACTTCCAGTACAACAACCTGGCCATAATGACCATGGGGTATCTCGAAGGGAAAATCACCGGCCTCGGTTGGGAAGGCACTGTTCGCACCAGGATTTTCAGTCCTCTCGACATGATGCACTCGAATTTCGCGGTCGCGGACCTGGAAAAATCCGAGAATCACGCACTCGCATACGAATGGCGAAAAGACGCCGTCAAGCTCGTCCCCTATCACAATATTGATGCCATTGGTCCCGCTGGCTCCATCAACTCCAGTGTCAACGACATGTCCCACTATCTGATGTTTCAGTTGGGCGACGGCACCTGGCAAGGCAAGCGGCTGGTCTCCGAAGGCAATCTCCGCGAAATGCACAATCCGCAAACTGCCCTTGCCGACCCGCCGCAGGCGGTCAGCTTCTCCGAACTGGGCCACCATGCTTACGGTTTCGGCTGGGTCGTTACTTCCTATCGCGGCCACAACCTGGTCTGGCACAACGGCGGGATCGACGGTTTTTATGCTCTTCTCTCCCTGCTTCCAGACGATCACATGGGCGTCGTCGTGCTCACCAATCTGCCGCACGGCAACATTCCCGACGTGCTCTGCTACAGCGTATTCGATCGCTTGCTGAGCCTCGATCAACTGCCGTGGTTCGAGCGGTTCAAGGAGCGTGAAGCCAAACAAAAGAAAGAAGAAGATGCCGACAAGAAAACCAAATCGATGGACAAGAAGCCCGGCACCCATCCCTCTCATCCGCTTGCGGACTACGCCGGTGAATATCAAAATCCAGGCTACGGCTCACTTAAGATCACCCAGCAAGGCGACGCTTTTGAAGCCGCCCTTAACACCATGAGGCCTTTCCCCTTGCAGCACTATCACTACGATATTTTTCAGGTTCCCGACGATGCCGAAGACACAGTTGCAGCCGGCCAGCGTTTCCAATTCCACATGAGCAAGCAGGGCGATATCGAAACCGTTGCTTCCGCGCTCGAGCCCGCTCTCGGAGAAGACATCGTCTTTCGCCGCGTTGCCAAGCTCTCCCCGGAGGACTTGCAGGCTGTCGTCGGCGACTACCTGCTGGGGGAGTTGACTGGAACCGTCACTCTCGCCGATGGGATACTGCGCCTCTCCCTTCCCGGCCAGCCCCAGTACGAATTGCTGCCGAAACGCGGCCTGACCTTCGACGTCAAAGGCCTTCCCGGTTTTGCGGTTGAGTTTAAGAAAGACGCCAGCGGCAAGATAACCGAAGCCGTCTTCAATCAGCCCAATGGCGTGTTCACTGCCAAACGCAAGTAGCCGCCAAAACATTTGCTTACATCCATAGGCAATCCGCGAGGAGCAAACGCAATGACGAAACCCGTCCGAGTAGGGAAGAACGCGGTCCTTTTCTTGGGCCTGTCGATTCTCGTGGCAGCGCCCGCGATCGCGCAAAAGACTGCTCTGGACGCGCGTATCAAGGAAATCGCCGCGCGCCCGGAATTCAAACACGCCACCTTCGGCGTCGAAGTCCTTTCCCTCGATGACGGCAAAGTCGTCTACTCCCTCCGCGGCCAGCAGCTTTTCACCCCCGGCTCGACCACCAAGCTCCTGACCGAAGGCACCGCCCTCGCGCTTCTGGGCGCGGACTATCGCTTCCACACGCGCGTCTACCGCACCGGCCCCATCGCCTCCGATGGCACCCTGCAAGGCGATCTCATCCTCGTCGCCAGCGGCGATCCCAATCTCTCGGGCCGCATCCAGCCCGACGGGACCATGGCCTTTGAAAACGAAGATCACACGTACTCCGGCAGTCCGGACACCAAAGCCGTCCCCGGTGATCCGCTACTGGTCATTCGCGAACTAGCCGCGCAAGTTGCGTCGCACGGCATCAAGCAAATCCAGGGCTGGGTCCTGGTCGACGCCTCTCTTTTTCCAGAAGGCGAAAAAGAGTTGGGCACCGAAGTAGTCATCTCACCGGTCGCCGTCAACGACAACGTCATCGACCTCACCGTTTCCGCGGGCGATAAAGAAGGCTCGGCCGTCTCGCTCAACATTTCCCCTAAGACTTCTTACCTCACGGTGATCAGCAACATCCTCACCGGCCCTCGCGGCTCCAAGCCGGAACTTCAACCCCCGGTCGATTTCCCCAATCCCGACGGCTCGCATACCGTAACTCTGAGTGGCACATTTCCGCTCGGTGGTCCGTCCATTCTCTACACCTACGCCGTTCCACAGCCCAGCCGCTTTGCGCAATTCGTTTTCGTCGAAGCTCTGCGCGAAAAGGGTATCAAGATCAAGCTTCCTCCTCTCGCTACAACCGCCGATTTCAAGGCCTCCGCGTCATCCTACGTGGACGACAAAGTCGTTGCCGAGCACGTCTCGCCGCCGCTTTCTGAAGAAATCAAAGTCACTCTGAAAGTCAGCCACAATCTTCATGCCTCGATGACCCCTTTTATCCTCGGCGCTCTTGTGGGCCACAAGACCCAGCAAATCGATCAAGGTGGATTCGACCTCGAACACGATTTTCTCGCCAAAGCTGGCCTCGACCTGGCCGGCGCTTCGCAAGCCGACGGCGCAGGTGGCGCGCAGTCCGCCTTTTACACGCCAGACTTCATGGTTCATTACCTCGCCATGATGGCGAAGCAAAAGGATTTCCCCGCGTTCAAGAAAGCGCTTCCCATCCTCGGCCGTGATGGCACGCTCTTCAAGATTCAAGTCGATTCGCCCGCTGCCGGCAAAGTCTTCGCCAAGACCGGCACCTACGGCGCCTACGATGCTCTCAACAAGAATCTAATGCTCACCGGCAAAGGCCTCGCCGGTTACACCACCACTCCCGATGGCGGCAATCTCGCTTTCGCTATTTACGCCAATCGCGTTTCGCTTCCCCTCGATCCGGAAGCCGCGCAAACCGTCGCCGGACAGGCCCTCGGCGAAATTGCCAACGCGATCTACGCGATTCCGCCCACCGATCCCGCTCCCTTCGACGTGCTCATCAAAAATGGCCGCATTCTCGATGGTAGCGGCGGCCCCTGGTACAACGCTGACATCGGCATTCGCGGCGACCGCATCGCCGCCATCGGCAAATTGCCGGACGCCAAAGCCGCAAAAGTGATCGACGCCGCCGGCCACGTCGTTTCACCTGGATTCATCGACATGCTTGGTCAATCCGAGTTCTCTCTGCTGGTCGACAGTCGCGCCATCAGCAAGCTCTCGCAAGGAATCACCAGTGAAATCACCGGCGAAGGCGGTTCCATCGCCCCGCAAACCGAAAAGACGCTCGCGCCCATGAAACCGCAGCTCGAGCAATTCCATTTCACCGTGGACTGGACCACGTTGGACGGCTTTTTCAAGCGCCTGGAAAAAGGCGGGACCCCGATCAATCTCGGCACCTACGTTGGGGCCGCGCAAGTACGCGAAGCCGTGATCGGCGACGATGATCGCGCTCCCACTTCCGCCGAACTCGATCAGATGCAAGCCATGGTCGCGCAAGCCATGAGAGATGGCGCGATGGGCGTCTCCACCGCGTTGATTTATCCTCCCGGCCACTACGCCAAGACCGAAGAACTGATCGAGCTCGCAAAAGTTGCCGGTCAGTACGGCGGCATCTACGCCAGCCACATGCGCAGCGAAGGCGCCAGCGAAATGGAAGCGCTCGATGAAGCCATTCGCATCGGCCGCGAAGGCCGTCTGCCGGTCGAAGTCTTCCACCTGAAAGTGAGCGGCAAACCGCGCTGGGGCAACATGGTCAAAGTCGTCGCCAAGATTCAAGCCGCGCGCGACGCCGGTCTCGACATTCGCGCCGACCAGTATCCCTACATCGCCGGCGGCACAGCGCTGGCTTCGTCGCTTCCGCCTTGGGTCGCGGATGGCGGGCTCGCCAAGCTGCTCGAGCGGCTCAAGGATCCGAAGATTCGCGCGCGCATCAAAACCGAAATGGCCGTGGACCACAAAGATTGGGAGAATTTGTTCGCCGATTGCGGCGGCGGTGCTGGCGTGCTCCTTTCCGGCGTCGAGAACGCGGAGTTGAAGAAATTCAACGGCAAAACTGTCGCGGACGTAGCCAAAGCGCAAGGCAAAACCGAACTCGATGCCTTGATGGACTTCGTCATCGCAGACAAAGGCCAAACTGGAGCTCTATATTTCATGGCCAGCGAACAGGATCTGATCACCGGACTGAAGCAGCCGTGGACCTCCATCGGGCTGGATGCCGGCGCGATGTCGCTCGATGGGCCGCTGTATGAGGAGCATACGCATCCGCGGGCGTTCGGCTCGATGCCGCGTTTCCTCGGCAGATATGTGCGCGACCAGAAACTTATGCCGCTTGAGCAAGCCATTCGCAAGATTACTTCGATGCCCGCACAGCGCGAGCACTTGACGGATCGCGGCTTGCTGAAGATGGGCTTCTTTGCCGACATCACCATTTTTGATCCGGCCACAATCATTGATCGCT